>Ga0256833_1000121_pt1 | contig 60280 bp, 55 predicted proteins | sample 356284metaG_FD_190535 | JGI IMG/M metagenome (GOLD analysis project Ga0256833, IMG submission 190535) | Hydrothermal vent microbial communities from Mid Atlantic Ridge, Atlantic Ocean - 356-284 | ecosystem: Environmental > Aquatic > Marine > Hydrothermal vents | place: Atlantic Ocean: Mid... | reverse complement strand
CGCTCTGCTACTCGCCGCCGGAGCCCACCTCGATCACCGCGCGCGCAAAGGGGGGGTGACCGCACTGCACCTGGCCGCCGCCAACGCCTCCGGGCCCGAGCCGGTGCGGGTGTTGCTGAAGGCGGGCCTCTCGCCTTCGGAGCTCAGTGCAGAAGGCTGGACTCCAGTCTTTTCGGCCGCGATCAATCCTAACCCTGGGGCGGTGGAAATCCTTGAGGTGCTGCTCGATGCGGGTGGGTCGCTCGGGTCTACCGGCAAGTATGGCGAAACGCCGTTGCACGTTGCGGTGCAACAGAGACAAGGTCGGCCCAAGCTGGTCGCTTTCATGCTCGAGCGCGGCGCGGACGTGCATGCCCGCGACAGGTTCGGCTGGGTTCCATTGCACGGGGCGGCGGCCGTGGGCCGCAGCAGCGCGGTCGTGCGCCTTTTGGTCGAGGCGGGATCTGACCTCGAAGCGCGCACCGTAAATCAGGAAACGCCGCTCATTTTGCTGGCCAAACAGGGGGCTTCGCTGGAGGTGGCCCGCACCCTGGTCGATCTGGGCGCCGACGTGAACGCCACCGGCCGCTGGGGGTGGTCCCTGCTTCACTACGCTGCAGCCGACGGCTCCTTTTATCTCAAAGTTGCGGACTGGGTGGAGCTGGGGGCCGACGTGCACGCCCGGAACGCGCTGGGCGAGACGCCGCTGCACGTGGCCGCCCGACTTGCGAAAGACCCGGACGTTCTGCGCGCCCTGGTCGAGCTAGGGGCCGACCTGGAGGCCCGCGACGGCAACGGTTGGACCCCCTTCCTCTCCGCCGCTCGCGGGGCGGTATCGAGCGGGACCCTGCTGCAAACGCTGGCCGATCTAGGCGCCGATGTAAACGCGCGCAGCGAGCTGGGTCGCAACGCGCTGCACATTGCGGCTCAATACGCGGACTACCCAGAGCCTATCGAGCTCCTCGTGCAACTGGGTGTGGATGCGACGGTTCAGGACGTTGGGGGCAACTACCCCTGGAATCTGCTCTTGAAGAACCCCAGGCTCGCAGACGCTGAGGTAGCCCAGGACCTAAGCCCGGAAGGGCACAACACGGAAAGCCGCTGAGTTTCGTCAGCAAAAATCGATCGGCCGCGCAGAACGTGCGGCCGATTTCGCTGAATCAGGGTTCAGGCCTCGCCCGCCGCTTCGCCGGAGGTCGGTTCGGCTTTCAGGATCGCGCGTACCCGGTCGCCGGGAATGGTTTCCTTTTCGAGCAGCTCCTCGGCGATCTTGTGCATCGCCTGGTCGTGCTCCTCGAGGATCTTGCGGGTGCGCGCGTAGGCGGCGTCGAGGATCTTGCGCACGTCCTCGTCTACCAGCTCGGCGGTGCGTTCGGAGAAGTCCTTGCGGCGCACGATGTCCTCGCCTAGGAAGACCGGGCCGGTGCCGGCGTCCCAGGCGATGTGGCGGAAGTGTTCGCCCATGCCCCATTCGAGCACCATCCGCTTGGCCGTCTCGGTGGCGCGCTTGAAGTCGTCGGCGGCACCGGTGGTGATCGTGCCGGTGAAGAGCTCCTCGGCGGCGCGGCCGCCCATGAGCACCGACAGCTCGTCGAGGAGGTGTTCGTAGGAGACGAGAACGCGCTCTTCGGGTTGGTGCCAGGTCACGCCCAGCGCCATGCCGCGGGGGACGATCGATACCTTCTGGGTCTTGTCGGCGTTGGGAAGCACCTCGCTGACCACGGCGTGGCCGGCCTCGTGGTAGGCGATGGCCCGCTTTTCCTTGTCGGAGAGCTTAAGCGAGCCCCGTTCGAGCCCGAGCACGATCTTGTCGAGCGCGGTGAGGAAGTGCTGCTTGTGGATTTTCTCGTCGCCCTCGCGCGCCGCCTGCAGCGCGGCCTCGTTGACCAGGTTCTTGAGGTCGGCGCCGCTGAAGCCTGGCGTCATCTGCGCCAGCTCCTCGACGTCCACGTCCTCGGCAACGGGCTTGCCGCGCATGTGGACCTTGAGGATCTCCTTGCGCTCCTTCAGGCTGGGCAGCCCCACCACCACCTTGCGGTCGAAGCGGCCGGGACGCAAGAGCGCCGGGTCGAGGATGTCGGGCCGGTTGGTGGCCGCCATGACGATCACCGAGGTATCTTTCTCGAAACCGTCCATCTCGGCCAGGATCTGGTTCAGGGTCTGCTCGCGCTCGTCGTGGCCGCCGCCGATGCCGGCGCCGCGCTTGCGACCAATCGAGTCGATCTCGTCGATGAAGATGATCGCCGGGGCGTTCTTGCGTGCCTCGTCGAAGAGCGTGCGCACGCGGCTGGCGCCGACGCCGACGAACATCTCCATGAACTCGCTGGCGCTCACCGAAAAGAAGGGAACCCCCGCCTCGCCGGCGACGGCGCGGGCGAGCAGGGTCTTACCGGTGCCCGGCGGGCCCACCAGCAGCACGCCCTTGGGGATCTCGGCGCCGATGGCGTGGTACTTCTCGGGAGACTTGAGGAAGTCCACCACCTCCATCAGCTCGCGCTTGGCCTCTTCGTGGCCGGCAACGTCCTTGAAGGTGGTGGAGACCTGGCGCTCCTTGCCGTACATGCGCGCCCGCGACTGGCCGAACTGCATCACCCCGCCGCCGGCGCCGCCGGCGGGGTTGCGCATGAAGAAGAACCAGAAAAAGCCGATGAGCAGCAGGATGGGCAGAAAGTTGGCGAGGATCAGCAGCCAGGGGGAGGTCGTCTTGAAGCTGAACTCGACGCCGTGCTGGCGCAGCAGCGTGGGCAGCTCCAGGTCGGGCACCTGGGGGATGGGCGGGTTGGTGGTGAAGCGCTTGGTGGTGACGGCCTCGCCTTTGGTGGTGGTGACCCGTTCGGGGCTCTTAAACTCGCCACTGATGCGGTCCTCGGCGATCAGGACCTTATTGACCTTGTTTTCGGTTACGTAGCGGACAAAGGTGTCGTAGCTGATGGATGGCGCGGTGGCCGTGCCTCCCATAAGGGAAAACAGCCAGTAGCCAAAGATGACGAGCAGGACGATCGTCCAGGGGTTGATGCGATTTGGCAAAGCTTACCTCCGCTCTCTGGGCGACGGTCGCCCGCAGCCCTAACAGTTTATACGAAGCCCTGCTGAGAGTTCGTTGAAGCGCGTGCTATGCTTTGGGCGTGACGCCCCAGGTGGAGGAGTGGTTGCAACAGGGCAACTACGAGCGCGCCTACGAGGCGTTGGTGGCCGCGGCCGAACGCAGGTTTGTCTCCGCGATGGTCGCGGCTGAGGCGCTGGTGGACCTGGCCGAGTTCTACAGCCTCTACGGCGAGGCCGAGGCAGAGGCCTGGGAGGCCGCGCTCGAGGAGGCGGCGGAGCGCTGGCCGGCAGTGGTGGAGCGGCCTCCCTTTCTGGCGCTGGCCTACGAGCTGGCCGCGCTCAGGGGCGAGCCGGCGAGCCCGCCGGAGGCGGACGGGCCGCGCACGGCCTATCACGTGGCCCAGGGGCTGGTCTACGCGGGGGCCTTCGAGGAGGCGCTCGAGCGCCTGCCCGACCCTGACCGGCTTCCGCGCTTCCTGCGAGGGCGTGCCTACGCGCTCAGGGGCCGGGCGCTGGAGTCGCTCGGGCGGCTGGCGGAGGCGGCCCGCGCCCATGAGGCGGCGGCGGAACGATCGGAGGATAAGGAGCGGTTGTGGAGCCTGCTCGATGCCGCAGCACTGTGGCTGGAAGCGGGCGACCCCGAGCGCGCGGCCCAGCGGCTGGACGGGGCAGCGGAGGCGCTCGAGACCGGTGAGCTGGCTGACCGCGCCACCTACCATTACCTGCGCGCCCGGGCCGAGCTGGCGCTCGGCAACCCCGACCGCGCGGCCCAGGCGATCGCCCAGGCCGAGGGCTTGGAGGCGGCGGGCGCCGGACTCACCCACGGCACCGCGATGGTGCGGGCCCAGGTGGACCAGCAGATGGGGCGGATCGAGGCGGCCCGCGCGGCCTACCAGGACGCCGAGCGGCGGGCGACCGAGCCCGACCGTCCCTTCGTCTGGCACGAGTGGGGGCTGATGGAGCTCGACGCCGGAGACCTGCTCAAGGCTGAGGCGCTTCTGCGGCGGGTGGTGCAGGTGGCGGACTACCCCCACCGCGCGCACGCGCTGGCCGACCTGGCCGAGGCGCACTACCGGCTCGGCGACGGACCCGAGGCCGAGCGGCTGGCCCGGCAGGTGCTCGAGCTCTCCCCGGTGCCCACCGCGCACCTGATTCTCGGTAACCGCGCCTACGACGTGGGGCACTGGGACGAGGCCCTGGCCCACTACCGCGCGGCCGCCGCGCTTGCGCGCGAGGGCGACCGCGACTGGGTGTCGGCTACGGAGATGATCGTGGACGTGCTCGCCCAGACGGGCTACCCTGACCCCGCCGAGGTGGCCGAACTGGCCGAGCGGCTTTTGCCCTACCTGCCGCCCTCCGACGAGTGGCGCGAGACCGTGCGCGGCTACGCGCTGCGGGCGCGCGAGCTGGCCCAGAAGAACCGCATGCTCAACTGAACGACCGGGGCGCTTGCCCCGCGGCCCTGGGGTATCCTTGGGGTTAGCTCCTTTCATGGGGGTGGACGCCCTCTAATGGAGCGGCGCGAGTGGCGCGCCGGAAGGAGGTGGACGAGCGTGGAAAGCGTATCTTTTGGGGCCGTGGTGGTCTCGTTCCTGCACCAGCTCTTCGCCGTGGTGTGGCTGGGCAACCTGCTGCTTACCTACTTCAGCATCGCCCCTGCGGCCCGCGACGCCTTCGGTCCCGAAGCCAAGAAGTTCATGACCGCCTACCAGAAACGGCAGAGCCGCTTCGGCATGGCCTCGATGCTGGGGCTCGTGCTCACCGGGATGGTGCTGGCGAAGCAGAGTCCCGAGTTCGCGCACCTGTTCTCGACGGCCAACACCTTTTCAGCGATACTTACGATGAAGCACCTGATGGTGATCGCCTCGTTCGGCCTGGCCCTGGTAAGCGCCCAGGTGCTCGGCAAGGGTAAGCCCAGCGCCGGCAAGGAGCGCCTGAGCCAGCGCTTCTTGCAGATCAACGTGGTGCTGGTTTTCCTCATCCTTTTCGCCAGCGCGTGGCTGAACGCGGCCTCCTAGCGCCGATTGACAAGTCCGCGCGGCCGCGGCTAAACTGAGGGGCGCTGCGGGGCGTAGCGCAGCCAGGAAGCGCACCTGAATGGGGTTCAGGTGGTCGGAGGTTCAAATCCTCTCGCCCCGACCAACGCGGCCGGCCCAGCGACGGGCCGGCCTTTGCTATGCCGGTCCGATCGTCCGCAGCCAGAGCAGGTAGAGCAGGGCGCCCAGGGCGAAGAGCAGGTAGCCATAGGCCAAAAAGCGCAGCGTGAAGCGTTGCCGCGCTGCCGGATCGGGTTCGTGGTTCAGGTAGAAGCGCCAGGCGATGAGGTTGGCGAAGGAGGCGACCAGGCTGCCGAAGCCGCCCACGCTCACGCCCCAGAGCAGCGCAGGCCAGCGGCTGGTGAACTCGGCCAGGAGGGCGGCGGTAGGCACGTTGCCGAGGAGCTGGCTCGTGAGCGCGGCGGCGGTGAAGACGTGCCCCACGTGCTTGAGTTGCGGGACCAGCAGCCGCCCGAGCTGGTCTACGAGGGCGAAAAAGGCCATGAAGGTGGCGAGCAGGGCGTAGTCCACTCGAGCCAGGGCGTCGCGCCCCGCCACCACCAGCACCACGGCCACCACCCACGCCGTCGCGAAGGGCAACAGGCGCAGCACCACCCCCACGAGCACGCCCAGAAGCCCCAGGTACAAAAGCGCGCTGCGCTGCACGGTTACCCGCGGGCGGGCTTCCCCTGCGGCCTCGCCCGGCCGGCCGAGTACTGCGAGCAGCAGCACGGCCAAAAGTCCCAGCGAGAAGGGTGCGATCGTGGTCACGAAGGGCAGGGGGTCCAGGCCGTAGTGCCAGTAGAGGTAGAGGTTTTGCGGGTTGCCGATGGGGGTGAGGGCCGAGCCGGCGTTGGCGGCGAAGGCCTCGAGCATCACCAGCGCGGCGCGGTCCTCGGTCTTGAGTCCGAGCGTGAGCGGTACGACCACGACCAGCGCCACGTCGTTGGTCACCAGCGCCGCCAGCACGAAGGTGGCGAACACCAGCTTGGGGGCGACGTGCCGCCCGCGCTCTAGCCTGCGCGCGATCCGGTCCATGAGCCCGCTTTGTTCGAGCCCGCGCACGCTCGCGAACAGGAGCCCCAGGAGCAGTACCACCTCGAGCTCGTCGGCCGAAAAGCGCGGCCAGCGCCCGAGCATCAGCGAGAGGACGAGCGTGGTCGCGAGGGCAAGGGTGAGCAGCCACTCCTCGGCCAGCTTCTGGTGGATGCGCGCGCCCACGTTCCTCATTTCACCACCCGCGCGCCGGGGGTGGCAGGGGACCAACGTCTTGCGCGGGCACCGCTACGGGGCGTGCTAGAATTGCCCTCGCGGGCGCCCGTAGCTCAGTTGGATAGAGCAAGCGCCTCCTAAGCGCTAGGCCGCAGGTTCGATTCCTGCCGGGCGCACCACGCCAAGGGGCCGCTGGCCCCTTATCTTTTTCCATGACGTCCACGCGCTTTCTCATCGCTGCGCTGCCTATAATTTCTTCGTGCTCCAGCGCTACCTCCTGCGCGAGATCCTGACGCCCTACCTGCTGGGCACGCTGCTCTTCATCGGTCTCGTGACCACCGACCTGCTCTCCTCGCTCTCAGGGGTCTTCCTGAGCAAGGGCACGAGCTGGTTGCAGATCGGCGAGCTGGTGCTCTACCGCATGCCCTACACCCTGGGGGTGGCGCTGCCACTGGGACTTGTCTTCGCCATTCTGGTGGCGCTGGCGCGCTGGATTCGCGACTCCGAGCTCAAGGCCGTGCTGGCCGCGGGAATCTCCCCGATCCACCTGCTCAAACCCATCCTGGCCTTGGCCGTGGCCGTGGCTGCACTCGCCTGGGTCAACGCCGGCTGGATCAAGCCGGAGGCGCAGGCCCGTTACGACGACCTGATCTACGAGATCTACTACGGCCACGTCCCCAGCGGCGTGCTCACCAACGCCGCCTACGCCCCGCGCGGGCTCGGGGTCTACTACGCCCGCCGCATCTACCCCGACGACGAGGGGGGCGGGCGGCTCGAGGGGGTGCGCGTGGTCACCCCCGACGGCGTGGTCTGGAGCGCGAACGAGGGCTACTGGAAGGACGCCAGCTGGGTCCTCAAGGACGCCTGGAGGACCGCCGCCGGCGCACGTCCCGAATACTGGGACACGGTTCCTCTGCCCTTCCCCTCACGCTTCGTCGAGAAGAAGACCAGCTACGAGTCGCTGCCTATGCCCGAGCTGGTGGAGCTGGCGCGGGTGGATCCGGCGGCGCGCTTTCCGCTCGAGCGCCGCCACGCCGACGCGGTAGGCGTGATCGCGTTGGCCTGGCTCGCGGGGGTGATCGGGCTCTCGCTGCGCGAGTCGGCCTGGGCCTTTGCCGCGGTGGTGCTGTTGATCTTCGCCTACTACGTGCTCTGGACCCTGGCGGCCCAGCTTTCGCGCTACGCCGTCATCGGCCCCTACGGGGCCTGGCTGGCCGACATCATCTTCTTCGCCGCCGCCCTGGCGGGAACCCGGAGGCTCAGGTGAGCACGCTGACGCGCTACTTGCTGCGTGAGGTGGGCACCTACCTGATCGGGGGGCTGGCGGTGGTCGTGCTGCTGCTCCTCGGCGGAGTGCTCTTCGAGGTGCTGGCACCGCTACTCTCGCGCGGAGCCGACCCGCTCTCGATCGGCCAGTACCTGGCTCACCGGGTGCCCGAGGCGCTGGTGCGAGGGCTGCCCATCGCCTACCTCTTTGCACTGCTGCTGGCGCTCAGCCGCATGGCCGAAGACTCGGAGCTCAAGGTGTTGCTGGCCTCGGGTATCCCGCGCGAGCGGGTGTTGGCGGTGCTCGTGGGGTTCGGCTTCGTGCTAGCGCTGGTGGGCTTCGTGGCGGGAGAGAGCTGGGTGCCCAGCGAGCAGCAAAAGGCCAACCAGGTACTGCGCCAGGCCATCCTGGCCAAGCCGCGGGCGCTCTTGCAGCCCGGCACCTTCTTCCGCGACGCCTATGGCCGCACGATTTACGTGGGCGAGGCCGACAATGAGGGGTTCAAGGAGATCCGAGTGGTCTCGGTGGGTGAGGTGCTGACCGCGGAGCGGGGGAGCTTCGAGGAAGGCCAGCTCGCGCTCGACCAGGGGCTGCGGGTCACCTTCGACGGCGCCCGTCCCCGCACGGTGGCCGAGTTCGAGCGCGGCCTGCTGCCGCTGGAGGACCTGGCGGTGAGCCCGCCCACGCGGCCTTCGGACCTCTCACTAGCCGAACTGCGGCGGCGCATCGCCGAGTACAAGAAACTCGGCCGCCCCTACCACGCCGAGGCCACCGCCTACTGGCGCAAGTGGGCCGAGCCCGCGGCCAGCGTGGCCTTCGCGCTCTTTGCGGTGGCGCTGGCGTTTTGGATGCTGGGGGGGAGCCGTAGCCTGGGATTGGTGGGCGTGGTAACCCTGACCTTCTTCTACTACGCCACCTGGAGCGTCTTTCGCATCATGGGCGAGCAGGGGGTGCTTGCACCCTGGATTGCCGCCTGGGGGCCCGACCTGCTCTACGCTAGCATCGCCGGGCTCTTGCTACTGGGGGGAAAGCGGTGAGGTGGGCGCTTTGGCTGGGCCTCGCGGCGCTCTGGCTCGGGGGGTGGGCGTTGGCGGGCAAGGTGGAGGTGCTGCAGGCCGACCGGCTCGAGCTTCGCAAGGTGGATGGCCACGAGCTGATCGTGCTGGTGGGTGCGCCCGTGATTCTGGTGCTCGACCAGGACGAGGAGGTGCGCGCCGACCGGGTCGAGTACGACCGCGAAGCGCGGCGGCTGTTGCTCCTTGGCAACGTCTATTACAGAGACCGCGAGGGCCGTGTCACCGAGGCCGAGGAGCTCGAGCTCTATCTGGACGACGAGACCCTCGAGGCCATCGAGGTCTACATCCAAAGCGAGGGCATCGACCTCTGGGGCCCCGAGGCCACCCGGGTGCTCGGGCAGATCCTGCTCGAGCGGGGCACCTTCACCCCTTGCGCCCGCTGCGGCCAGGACCCCTACGACTACTGCTTCAAAGCCCGCAAGGTAGTGCTCTACCCCGGCGACCGCCTGATCGCTTACGGCGTCACCGTCTACACCGGGGGCGAGGCGCTCTTCTACTGGCCGGTGCTGCTGCTGCACTTCTCCGAGCGGCGGCCGCGCGTGGAGTTTGGCAACGACGCCACCGACGGCTGGTACGTTTTCGCCGACCTGCCCTACGTGACCCGCGACGGGCTCGGTTACACCCTGTTGCGTTACTACCAGAACCGCGGCTGGGGGCTGGGGGTGGACCACTGGGGCGCGGGCGCGGCCTACGAGCACTACCGCGCCCTCTACCTGCCCCCCGAGGTGGGGGCGGCGCGCGGCAGCCTGGAGCTGGGGCTGGACTACCGGCTAGGCGACAAGAACCTGCGCGAGCAGCCCTTCTACCACAGCCTGAACGCGAGCTGGCGCACGCCCGAGGCCGATGGCGAGCCCGCGCCCTGGAGCCTCAATGGCGTCTACGGCCTCAAGGCGGGCGACTGGCGCCACGACCTCAGCCTCCAGCGCGACAAGGGCAGCGCCTCGGGGCGGGTGACCTTCAAGCTCAACAGCCGCATGGTCGCGGGCGACGAGCCCCGAGTGGGCCTGCGGGTGAACACCTACCTCGACCTGCTCGAGCCCGGCGCGCCCGCGGCGCGCACGGTGCCCGAGCTCAGCCTGCGCTGGACGCGCGGTTACAGCGCCGCCGGGTTCAGCGTCAAGGGCGGGGTGGTGGTGGGCGGCTACTACGACCGCACCAACGAGCTCAACCGCTCCGCCCGCGCCCAGGGGGTGTGGGCCTCCGCCGGGAGCGTGCGCGTGGACCACATCGACACCTACCGCCCCAAGCCCTACTGGAAAGGCTTTTCGATTGCGGCCGAGAACCGCTTCAAGGGCTATTACTACGACACCGGCGAACGCCAGGTGGACTGGCGTAGCAGCCTGCGCCTGGGGCAGCGTCTGGGCGGGTTGCAGCTCAAGGCCGCGCTGGTGCGCCAGGTGACCGAGGGGGAGGCCTTCTTCGCCCGCGACTACCTCCGCCCCGTGCACAAGCTCGACCTCGACGGCCGCCTCGACTGGACGGTGGCGCGCGGGGTCAAGCTCTCGCTCGCGAGCGGGCGCGACCTCGAAAACGGCATCACCCGACCGGTGGTGGCCGGACTCGACGCCCAGCGCAAGCCCTGGAGCCTGCGCCTCGACCACCGTTACGACCCCGAGTTCGGCCTGCACGAGTCCACCACCGGCCGGATCCAGTTTCGCGCCGGTGACCTCTCGCTGAGCGCACGCAGTGGCTACCGCTACCAGGAGGGCCGCTACGACGATCTGGGGCTGAACGCCAGCTACGCCCTGCCCGGGGGCAACCTCACACTCGCCCACACCCGCGACCTCAACGAAGCCCGTCCCCTCAAGACCCAGGCCGCGCTCGACCTGCGCCCGGGCGAGATGCGCTACGTGCTGCAGGAAACCTACCTGCACGACGAGGCCAGGTTGCTGGGGCGTTTCAGCGTGGGTTACGGGCCGTTTTCGACCTCGCTCAACCACGTCAGCTACTTGGGCGGCGACCCGACCGACCCCAACTACCATGACCACGAGCTCACCCTGAGCGCGGCCTGGCGGGAGCACCGGCTCACCCTGATCGAGCGCTGGGACGGCGCGCAGGGCCGTTTCGGACCCGGCAGCCTGCGCTTCGACTCGCGCTACACCGGGCTGCGCAGCCTCTGGGAGACGCGGGTGCTTTGGCACCTGCCCGAGGCGGGCAACGAGGAGGTCTACGTGCAGGAGGCCACGCTCCAGGCGGGCTTCGACGTCTTGAGCGGCGGGGCGGACTGGCCGGCGCTAAGCCTGCAAGGGCGGCTCGCCTACCGGCGCTACGCCGCAGACGACCGCAGCTACAGCTTCGAGGACTTCGGGGTGACCCTGGGCTGGCGGGGCGAGGAGCACACCCGCTTCTACCTGAGCGCGCTGCTGACGCAGGAGGTGCGCACCAGCGAGGGCTGGCCGCCGCTCGAACCCCGTTTCGTGGCCACCCTCGACCGCTGCTGCTGGGCGCTGCGCTTCACGATCGACGCCGCCGCGCCCTCGGCTAAGCTGGCCTTCGTCTACGGGGACCAGAGCGCCCGCTTCCTCTTTGACGAGAGCGGGATCCATCCCCCCTGGGAGGACCAATGATAACGTTGCGACGCACAGGCATGGCTTTGTTGTTACTGGTGGCGGCGGCTGCTTGCACCGGTACGGAGGAGCCCCCGCTGGAGCTGCTGCTTGCGGTGGGGGCGGGCGACGCGGTCGTCTTCTACCCCGCGGGCACCGATGCCGCCGACGAGGTTGGGCGCTGGAGTCTGGGCGCGCCGGTGGTGGACCTCGCCCGGGCCGAGGGCGAGGTCCGGTTGTGGGTGCTCGCTCCGGACGCGCTCAGGGCCTATCCGCTGCAGGGCAGCCGCAGCGACCGGGGGCCCGACCCGGTTGCGGCGAGCGTGGAGCTGTCCCTTGGCGTCGACTGCAGCGAGGGGACACTCGAGCTGGGCGCGACCCACCTGCTGGTGCAGTGCGGCGCGGACGTCTGGACGGTGCCCCTGGACGACCCGGCGCTCGAGCCGGTGAATACCGGTGCCGATCCCGAGGGCACCCTCTACCTGTTCGGGCCCGACGACCGGGTGGTGCGCCTCCAGGCCACGCTCTCCGGCTTCCACCTCGTCTACCCCCGGCCGCCGGGCGACCCGCTGGAGTACGACGCGGGCGCGCTGGCGGGTGTGGCGGCGCTCGCGGCCGCCTGGTCGGCGGACCGCCTGGGGGTGGCGTTGGGCAGCGGGCCGCCCGCGGACGCCAGCTTCTACCTTTGGACCGCGGGTTCGACCGAGCCGCCGCGGGCTGAGGCCGCGCTCCGCGGCCTCAGCGAGCCGCGCTGGCTGCAACCGCTGCAGGACGGCTGGCTCGTGGGCGGCGCGGCGGCCTACCTGTTGCGTCGCGAGGGCAAGGACGATGTCGTGCGCAGCGGTGGCTACCTGGACGTCGCCGTCACCCCCGACGCCTACGCCTACCTGCTCGCGCCGGGGCGGCTGGTGGTCCTCGACCTGCTCGACCCCAACCTCTCGGAGCACGTGCGCGCCGTGGACGCGCAGGCCGCGGCCATAGCCTTCTTTCCCGCCAGCGAGTAGTCGGGGCGAGGCATCCAGCTAGGGGGTAGGGGTATATCCCTGCCCCCTCCGATTTTTTATTGGGACAAATTGCCCGTATGCCGGCCATAACATCCCCGCCATTGGCAGCGCGTGTGAGGCCGTTGAAAATACCCGAACAAGGTAGGCGTGTTCGAAAGCCCCTTATTCGGGAGGTGGAACCTATGGAAACGTTTAAGAACGGGTGGTCGGGCAAGAGCTGGCTGAAGCGGCAGTGGCCCTGGTGGACGGCGGGGCTGCTGACCGCGACGGCCGAGGTCATCAACTACACCTTCGTTCCTCTCGGCCACCCCAAGCACAAGTTCATCGGCGTCACCAGCGGCATGGCCCGGATGTACGCCTCCTTCGAGACGACCCTCTTCGGAGGCAGCCTCATCGCCACCCGGGCGGACTACCAGCCCTCCATTCAGTGGATCATCGTGGGGGCGATGATCGCCGCGCTGGTCTTCGCGTGGCTCGAGGGCGAATGGCGCAGCTGGGTCAAGTACCCCAAGCCGCTGCTCGTGCTCACCGTCCTCGGTGGGGCGCTCTTCGCCTGGGGGACGCGCGTGGCCGGGGGTTGCACGCTCCACCACCTTCTCGGTGGGTTTTCCGCGTTCAACCTCAAGAGTTTCGTGGTCATGGGGTCGGCCACGGTGGGGGCGTTGCTCGCCTTCATCATCTTCCGCAAGCTGCAGCTTTCGCAGTACTTCAAGAGCCAGGACACCCAGTGGTACGTGGTCCAGGCGCGTGAGCGCGGCTGGGCCGACGGCCTGACCTACTCCGAGAAGAACCCCTATCCCTTCCTCACGGGCGCGTTGCTCGCCTTCCTAGCGCTGTTCTTCGTCATCATTCTTTACAATGCCTTTTTTGGCAACGACTTTGCAGTTCAGGCCTTTGGTGTTGCACCGGACAAGACCAAGATGGCCGGCGTAATGCTCACGGCCAAGAACCTGCCGAACATCTTGCTGCTCCTGCTCATTGGGGCGCTTTTGGGCACCTCGGTGGCGAAGACCGGCTTCGGCACCGAGTGCGGTCTCATCAACCCCGAGATGGGGCGCGAGGTGCATACCGGTGAGGAGCATGCCGCCCGCCGCTGGGGCATGCCGCTGAGCCTGCGCACCGTTTTCGGCTCGATGCAGCCCTTCGGCGCGCTCGCACTGCACACCGCCATCGTGTCCTTCGCGATGTGGATCGGCTTTACCTTCTTCGGCATCATGGAGGGCCACCACTGGGCGACCCCCGAGTTTGCGGCCAACTACGTTGGCCCCGAGTTCCACAACGTCAGCGGCCCCGGTCTCAACGATATCCGCGAGAAGACCACCTGGCCCATGGACATCTTTGGTGGTTTGTTGCTGGGGCTGGGTACGGTCTTCATGATCGGCTGTGAGTTCCGCAACTACGGCCGCACCGGTCTGCTCTACCTCACCGGCCTGCTCATCTGGCCCGCGTTCTACATTGGCTACCTGCCCTACACGCTGGCCCGCGACTTCTGGGACAACCTGATGGGCAACTACATCTACGCTTCAACCACTTTCGTACCGGCGCTGATCGCGCCGCAGAGCCCGGCGTTGCAGTCGCTCATCTACCTGCTTTACGTGCTCTTTTGGGCCTACATGTTCTGGTGGGCGGCCAAGAAGGGCGCGCAGTTCCTGGGCGTGACCCCGAGCAAGCTGCTTTCGATGACGAGCGAGGAGATGGTCATCCAGCGCATTGAGCAGCTCAAGGCCGAAGGCCGCTACGACGAGATCGACCGCATCGAACGGGAGCTGGCCGACGAAGCCGCCAAGGATTAGACCTCCTCGCCTCACCGCGTCGCCCCGCGCAGGCTTTTGCCTGCGCGGGGGCCATGCTAGGATCGCAACGATGGCTGCAAATAGCAAACGTGCCAAACCCGATGGTTCCGCGTCCCTGACGGGCGCGCGCTGTCTTTCCCAGCTCCGCCTGGCGAGCGTGCTCGGCTTTTTCTTCGGGCTGCTGATGGGCGGGGTCTACATCAACATGATCAGCAAGGAGCTCCTGGGGGCGCTTTTTCTCTACTGGGCCGCGGCCCAGGTGGTGATAGCCTCGGGGATGCTTTGCGTCTACGGGCTCAGCGGAAAACCCAAGCACGCCTTTGGCGGGATGCTGCTCTTTGCCGGAGCGCTCTTCTCGGTGAACATGGTGTTGGGCGTGCTCCCACCCATGGGGTTGATCGAAACCGCGGTGCAAGCGCTGGGGCTGGTGGCCTTCAGCCTGTTGCTCTATGAGGTGGGGCGGCAGCGCCCGGGCGCCGGGCTCGAGGGCGCCGGGGGGCTCATCTTTTTGGGCGTGATCTTCCAGATCCTGCAGTCCCCGTTGATGGAGGCCGTGGGGGTGTTTTTGCTGGCGGCGGGCTTCCTGCTGGCCAGCGGTCGGCTGGGTCGGCTATGAAGACGCTCGGGCTCAACCTCCGGCAACTTCAGGTCTTTGTCAAGGTGGTGGAGCTGGGTAGCGTTAGCCGCGCCGCCGAGGCGCTGGGCTCGAGCCAGCCGCAGGTGAGCCGTACGGTCGCAGATATCGAGCGCAAGCTCGACACCAAGGTCTTTTTTCGCACTCCAGAGGGGCTCGAGCTCACGCCCACGGGGCGGGTGCTCTACCGTTTCGCCCAGCAGACCCTGAGCCTCCTCTACGAGACCGAGGTCTCGCTGGACGAGCAGGTGGACGTGCCCGCCTGCCCGCTCTTCGTGGGGGTCAACGCCGCGGTCATGTCCTACGCCATGGCGGGCGCTCGGGCCTTCCACGAGGAGTACCCCACCCTCCCGATTCACGTGGAGGTGGCGAGTGGCCACGCCCTGTTCGAGATGGTCCAGCGCCAGCAGGTGGCCCTGGGGCTGGTGGTGGGCTCGAGCCTCCTCTTTCCCCGCGACGTGCAGAACTTCTTTTTGGGTGAGCAAGAGTGGGGCCTGCTCGTGCCCGAGGGCCAGCAGGAGCGGTCGCTCGAGGAGCTCGACCTGATCCTCCCGCCCGAGGAGAGCTGGGAGTGGCACGTGCTGGAGGAGCGGATCCCGCTGCCGCAGCCGCGCATTCAGGTGTCGGCACGGGACGTGCGCGCCGCCTGCGCGCTCGCCCAGGAGGGTTTCGCCGCCTACTTGCCCCTGCATTGCAGCCGCGTGGGGCTCGTGCCGCACGCCCAGCAGCCCCGCTTCTCGCTCGAGGTGCACGCGGTACGCCCACCGGGCGGGCGTTACCCGGTGAGCGCCCGGGCCTACATGCGCTTGCTCAGCGGCCTGGACCTGAGTCGTTATTGACCCTGGTGAAGAACCGCCAGATCTCCTCTACCGCCTCGATATCGTGGTTCTGGTGGCCGAAGTAGCGTTCAAATAGCGCAGAGTAGCGCTCGCGCAGGCTGGGCGCGGCGTGCCCGCCCCCGCCCACGGTGTAGAGCCGCACCCAGACGCGGCCCACCACGATGTAGTCCCTCACCGTGACCGTTCCGCCGTCGTCGGGGTCCAGGTCGGGGTAGCGCACCGGCGCCTCGGCGCGAGCCCCAGCGAGTTCGCTCCAGAGCCGCACCGAGTCGGGGGTGCTCATCGCCGTTCCGTGGCTCGCCTTGGGTGGGTTTCCGAGGGTACCGCCGCCGTAGGGCATGTTGGGGTCGGCGGTGCCGTTCATGAAGAGCACCGGGACCGGTTCCGAAGCCGCGGCGCACCCGCTCACCGCCGGCATGGCCGCACCGATCGCCGCCACCGCGGCGAAGGCGTCCGGGGCTTCCACCGCCAGGCGCAGGGCCATGAAGCCGCCGTTCGACATCCCCGAAGCGTAGACGCGGCCGCGATCCACCGGGTGTTCGGCGGCTACCGCATCCAGCAGCGCCAGCAAGAAGCCCACGTCGTCGGCGCTCGAGCTCACCGTGCAATCGGCCCGACAATCGTTCCAGGTGGGCTTGCCGTAGACCCCGGGCAAGCCCTCGGGGTAGACGACGTAGAACCCCTCGCACTCGGCAAGTTCCATCCACAGCTTGAAGGGGCACTTGTGGCCGCGGATGCCGATCTGGTCTTCCAGCTCCACCCCGCCGCCGTGCAGTGAGAATACCAGTGGCAGCGGCGTGTCATTCTCTCGTCCGGGCACGTAGAGGGCGTAGTGGCGGATCTGCCCGTCGTAAGTTAGCGTGCGGATTTCCAGCTGGCCCGCAGGCTCTGTTGCGGCCCCGTCCCCGGCACAACCGAGAAGCGACAGCCCCGTGAGGGTTGCGGTCAGCGCCCACCTTGTGGCGTTCAAGACCTTTCCATTCTATCGCGTGGGAGGAGGTTGCGTGCTGGCCTAGCGGCTGCGTCGCAGCGCCCGCCAGGTGTCGGGGTGGAAGAGGAGCAGCACCGGGATCAGCTCGATGCGGCCGGCCCACATCTGGAAGATGCCGACCAGTTTGGCCAGCGGGTGGAGGTCGGCGAACGACCCCATGGGCCCCACCGAACCGAGGCCGGGACCGACGTTGCCGATGAAGGCGGCGGACGCGGTGAAGGCCACGATCAGGTCGTGCTCGGTGAAGACGATGACCATCGTGCCCAGGACGAAAAGGAAGAGGTAGAGCATGACGAAGGCCGAGACCGAGCGCAGCACGTCCTCACCCACCGCCTTGGAGCCCAGCCGCAGGGGCAGCACCGCGTTGGGGTGGAGGGTGCGCTTGAGCTCCCGGATGACGTGGTTGGTCATCACCAGCCAGCGCACCAGCTTGACGCCGCCCGCGGCCGAGCCAGCACTGCCGCTGACGAACATCACGAAGACGAGCAGCGCCTGGGCGGGCACGACCCACTGGGTGTAGTCCACCGAGGCGAAGCCGGTGCTGGTGAGGAGCGAGGTTACCTGGAAGAAGGCGTGGCGCAGCGCGGGCTCGAGCCCGTAATCGTGCAGGTGGACGTGGTAGATGGCGAGGATGGTCGAAGCACCGACAATGGCCAGGGTGTAGATCTTGAACTCGGGGTCGCGCCAGGGGTTTCGGGGGCTGCGGGCGAAGAAGGTGCCGGCGATGAGGAGGAAGTTGGCCCCGGCGAAGAACATGAAGACGACGGCCACCCACTGGCTCGCGGGCGAGTAAGCCGCGAAGCTCTGGGGATTGGGCGAGAAGCCGCCGGCGGGCATGGTGGTGAGGGCGTGGGCCAGGGCGTCGTAGAACGACATCCCAGTGATCCAGTAGCCCAGCACCGCCATGATGGTGAGCAAGGTGTAGACGCGCAGCACCATCTCGGCGGTGTGGCGCAGGCGCGGGGTCAGCTTTTCCTTCTGCACGCCGGTGGACTCGGCGAAGAAGAGCTGGCGGCCGGCCACCGCGAAGTGGGGCAGCACCGCGACGAACAGGACGATGATGCCGACGCCGCCAAACCACTGGCTGAGGGCCCGCCAAAGGAATAGGCTCTTGCCCCACTGGTCGAAGTCGGAGAGGATGGTGGCGCCGGTGGTGGTGAAGCCGCTCATGGCCTCGAAGTAGGCGTCGATGAGGCCCACCCCGCCGCCGATCCAGTAGGGCAGCGCCCCGATGAGCGGCACCAAAAGCCACATCGTCGCCACGATGTAAAGCCCTTCGGCCTGCCGGGGCTCGGCCTTGGGGGTGCCGGTCATGCGCAGGAGCTGCCCCAGGCCCAGCCCAACGACCGCGCCGCTGAGAAAGCCCAGCACCGGCTCGCGCCAGACGAGCGCCAGCCCGGCGAAGGCGAGCAGCACCCAGCCCAGCGCGCGAAAGGCCGTGCCTAGCGAGTAACGGACGAACCCCCCGCCCACGGCTAACCGCCCTTGAAGCGTTCGGCCACGTGGGCTACTTCTTCGCGCGAGGCCATGAGGATGAGCTCGTCGCCCGCCTTGAGCCTGAGCTCCTCGGTGGCGAGCACCACGCGCCAGCCGCGCAACGCCGCCACGACGGTGGTGTGAGGCGGCAGGTCGAGTTCTTCGAGGAGCGCTCCATCGAGTTCGGGGGGTACCTGGACCTCGATGACCTCGACGGCGTCCTCGATGAGGGCCAGCCGCTCGACGCCCTCCGGGGCCAGGTAAGCGATGACCTCGCGCACGGCCGCCTGCCGGGGTGTGAGGGGGATGTCCACCCCCACCCGCTCGAAGAGCGTGCGGGTCTCGCTGCGGCTCACGCGGGTGACCACCTTTTCCACCCCCAGCTGCTTGGCGAGCAGTGAGACGAGCAGGTTCTTCTCGTCGTTGTCGGTGACGGCGATGAGGGCGTCGGCGCTCTCGAGCCCTTCCTGCTCCAGCAGCGAGAGGTCGGTGCCGTCGCCCTGGATGACGAGCACGCCCGAGAGCTCCTCCGAGAGGAACTCGCAACGCTCGGCATCCTGTTCGATAAGCACGACCTCCACCCTCGACTCGCGCAGCCGCTTGCCGATCATGTAGCCCACGGTGCCGCCGCCCACGATGAAGACGCGGCGCACCCGGTCGCTGCCGGCAAAGAGGGAGTGCAACACTGGGAAGCCGCCTTGGGTGGTGACGAAGACCAGGTGGTCGCCGGGCTCGAGCACCAGGTCACGGAAGTCGGGGTCGTGGGGGGTGATGAACTGCCCTTCGCGCAGTACCCCCAGCAGCTTGACCCCGCGCGGCCAGTCGAGGTCGGCCGCGAGGCGGTGGGCATAGCTGGACTCGGCGTCGATCATGTACTCGATCAGGCGCAGCCGCCCGCCGGCGATCACCTCGGTGTCGAGCGCCTTGGGGATGAGTACGACCTCGAGCACCTCCTTGGCCAGCGCCCGCTGGGGCCAGAAGACGCGGTCGATGCGGGTGCCCAGGATCTCCATGGTGCGCGGGTCGGTGAGCACCTCGACGTAGTAGGCCTTGCCCAGGAAGGTGAGCGACTGCGCCGCCCCCAGGCCCTTGGCCAGCATCGAGGCAATGAGGTTGACCTCGTCGGAGTTGGTGGTGGCGATGAAAGCGTCGGCCTGGTCCACCCCGGCCTCGCGCAGGATCTCGGGGTCGGTGGCGTTACCCACGATCACCCGCACGTCGAGGGTGCTCATGCGGTCCACCACCGCGGCGTTTCGGTCGACGATGACGACGTCGTGGTCGTTGTGGAGTGATTGCGCGATGAGGGCGCCGATGTCGCCGCCGCCGGCGATTACGATGTACATACCCTTCCCTTCATATCATTCCTCCGCGGGGACGGAAGCCACCGCTTCGCCCTCGAGGTCGTAGGCGTCGGCGGCGGTGATGCGCGCCCGCACGATCTCGCCGACGCGCGCGGTGCCGTCGGTGGTCACCCGCACGGTGCCGTCGATGCCGGGGCTGTCGGCCTTGGTGCGGCCGACGAAGACACCGGGTTCGTCGGCCGGCTCATCGAGGATCACCTCGAGAACGCGGCCCACCCTGGCGCGGTTCTTCTCCAGCGAGATGCGCTGGGCCAGCTCCATGACGCGGGCCCGCCGCTCCTGCTTGACCTCCTCGGGCACCGCGCCCGGAAGCGCGTTCGCGGCCGCGCCGGTGACCGGCGAGTAGGTGAAGACGCCCACCCGGTCGAGCCGGGCTTCGTCTAGAAACTCCAGCAGCAGCTCGAAGTCTGCCTCGGTCTCGCCCGGGAAGCCCACGATGAAGCTCGAGCGGATGGCCAGCTCAGGTACCGCCTTGCGCCAGGCCTGAATCGTGGCCAGGTGGCTCTCGGCCCCGCCGGGGCGGCGCATGGCCCGGAGGACCCGGGGGCTCGCGTGCTGCAGGGGCACGTCCAGGTAGGGCAGCAGCCGGCCCTCGGCCATCAAGGGCAGCAGCTCGCGCACGTGGGGATAGGGGTAAACGTAGTGCAGCCGCACCCAGTGCACCAGCCTGCCGAGCTCGCGCACCAGGTCGGTCAGGTGGGCGCGCACCGGTCGGCCCGCCCAGTCGCTTTCGCGGTGGCCCAGGTCGGCGCCGTAGGCGCTGGTGTCCTGGGCGATCACCAGCAGTTCGCGGGTGCCGCCGGCGGCCAGGCGCGCGGCCTCGGCCAGCACATCGGCGGCGTCGCGGCTGACGAGCCGCCCGCGCAGCTGGGGGATGATGCAAAAGCTGCACTTGTGGTCGCAGCCTTCGGCGATCTTCAGGTAGGCGTAGTGGCGCGGGGTCAGCTTGACCTGCGGCGGCACCAGGTCCACGAAGGGGTCGCGCTCGGGCGGGGCCACCGCCGCCACCGCTTTCAGCACCCGCTCGATCTCGGCTGGACCGCTGATGTCTACCACCTGCGGGTATTTTTCGTAGATCACCTCGGGGCGCGCCCCCAGGCAGCCGGTGACCACCACCTTGCCCGCTGCCCCCAGCGCCTCGCCGATGGCTTCGAGGCTTTCCTCGATCGAGGGGTTGATGAAGCCGCAGGTGTTGACCACCACCACGTCGGCCGCGTCGTAGCTGGCGGCGAAGCCGTAGCCGGCGGCCTTGAGGCGCGAGAGGATTTGTTCCGAGTCCACCAGGGCCTTGGGGCACCCCAGACTCACGAATCCGACTTTAGCGGCCATAGACCTCCAACCGCACCAGTATACGCACTAGCGCGCGGGTGCGTCGAAGCGGCGCTCCACCACCAGCCCTTCGCCGCCGAGGGGCCCCAGGTCCTCCCCGGCAAGGGTGGCGTGCACCCCGGCGGCGTTGCCGGTGCGCACGACCACGGGCAGGGGGAAGCGCATCTCGCTGCCCACCTTGGGGATGCCTTCGTAGAGCTTGTCGCCGCCGGGGGTGGTGACGCGCACCCAGGCCCGCTCGGTGAAGCGCAACACCAGCTCGGGCGGCCCTGCAGGTTGGGGCGTCTCTTCCTGGGGGAGGGGGGTGAGGCGCACCTTGAGGTGGTGCTCGCCGCCGGGCTCGAGCGTCACCGGGGCCTCGTAGGTCACGTAGCCCTTGGCCTCCACCTTGAGCGTGCGCTCGCCTGCGGTGAAGCGGCCCGTGACCGGCGCCTCACCCAGCCGGAAGCCGTCGAGCCAGACGGTGGCCCCCTCGGGCTCGGTCTCCACGCTGAGGGCGGCGTCCTGGGGCGGGGGCGGCGGGGGCTCGGGGGCTTCGAGCTCGATGGTCGCCTCGGGCGCGGCTGCCGGCGGGCGCAGTCCCCACCAGGCCAGCAAGCCGGCGAGCACGAGCACGATCGCGGCTAGAACGAACCAGACCGCGCCCGGGCCGCGCCGCGACGGCGGGGTGACCACGTCGTTGGGGGTGAAGGTGGGCCGGACCGGGTACTGCGCGAGCAAGGGCTCGGGGTCGAGCCCCAGCGCCTCGGCGTAGCGGCGCAGGTAGCCTTTAGCCAGCACCGCCTCGGGCAGATCCTCGAAGCGGCATTCCTCCAGGGCCTCGAGGTGGTCGCGCTTGATGCCCAGCTCCCGGGCCCACTCGCGCAGGCTGCGCCCGCTTTCCTCGCGGGCTGCGCGCAGCATGCCGCCGATCTCGCACATGGTTCCTCTATCTTATCGTGCGACCCTCAGACCTCCGCCAGGTGGCGGGCGATGCGTGCGGCCAGGCGCGCGTTCTCCTCGAGCAGGCGCAGGTTGATGGCGTCGCTGCGCCCCTTGGAGAGCTCGCTCAGACGCCTGAGCAGGTAGGGGGTGAGGTCCTTGCCGCCGATGCCGGCCGCCTTCGCTTCGGCGTTGGCTTGGTCCACCCAGGCCTTCACCTCGCGGTAGAGAATGCCCTCGCTCACGGGGTTGAAGACCATGGTGGCCGCGTCCAGACCCAGCGCGCGCGAAGCGCGCCAGTGCTCGGCCGCCTCGGCCTCGCTCCAGATGGTGGCGGGGAGCTCGTAGGGTGAGTCGGGGGCGTGGAAGGCGGGGAGGAACTTGGTCTTGAAGCCGATCACGCCCACGCCGTAGCTCTCGAGCCGCTCGAGCGTCGCCGCCAGATCGAGGATGCTCTTGGGGCCGGCCGAGACCACCACCACCGGGGTGCGGGCCAGCGCCCAGAGGTCGCTCGACTCGTCGTAGGGCAGCGGGTGCACGCCGCCGATGCCGCCGGTGGCGAAGACGCGAATCCCGGCGCGGGCGGCCAGGTGGGCCGTGGTGGCCACCGTGGTGCCGCCCCACTGCTTGCGGGCGACCACCGCGGCCAGGTTCCAGAGACTGGCCTTCTCGACGCCATTGCGGGTGGCCAGCGCCTCGAGCGCGTCCAGACGCAGGCCTACGTGCACCACCCCCTCCAGGATGCCGATGGTGGCGGGCACGGCGCCCTCTTCCCGAACCGCCTGCTCGAGGCGGCGTGCGGTCTCCAGATTGACGGGGGCAGGGAGGCCGTGGGTGATCACGGTGGACTCGAGCGCCACCACCGCCTCACGGTTGTTCAGAGCCTCTTGTACTTCGTCGAGAACTTGCACGAGGTAAGTCTACCCGCTCGACCTCCGTTTAAGATGGGGCATGCCCGTACCCGCCGTTGCCATTTTCGGATCCTCCCGCACCCTGCCCGAAAGCGGGGACTGGCGGCGCGCCGAGGCCTGGGGCGAGGTCGTCGCCCGCGCCGGTTTCGCCGTGGTCACCGGTGGCTACGGCGGCAGCATGGAGGCCGCCAGCCGCGGCGCCAAGCGTGCCGGCGGGCTGGTGATCGGGGTGACCGCGCCCGACCTCTTCAAGTCGCGCGGTGGGCCCAACGCCCACGTGGACCTCGAACTGCCCGCGCCCACCCTCACCGGCCGGATCGAGCGGATGCTCGAGCTCTCGTCCGCCGTCCTGGCGCTCCCGGGCGGACTCGGCACGCTCACCGAGATCATGCTAGCCTGGAACCTGGCCTACATCCAGCGCCTGCAGGGAGAGCCGCCCCTTCCCATCGGTGTGGACGCCGCCTGGATGGAAGGGTTGCGCCCCCAACTCGAGCTGAGCGCGCGCGAGCTCGAGCTGCTCACGCCCCTCGCGGGCCTCGACGCGCTCGAATCCTTCTTGCGAAGCCTTGCCTGAGTTTTACTCCAGGGGCCAGATCTCGCGCGGTGGGGGGCCATCCTTCCAGGCTTCCAGCAGCTTCCTGAGCGCCAGCGCGCGGTGCGAGTGCTCCGCCTTCTCCTCCGGCGTCATCTCGGCGAAGGTCTTGCCCACCTCGGGCAGATAGAAGAGCGGGTCGTAGCCGAAGCCGCCCTCGCCCCGGGGCGCTTCGAGGATGCGACCTTCCACCTCGCCGCGGTAGCTCTCCACGTGGCCGTCGGGGTAGGCCAGCGTCAGAACAGCCACGAAGCGGGCGGTGCGCTGTTCGGGAGGGACGCCACGCATGCGCTCGAGCAGGTAGACGTTGCGATCGCGGTCGCTGGTGCGGCCGCCGTAGCGGGCCGAGTAGACCCCGGGTTCGCCGCCGAGGGCGTCCACCACCAACCCCGAGTCGTCGGCCAGCGCCGGCAGCGCGGTGTGCTGGGCCACGTAGGCGGCCTTCAGAAGGGCGTTATCCTCGAAGGTGGTGCCCGTCTCCTCGGGCATCTCGATCTCGAAATCGAGCAGGCCGCGCAGCTCCCAGCCCAGTGGCTCGAGCCCCCGCGCCAGCTCGCGGAACTTTCCGGGATTGGTGGTGGCGATGACGACCTGCATCGTTCTTACGATACCCCGTTCGCTAGCTGCTTGTGCACGAGCGCAACCAGTTCCGGGATTTGCCTCAGCCCCTCGTCAACCATGTGTTCGTAGGTCTCGCGGGGTACCGGCCGCCCCTCGCCCCCGCCATGGATCTCGATGAGCTCGCCCTCGGCCGTGCCCACCACGGTGAGGTCGGCCTCGGCGGCGTCGTCCTCGGCGGCGTTTAGGTCGACCAGCACCCCGTCGGCCTCGGTCCAGCCCAGGCTGATGGCGGCGAACTCGGTCAGCGGCCAGTCGTCGAGTTTGCCGGCGCGTACCAGCGCGTCGAAGGCCTGCACCAGCGCGGCGTAACCGCCCAGAATGGCGGCCACGCGCGTCCCGCCGTCGGCCTGGATTACGTCGGCGTCGAGGACGATGGTCTGGTTCGGCAGCAGCTCCAGGTCCACCGCTGCCCGGAAGGCGCGGCCCAGAAAGCGCTGGACTTCCTGGGTGCGGCCGCCCAGTTTAAAGCGCTCGCGCTGGGTGCGGCTTTGGGTACTGCGCGGCAGCAGGTTGTACTCGGCCATCAGCCAGCCGCTGCGTTTGCCCTGCATGTGGCGGGGCACGCCCGGGGTGAGGCTGGCGGCGACGAGCACGCGGGTGCGCCCGAGCTCGACCAGGGCCGAGCCCTCGGCGTAGTCGAGGTAGCCGGGCGTCACCCTGAGGGGGCGGCGCTCGAGGGGTCCGCGGCCGTCGGAGCGGGTCATAACTCCCCTAACTCTACCTTACGCACGTCCTCGGCTCGCACGCCCAGGCGCGCTGCGAGGGCGCGATAGGCCTCGGGGTCGCCGCTCACGTAGTGGACCACCTGCCCCTCTCCCTGCCCGGCGGGCAGGGCCCGGGCTACCGCACGGGCGGTGGGCTCGGCCGAGTCGATGAGGTGCAGCCCTGGGCGTAGCCGCTGGAGGAGCGGCTTCAGGTAGGGGTAGTGGGTACAGCCGAGGATGAGGGCCTCGAGGTCGGCGGGCGCGGCCTCCAGGTAGTGGCGGGCTACCAGCTCGGCCACGCCGTCGTTCCACAGTCCCTCCTCGACGATCGGCACGAAGAGCGGCGTCGCCAGCGCCCAGACCCGACGGTCATCCGCCTCGAGCCGGCGCTGGTAGGCGCGGCTCGCCACGGTGGCGCGGGTACCGATCACGCCCACGTGGCGGTAGCGCACGGCCTCGGCCACCGCAGGGTCGATCACGCCGAAGACGGGCACGCCTAGGCGCTCCAGGTCGGCCAGGGCCAAGCTCGAGGCGGTGTTGCAGGCCACCACCAGCGCCACCGCACCCTGGCGCAGCAAGAAGCCGCTGATCTCCCAGGCAAAGCGGCGCACCAGTTCGGGCGGCTTGGAGCCGTAGGGGACGCGGGCGGTGTCGCCAAAGTAGAGGAAGTCGCGCCCGGGCAGGGCCCGGCGCAGCGCCTCTAGCACGGTCAGCCCGCCGACGCCGGAGTCGAAGACGCCGATGGGTTCGGAAAAGGGAGGGCCGGGAGGGCGGGCGTCCATGGTCGCGGGCTCCATCCTAACCCGTCCTCGGTAAGCTGGGTCTGTGGGGCGGCTTCTTTGGGTGGTGTTGCTCGTGCTCCTGGTGCTGGCCGGTTGCGGTCGGACGCCTGAGCGCGAGGTGCGGGTAGTCGTCTCGGGGCCGGGTCGTCTGGCGCGGGCCGAGGCCTTTGCCGAGCGGTTGCGCAACTACGGGCTTGAGCGCGTGCGGGTAACGATCTGCGACGCGGGGGGAGACCCGGAGCGGCTGGTGGCCTGCGCAGAGGGCGAGCCGGCGCTCTTCGTGACCGCGGGCGGGGTGGAGACCCGCACGGTCATGGAGGCCGGCGGTACGGCGCCGGTGATCTACGTGGGCCTCGCAGCCTCGCTCGACTGGGGCTACGTGGAGGCGCTCAGCCGCCCTGGCGGGCGCGCCAGCGGCGTGGACAACAACTACGCCGAGCTCTCGGGCAAGCGCCTGCAGCTGCTAACGCTGGCCCTGCCCGGGGTGCGCCGGGTGGTCGTGCTCTACCAGCCTGGGGTGGTGCCGACGCCGCGGGGACTGGCCTCGGTGGAGGATGCAGCAAGGCGGCTGGGGCTGGAACTCGTCTACATCCCAGTGGAAGACGCGAAGACGCTAACGGGGCTTTCGGACCGGCTGCGCGAGAGCGGGGCGGAGGCGGCCCTGTTGATGCCGAGCTTCGTGCTGGAGAACCACCTGGACGCGGTCGTGCGCGCCACCCGGGCGGCGGGGCTGCCGCTCGTGGGCCTGGACGCCGCCCAGGTGGAGGCAGGGGCGTTTTTGGCCTACGGCGCTTCCGGGGCCGCGATGGGGCGGCAGGCGGCGCGGATGGCGCGGCAGGTGCTCGAGGGTTACCCGGTGGCCGAGATGCCGGTGGAGCGCCCGCAGGAGACGGCGCTCTCGGTCAACCTGGGCGCCGCCCGCGCGCTCGGGCTCGCGCCGGAGGCGCGGGTGCTCGACTTGGCCGACGAGGTGGTGCGGTGAAGCGGGCGCCCTGGCTTTCCCGGCTGGAGGGCCGGTTCACCCTGGCGGCCGCGGCTGCGGGGCTGTTGCCGCTCTTGCTGGTGGGCGCGGTCGCCTGGTATGGCCTCAGTCGCAGCTACCTGGGCCTAGCGGGAGCGCGTATCGAGAGCGAGGCGGCGCGGCTCCAGGGCAGCCTCGGCGGGCGGTTGGAGACGGTGGTGGGCGTGCTCGGACAGGCGCTCGACGCGCCGGGTGACGAGGCGTGGGCGCTGCGCTACGCGGCCGCGCGGCTGCCCGAGGTGGTGACGTTGCAGGTGCGCGAGGGCGAAGAGGTGCGTGCGCTTTGGTCGCGCTTCGAGGTGGATCCCCGGTCGCTCGAGCCCCTGGTCGGGCCGCAGACGCCCGAGGTGTGGGGCCCGGTGCGGCGTGACCGCTGGGGCGAACCGCAGCTGACCCTGGGTCTCGCGCGGCTAAGCGGGCGTTACCTAGAGGCGCGTTTGCGCGCACCGGTACTTTGGGACGCGCTGGTGGAGCTGCGTGACCCCACCCTGCACGCCTACCTCACCGACGCCGAGGGGCGCTACCTGGCGAGCTCGAACCGCTTCGAGGTGTTGCGGGGCGCGTCCGCGCCCGTGGCGGTGCTGCAGGCCGACGCGGGCGGGGTCTTCCGTTACCGCGACGTGGACGGGGTGGAGCGGCTCGCGGTGGCGCGTCCGGTGGACCGCCTGGGCGGGTGGCTGGTGGTCGAGGCGCCGGTGGGGCGGTTGCTGGCGCCGCTGTCGCGGTCGCTAATCGTTCTGCTGGCCTCGGTGCTGCTCGCGATGGCGACCAGCTTCTGGCCCGGCTGGCGGCTGGCGCGGGGGGTGACGCGCCCGCTCGACGAGCTGGCGCGGGGGGCGCGCGAGCTCGAGCGCGGGGCTCTGGAGGCGCCCCTGGAGGCGTCGGGCCCGCCGGAGGCGCGCGCGGCCGTGCGCGCCTTCAACCGTATGGCGGCGGAGCTGGAGCGCAACCGAACCGAGCTCGAGGACTACGCCCACCACCTCGAGGACCGTGTGGCCGAGCGCACCGAGGCGCTCAGGCTCGCCCTCGACCGGGCGCTCGAGGCCGACCGCGCTAAGACGCGATTTCTGGCCTCGGTCTCTCACGAGTTGCGCACCCCGCTGGCCAGCATCAAGGGCTTCGCCAGCACCCTGCTGGCCACCGACGTGGCCTGGAAGCCGGAGGAGGCGGCGGAGTTCCTGCGCATCATCGAGAGCGAGGCCGACCGGATGCACTACCTGGTCAACGACCTGCTCGACCGCGCCCGGGGCGAGCGCGGCGAGTTCAGCGTGACCCCATTACTCCAGGACGCGACGCGCCTGCTTGTCGAGCTGGAGCCGCGGCTGCGCCGCCTGGTTGCGGGCCATCCCTTTCGTCTGCGCCTGCCTGATGGGCCGCTCTGCGTGCCACTGGACGCCGACCGAGTTCGCAGCGTGCTGGTGAACCTGGTCGAGAACGCGGTCAAGTACGGCCCGGCGGGTGGGGCGGTCGAGGTGGCGCTCGAGGCGCGAGCGGAGGAGGTGCGCTTTGCGGTCTACGACGAGGGGGCGGGCGTGCCGCCGGAGCTAGAGGAGCGGGTTTTCGAGGCCTTCTTCCGCGCCGACGGGGGCACCAGCGGTAGCGGGCTGGGCCTGGCCATCGCCCGCGCCATCGTGGAGGCGCACGGTGGCGTGATTGGCATCGGGCGTGAGTGCGGTCGCACGGTGGCCTGGTTTACCCTGCCCAGAGGGGGTTGCGAGGATGCCTGAGCGGGTGCTCGTGGTGGACGACGATCCCAACCTGCTGCGGCTGGTCGAGGCCAACCTGCGGGCGCGCGGTTACGAGGTGGACGCCGTGGCTAGCGGGGAGGCGGCGCTCGAGCGGCTGCGCCGGCGCAGCGACTTCGCCTGTGTGTTGCTCGACCTGATGCTGCCCGGGGTGGACGGGCTCGAGGTAATTCGTGAGGTGCGCGGCTTTTGTGACGTGCCGGTGGTGGTCATGAGTGCGCTAGGCGAGGAGGAACGCAAGGTCCGGGCGCTCGACCTGGGCGCCGACGACTACCTGGTCAAGCCCTTCGGCGTGGCCGAGCTGCTGGCACGGGTGCGGGCGGCGATCCGCCGTTACGGGGTGCAGGCGCGGCCCGAGGTGCTGGGAGCAGGGGCGCTCGAGCTCGACCCGGGCGGCGGCTACGCCCTGGTGGCGGGCCGGCGGGTACGGCTCACCCCCACGGAGTACGCCCTCCTGCGCCAGCTCGTGCTCGCCCGGGGGCGCACCCTGCGGCACGAGGAGCTGCTGGACGCCGTCTGGGGCCGGGGTGCGGGCGAGGACCACTACCTGCACGTTTACGTGGGCCGCTTGCGGCGCAAGCTGGGCGCGGAGGTGCGCATCGAGAGCATCCCCGGGGTGGGCTACCGGCTCGACGTTGAGGACTTGTTGAGCCCTCCTGGCGTGGAATGAGCGTGAGGTGATGCAGATGAAAAAGACCCACGCCATCGGCCTGGCGCTCGTGCTCCTTGCCGGGCTCGCCGCCGCCGGCTTCCCCTGGCCCACCCAGAGCTTTCCCAAGACCCCGCCCCCGCCGCCTGGTGAATACCCTCAGGGCGAGCTGGGCGAGATGGTCAAGCTGGGCGAGGCCATCGTCATGAACACCAACACCCACCCGCTCACCAAGGACTACGTGGGCAACGACCTGCAGTGCAAGAGCTGCCACCTCAACGGCGGCAAGACCGGAAACCGCTACGCTACCTTCCTGGGCGTGGCCCCGGTCTACCCGGCCTACAGCCCGCGCGAGAAGGCGGTGGTCAGCCTCGAGGATCGCGTGCTCAACTGCTTCATGCGCTCGATGAACGGCACCCGCCCGCCGGTGGGCTCCAAGGCCTCGATCGCCATGGCTGCCTACATCACCTGGCTCTCGAGCGGCCTACCGGTAGACCCAAACCCCAACCAGCCGGTGGGCGTCTATAGCACCCCCTGGCCCGACCCCGCCATCGCTAAACTGGTCAAGGCGGACAGCGTAGACGTCGAGCACGGCAAGCAGGTCTACGAAGCCCAGTGCGCGGCCTGCCACGGTGCCGACGGACAGGGCGTGGGGGCCTTCCCGCCGGTCTGGGGCGACCGCTCCTACAACGCCGGGGCCGGCATGGCCAACGTGATCAAGGGTGCGAGCTGGGTCAAGTACAACATGCCCCTGGGCAACGCCCACCTGAGCGATCAGGAGGCGGTGGACGTGATGGCCTACGTCAACAGCCACCCGCGGCCCAGCTTCAAGCTGACCGACCATCTGGCCCCCGCGGGCGAGGCGGGCGTCTACAACAGCAACGTGCCCCAGCAGATCATCGAAGCTCCCACCTGGCCGCCCAAGAAGAAGTAGCTGGCTTTCCGGCAGCGGACGCGGCGCCCATGGGCGCCGCGTCCGCTGGATGAGGCTGCAGTCCGCCGGCGGGCGTTTTTGTGTGGGCTGCGTCCGCGTCCCGCGGTGGTTCGAGAGGCGTGTGCCCCCGGCGCTGCGGGCTTAGCCGGGACGACCGGTCTGGCTTGGTTGCGGGTCCGTCCGGGCTAGACGTTGAACAGAACCAGCATCACGTCGCCGTCCTGGACGACGTAGTCCTTGCCCTCGGTGCGCACCCAGCCCCTCTCCTTGGCCGCGTGCCAGCCGCCGGCCTGGACCAGCTTTTCCCAGTCGATCACCTCGGCGCGGATGAAGCCGCGCTCCATGTCGGAGTGGATCACCCCCGCGGCCTGGGGGGCTTTGGTGCCGCGGCGCACCGTCCAGGCGCGCACCTCCTTCTCGCCGGCGGTCAGGAAGGTGATCAGGTCGAGGGCGCGGTAGCCGGCCAGCACCAGCCGGTCCAGACCCGAGCGCTCGAGCCCCAGCTCGGCCAGGTACTCGCGCGCCTCCTCGTCCGAAAGCTCGGCCAGCTCGGCTTCGATCCTGGCCGAGATGACCACCAGCTCCGCCCCCTCGCGCGCGGCCAGCTCGCGCAGCTTTTCCACGTGCGCGTTGCCCTCGGGCAGGTCCTCCTCGCCCACGTTGGCCACGTAGACCACCGGCTTGGCGGTGATCAGGCCGTACTCCTTGAAGACGCGGCGCAGCAGCTCATCCTGCTCCTCGTTTCCCGTTCGAAAGGTACGGGCCGGCTCGCCCGATTCCAGATGAGCCACCAACGGTTTTAAGAGCTCCACCAGCGCCGCGTCGTCCTTGTTGACACGGGCGCTGCGCGCGAGCTTTTCCAGCCGGCGCTCGAGCGTGCCCAGGTCGGCCAGTGCCAGCTCGGTGTTGATGATCTCGGCGTCGCGCAGCGGGTCCACCGAGCCGTCCACGTGGACGACGTTCGGGTCTTCGAAGCAGCGCACCACATGGGCCACCGCCGCCACCTCGCGGATGTTGCCGAGAAACTGGTTGCCCAGCCCCTCGCCCTTGTGCGCCCCCTTGACCAGCCCGGCGATGTCCACGAACTCGACGTAGGTGGGCACGACCGGGGGGCGGCGCTCCCCCTTGGTGAAGACGTCGGCCAGCTTTTCCAGCCGTTCGTCGGGCACGGTGACCACGCCGACGTTCTTGTCGATGGTGGCGAAGGGGTAGTTGGCCGCGAGCGCGCCCGCCTTGGTGATCGCGTTGAAGAGGGTGGACTTGCCCACGTTGGGCAGGCCGACGATGCCGATAGAGAGGTTCGCCATACAAAGGCCCAGTATACCCCGCACGGTCCAAAAAAGTCCCGCCCGCGCGCTGCGCGGGCGGGGCGATTGGAGGAATGCCGCGGCGTTACTGTACGTCGTACTCGCCGCAGCCGGTGAAGGTGGCGGTCTTGGTGTATTCTAAACCGTCCGCGGACCAGGAGAAGGTCACCGTGCCGTCGTCGGCCGCGGGGTCGCAGGCCGCGTTGAGGTGCAGGTTGACCTCTTCGGTGACGCTTTGCACGGCTTCCTCGTTCAGGTACTGGGTGACGGTGGCGTTTTCCTGGATCCAGCCGGCGTCGAAGGGGTGGTCGGTGTCGTCGGGGGTGTAGCTGCCGCCGTGGGTGTGCTCGATGGCGTAGCTCACGCCGCCCGCTTCCCAGCTCCAGCGGTTGGTGTGGTCGTAGTCGTAGCCGCTGGCGGTGCGGGTCCAGGAGCGGTCGTAGCTGTGGCTCGCGCTGAAGGTGCCGTCCAGGTAGCTGTAGGTGAAGTCGCCGCTGGCGCGGTAGCCGCTGGCGGGGTCGCCATCGTCGGCGTCCTGCATCACCAGGGTGCCGCTGCGTTCGACCGTAACCACGTCGTCGAAGAAGGGCAGGTTGGCAAAGCCCTTGGTGCACTGAATGTTGTAGGTGGCGCTCACGGCCACGCCGTCACCGTCGGCGTCGGTGGCGTCACCGCTCACGGTGGACGCCGAGCAGTCCCACTTGCTCACGGGCGCGCTGAAGACGTCTAGGAAGTCGCTGTCGGTGGGCAGGAAGCCAAAGGGCAGACCCAACTCGCCGTCGAGAGAGAGCTGGTTCTCCACGCCCTCACCGCCCGACTGGACGGGTTGCTCATTCACCTGCAAGGCCTCGACCGCGGTCGCCTGGGTGGACGCGGACCCTTCGTTGGATTCGGTGGTGGTCCCACACGCCGCCAGTAGCAGCGCGAGCAGTGCCAAAGCACTCAGTTTCTTCATCATCTTCTACCTCCTCCGGAGCCAATTTCCAGCTCCTAGCGTCAGGCTACCGCCCGTTCAGTTAAATCATGGTTAAATAAAGCGTGGCCGGAGGATACGTCTACCGCAAGGCACTGCTCGAGCGCATCCTCCGCGCGCTCGTGGAGGGGCCCGTGGTGCTCTGGGGCCCGCCTGGCTTTGGCAAGACGCTGCTGTTGCGGGAGCTGGCCCGCGAGCGCGACCTGCCCTACCGCGAGGAGGAGGACGAGGCGCCAGGGGTCTACGACCTGGTCCGCCCGCCCGCGCGCTGGCGGCCGGGACAGGTGGTGGCGCTCCGCCGCCGTCCGGCAGGGACCGAGGGGCTCACCCTCCTGGGGCCCGAGGTGCTGGCCTTGAGCGCGGAGGAAGCGCGCGAGATGGTGCGCCACCTGGGGGTGGGGCGCGGCTGGCGCAAGACCTGGGAGCGGCTGGGCGGCTGGCCGCTTTTGCTTCGGCGCGCCTACGAAAACGGGGCCACCCGCCCCCACGAGGAGCCCCTGCGCTCGTGGCTCGAGGCCTTTCTGGCCCGCCTCACGCCCGAGCAGCGCAAAGTGCTCGAGCTCTTGCGCCTCGGCCCCAGTGAGGCCGCCGCCCGGCGGGCGCTCGACGCGGAGATACTCGCTACCCTGCTCGATCGCGGGCTGGTGCTTCCCCGGGGCGGGCGGCTGCGGCCGCTAACGGCCCTGGCCAGCTACCTTGACGAGACGGCGGCCCTGCCGCCCTTCGCGGCGGCGGAACGCCTTTTGCGCGCCGAGGCCGAGCACGGCGAGTTGGAGGTAGCGCTCCAAGGCTACCTGCGTTACGGCGTGCCCCAGGCCTCCGAGGTCTTCGTGCGGGCGGCGGCGCGCTGGAACCGCGAGGGCAAGGCCGACAAGACGGTGCACTACTGGGAACGGCTGCAGGCCATCGAAGCGCGCCCGGAGGTCTGCCTATACGTGGCCGAGGCGGAGTACCTGGGCGGGCACCTGCAGCGGTCGCTCGGGCTTTACGAGCACGCGGTCACCGTGCGCGCCGACCGCGAGAAGCGGGCCGAGGCGCTCATGGGTCTGGGCACGGTGCGGGTGCGCATGGGCCGTTACGAGGAGGCGGTGGAGGCCTTTCGGGAGGCGTCCCGGATCGCGACCCCGGAGCAGCGGCGGCGCGCCGAGGCCTCGCTCGGGGGCGCGCTGATCCGCATCGGGCGCTATCGCGAGGCGGCCGAAGTGCTCGAGCGCGTGCGGGCCGGCGCTGCCGGAGAGGACGAGGCGTTGCGGGCGCGGGCCCAGCACAACCTGGGCATCGCCTACCACCACATGGGTCGCATACCCGAGGCGGTGCGCGCCTACGGGGCCTCCTTGCAGCTACGCGGCGAGGAGGCGCCGCTGGCGCGGGCCAACACGCTGCTCTCGCTTGGCGAGGCGCTGCGTCTGGCGGGTCGCTGGGAAGATGCCGCGCGTACGCTCGCCGAGGCGCGGCGCGTGGCCGAGGCGAGCGGGGAGTACCGCTCGCTGGGCTACAGCTACGTCAACACCGGCGACCTTTACGTGGACGCAGGCTGGTTGGAGGAGGCGGAGGCGGCCTACCTGCGCGCCCATGAGCTGCTCGCGCCCAGCGAGGACCGCTACGGCACCGGCCTGGTCGAGTTCGGCCTGGGGCGGATGTACGCGCGCGCGGAGCGCCCCCGCGAGGCGGAGTGGCGCTACCGGCGGGCGCTCGAGCACCTGCGCGAGGCGGGGAGCCCCGCCGAACTCGCGTCGGTGTGGATCCATCAGGCCGAGCTACGTGCTGCGCCGGAGGCGCTCGAGCTGCTGGACCGGGCCGAGGCGGCCGCGGAGGAGGTGGGGGCGCGCCGGGTGGCGCTGCGGGCGAGGCTCGAGCACATGGCGCGCGTCGCGCCCGATTTCACGGCCGAACAGGTGGAGGCGGTGGCCGTAGAGATGGTGGAGCTGGAGGCGCTGCCTCTTTTGCTGGCCGGGCGCTTCGCGCCCGTATGGACCGCCGCCGGCGCCGCGGGCGAGGCCGGAGCGCTCGTCTTCGAGCGGCTCACGCGCGGCTGGGGAACGGTGCGGGTCCACAGCCTGGGCGCGTTGCGGTTCCTGCGTGAACGCCCGGTCGAGTTCTTCACCCGCAAGGAGCCCTGGGTGCTCTTCGCGCTCTGGCTCCGTGGACCAGCTACGCCCGAAGCCTTGGGCGAGCGCCTCTTTTCCGAGCTCAAAGATCCGCGCAAGCGCGTCCAGATCGCGGTGCACCATGTGCGCGAGGCGCTGGGTCAGGCCTGGATCCGCTTCGGGGAAGGGGTCTATAGCGCGCGGCCGCTGCCGGGCACCTGGTGGGATGCGGCGGTGCTACGGCGGGTGCGCGAGGGCCGCGCGCGCCTGCCGGAGTGGGCCACAGCCGCCGCCGAGGAGGCGCTGCGCGCGCTCGACGGCGGCCCGCTCCTGCCCGGCGCACCCTTCGACGATGCGCGGGCCGAGCTGGTGCGCGCTCAGTCAAAGGCCAGCGCCATCTGACTGAGGACTGGTTCGATGTCGAAGCCGGCAGCCTGCAGGTGGTCAAGCAGCGCCCCCAGCAGGAAGAGGTAGCCGGCGGTGGTCGTGACCTTGCCCACGGCGTAGGCGGTCTCATGGCCCAGCTTGGCGTAACGCTTTACCTCGTCCGCGTATGCGGGGTGCGCGGCCACGAGCTGGGGCACGTGCCCCAGCTCACCCAGAAAGACCGGGCCGTTAGCACCGAGGAAGACCGCTTGGAGCTCGTCCCACACCTCATCGAACCACAGCTCGACCTGCAGGTCGCGGCCGGCGCGGGCGAGCCCCAGGCTGCCCGGCACCACCAGCACGTCGAGCCGGGGCCGCGCGGAGAGGGCGTACTTGGCCGTCCAGACGCTCCCGGCCGCACCCTCGAGCGCGTGGCGGCTCTTGGCCAGGGTGAAGGCCTCGAGTTCGGACCCCGCCTCGCGCAGGATGCGGGCGGCGTCGAGCACGGGCGCGACCTCGGCCTCGAGGAAGCCCATGGTGAGGAGCACGCCGATGCGCATGGCTCCATCTTCGCACACCCGCCGTCTGGGAAGGATGGGAATTCGGGCACGAAAAGCCCCGCCCGCGGAGGCGGGCGGGCGGAACGCGCAAAGGTCAGCCCTCGAAGAAGAAGCGCTCTTCGCCAAAGGCGGGCTCGAGCTCGTCGAGCCAGGTGGCCTCCTCCGAGAACCGGGCGAAGAAGGGCCGGCCCACCCAGGCGGGGTCGCGCGCTTGCAGGAACTCAAGCACGAAGACCTTCTTCCCGGCCACCTCGGCCGTGCCGACGACGCGCACCTTACCGGGGAAGGCCGACATGCTGGGACCGCGCACGGTGCGGGCGAGGCCCGAGACCTGGCGGTAGGCGTCGGCAAATATCTGTTGCGCCCGCGCCAGCGGCACCTCGAAGTAGCTCTTGGGGCCAGTGTCGCGCTCGACGAACATGTAGTAGGGAATGAGGCCCAGGCGCACCTCCTGGCGCCATTTCTCGGCCCATACGTCGGCGTCGTCGTTGACGTGCTTGATGAGCGGCGCCTGGGTGCGCACCACCGCGCCGGTCGTGAGGAGGTTATGGATCGCGGTCCGGACCTGCTCGGTCTCGAGCTCGCGCGGGTGGCTGAAGTGGGCCATGAAGGCGAGCTGCTTGCCCGAAGCCACCACGTGCTCGAAGAGGTGCAGCACCTCGGTGGCGTCGGGGTCGGTGGTGAAGCGCATGGGCCAGTAGGCCAGCGACTTGCTGCCGATGCGAATCGAGCGCAGGGTTTCCACCTCGAGCAGGGGCTCCAGGTAGCGCGCCAGCAGGCTCGACTTCATCACCATCGGGTCGCCACCGGTGACGAGTACGTCGGTCACCTCGGGGTGGGCGCGCAGGTAGCGCACCAGCTCGTCCACCCGGCTCGATTCGAACTTGAGCTCGCGGTCGCCCACGAACTGGGCCCAGCGGAAACAGTAGGTGCAGTAGGCGTGGCAGGTCTGGCCGCCAGCGGGAAAGAAGAGCACGGTCTCGGCGTACTTGTGCTGCAAGCCGGGCAGTTTCTGGCCGTCCAGCTCGGGGACGTTGTGGGTGAGCTGGCCTGCCGGGTGCGGGTTCATCGCGTGGCGCACCCGCCAGACCTCCTCGGCGAGCGCGTCGCGGTCGCCCCGGGCCATGGCCGCCTCGATGCGGGCGAAGGCCTCGCCCTCGAGCATGGCGCGCTGGGGAAAGACGAGCTGGAAGATTGGGTCTTCGGGTACCCGTTCCCAGTCGATCAGCTCGTCGAGTACGTATGGGTTGGTGCGGAAGGGCAGCACCTGGGCCGCCACCTCCAGCTCATGGCGCAGGCTTTCGGGCAGGCGCCGGTAGGCGGGGTGTCTGTGGATGTTCTTCAGGGTTACCGGTTCGTAACGTCCGTACGTTTCCACGGGCGTGGCGTACATGCAAGCCTCCTTCCTTCTTCGTTTTGGGGCGCGACGGGCACCGGCGCGAACGCGCCTACTGCAGGCACCCGTTGATCAGGTCCACATCTAGTATACCACGTGGCCTGAAACCCTTATGAAAATGCATCCTGGACGACGTTTTAGGGCAGCCGCGCCTTGGCCTCGCGGTACTCCTGCACCAGCCGCGCCACCAGCTCGGCGGCGGGGGGCACGTCGCGGATGAACGCGACGCCGTGTCCGGCGCTCCAGACGTCCTTCCAGGCCTTGGAGCCCTCCGCGCGGAAGCGCACGAGCGAATCCTTGAGGAAGTTCGCGGGCACCCCGGTGACCTCGGGGGTGTAGACCACGTCCTCGGGCCGGGCCTGAACGAGCGCCTGCTTGTAGGCCTCGGGCGCGCCCGCCTCCCGGGTGGCGATGAAGCGGGTGCCGAAGTAGCCGCCGTCGCCCAGCGCCAGCGCCGCGAGCAGCTGGGCCCCGGTGGAAAGCCCCCCGGCCACGAGCACCGGCAGCCCCGTTTCCTCGCGCAGCCAGGGCGCGAGCACGAAGGGGCTGGTCGTGCCCGCGTGGCCGCCCGCCCCCGCGGCCACCGCCACCAGCGCGTCGGCCCCGGCCGCGGCGGCCTTCCGGGCGTGGCGCAGCCCCACCACGTCGCACCACACCACCCCGCCGTAGCCGTGGACGGCCTCGATCACCGGCGTGGGGTCGCCCAGGCTGGTGACCACCAGCGGCACCCGGTGCTCCACCGTGGCCGCCAGGTCCTCGGCCAGCCGCGGGTTGTCCTTCAGGATCAGGTTCACCCCGAAGGCGAGCCCCTCAGGCCAGGCTTCCAGGAAGGCGCGGTAGTCGGCGTGGGTGCGGAAGTTGAGGGTGGGGACGAGTCCCACCGCGCCCGCGCGGGCCACGGCCTCGAGCAGCGGCCGGTTCGAGACCAAAAACATCGGAGCCACCACGATGGGGTAGCGGATCCCTAGCATGCGGGTGATCCGGGTTTCGATCGCGTCCATGCCTGAATTGTACCCAGTCAAAAGAGGCTTCAGTTGGCGACGCTGCTGCGCCAGAGGCCGTAGGGCATGAGCCGGGCGGCGTCGAAGTGAAAGACCAGCGCGTCGCCCTCCTCGTCCACCAGCATGCAGCGCACCGAGAGGGGCTCGCGGAAGTAAGGCGAGCCCGAGTCGGCGGTTTGGTCGTAGACGGGCTCCTCGAGCACCTCGATCACGACCATGGGCTCGCCGTAGTCGGGCAGCTTGCGGTTGCGCAGCCCCGGTTTCCAGGTGACCAGGTCGCCGGGCTGGAAGCGGTTGCGGTCCAGGTAGGCCTCGGCAAGGCGTGTGAGGTGGTCGAGGTCCTTCATGCGCCCCGATTCTAGCAGCTTGCCGTTAAGCACCGGTTAAGTGCCGTCCGCTAGCCAGCGCGGGGACGTGCCGCGCTCGAGCGCCCGGGCCACTTCCTTCACCTGGGGCATCAGGCGGTCGCAGCGTCGGGCCTTGCGCCGCGCCTTGGCCAGATTGCGCCGCGCGCCCGCGGCGTGGCCCCGGCGGCGGGCCTCCAGCGCCGCAGCCAGCTGGATCAGCCCCTGCAGGAAGCAGCGCTCCTCGCCCCGGGCCTCGCGCCAGAGGACCTCGAGCGCTTCGTGCGCCTCCCAGTAGGCGCCCGCACGCCACAATCGCGCGGCCTCTTCGAGGGGGTGGGGTATCGGTTGGCGCATCGCTGCCTCGATGCTACAGTAAAGGGCGTATGGCGAAGCCGATCGTGGTTACCGACGATACGTTCGATCAAGAAGTCAAAGACGGCCTGACGATCGTGGATTTCTGGGCCGAGTGGTGCGGCCCCTGCAAGATGATCGCGCCCATCCTCGAAGAGCTGGCCGAGGAGTACGACGGCCGCCTCAAGGTCCTCAAGCTTGACGTGGACGAGAACCCCAAGACCGCGATGCGGTTCCGGGTGATGAGCATTCCCACCGTCATCCTCTTCAAGAACGGCGAGCCGGTTGAGGTCATCATCGGCGCCCAGCCGAAGCGCAACTTCGTGGCCCGCATCGAAAAACACCTGCCCAAAGCCTGAGATGACCGCCCCCGTCGCCCTCGACGCCATGGGCGGGGACCATGCGCCCCGCGAGACCGTGGCCGGCGCGCTGCTCGCGCGCGCCGAGGGGGTGCCGGTGGTGCTCGTGGGCGACGAGGCGCGGCTGCGCGAGGAGCTCGCGGCCCAGGGCGGAGGGCTGCCCATCGTCCACGCGCCCGAGGTCATCGAGATGCACGCCCACGCCACCGAGGTGCGCCGGCGCCGCCAGGCCTCGATCAACGTGGCCATGCGCATGGTCAAGGAGGGCGAGGCCGAGGCGGCGGTGAGCATGGGCCACTCGGGGGCCACCATGGCCTCGGCGCTTTTCACCCTGGGGCGGGTGCGCGGGATCGAGCGCCCGGCCATCCTCGCCGAGATCCCATCCCAGGCCCCCTCCGGCCGGGTGCACCTGATCGACGCCGGGGCCAACGCCGACGTGCGGCCGGCGCACCTGCTGCAGTTCGCCCGTATGGGGGCGGCCTACGCCGAGCGGATGAGCGGGGTGACGCGGCCGCGGGTGGGATTGCTCTCGATCGGCGAGGAGCCCACCAAGGGCAACCAGCTCGTGCTCGAGGCCCATCCGATGCTGGCGGAGGCGGGCCTCAACTTCGTGGGCAACGTCGAGGGGCGCGACGTGCTGGCCGACGTGGCTGATGTGGTGGTAACCGACGGCTTCACCGGGAACGTGGTGCTCAAGCTGGCCGAAGGTGAGGCGCGTATCCTCTTCGGCTGGATCAAGGAGGCGCTTACCAGCAGCCTGCGGGCCAAGCTGGGGGTGTTGCTGGTGAAGGACGCCCTGAAGGAGCTGGCCGCCCGTATGGACCCCGCTGAGTACGGCGCAATGCCGCTTCTGGGTGTGCGTGGACCTGCCTTCATCGGCCACGGCGCTTCCGACCGGCGCGCGGTCAAGAACGCCCTGGTGCGGGCGCACAAGATGGCGGTCTCGGGGCTGGTCGAGGCCCTGGCCGCCGTAGAATAGCGGCATGGACGCCGCGGACTTCCTGCGCCTACAAGACGCTCCCCTCTGGATCAAGTACCTCGTCAGCTTGCTGGCCCTGATCCTGGCCTACTACGTCGGCCGGTCTGGCGCCCGCCTTTTCGGCTGGTTCGCGCGCCTGACCAGCGACACCCGCGACGATCCCTTCTGGCGCCTGCTGGCTATGGGCTGGTGGGTGATGGTGGCGACCGCGCTGCTCGCCTTTGTGGTCTACCTGCACGACGTAAAGCTCGAGCCCCTGCACACCTGGGGCTCGCTCTTGGTGCGCTGGCTCGGCTCGCGCGGCCTGGGGGTGCTCCTCATCCTCGCCGGTACCTACGCCGCCTGGCGCATGGTTGGGGTGATGGCGGCGCGCATCAAGATCGCTGACGGTGGCGATTTCGAGCGGCAGAAGGTGCGCAAACAGACGCTCCTCACCGTGGTGGAGTCCACGGCCAAGGTCGTGGTGATTACGGTGGGGGCGCTGATGGTGCTGGCCAACCTGGGCATCAACGTGAGCGCCCTCATCGCCGGCGCCGGGATTGCTGGCCTGGCCATCTCTTTTGCCTCGCAAAACCTGGTGCGCGACGTTATCAACGGCTTCTTCATCATTCTCGAAGACCAGTACGGCGTTGGCGACGTGATCCGCGTGGGCGACCTCGCCGGGGGCGTGGAGCGGATGAACCTGCGCCTCACGGTGCTGCGTGACCTCGAGGGTAAGGTGCACTTCGTTCCCAACGGACAGATCAACCGCGTGACCGTCATGAGTCGCGACTGGGCGCGGGCGGTCGTGGACGTGGGGGTGGCCTACGGGGTCGAGGTGGACCGGGCGCTCGAGGTAATTGGCGATGAGGCCCAGAAGTTCTACGAAGACCCCGAGTGGCGCGCCAAGTTCACCGAGCCGCCCCAGCTCTTGGGCGTGAACGAGCTCGGCGACAGCGCGGTGGTGGTGCGGGTGATGTTCAACGTCAAGGCCAAGGAGCAGTGGGGCGTGGCGCGCGAGTTCAACCGCCGCATCAAGAACCGCCTCGACGCCGAGGGAATCGAGATCCCCTTCCCGCAGCGGACGGTGTGGCTGCGGCAGGACGGGGAAGCCCAGGCGTGAAGCGGGCCGCCTTGCTGCTGCTCCTGCTCGCCGGACTGGCGCTGGCGGGTGGCGAGACGGTGCGCCTGCCGGGCGGTTGGGTGCGGGGCTACGCCGAGGAGGGCGTGCTCGTTTTCAAGGGCATCCCCTACGCCCACGCCGGCCGCTGGGAGGCACCGCGGCGGGTGGACGCTTGGAGCGGTGTGCTCGATGCCCGGGCATACGGCCCCATTTGCCCCCAGCGCGGCTCCATCACGCTGCGGCTGGGACGCTGGCTCGGGCCCTACGTGCCGGAGGCGAATGAGGACTGCCTCAACCTCAACGTTTGGGTGCCCGACGGCGATCCGCCCGCGGGCGGCTGGCCGGTGATGGTCTTCGTGCACGGGGGCAGTTTCACCGGCGGCAGCGGGGCCGAGCCCATCTACGACGGCGCGGCGCTAGCGCGTCGGGGCGTGGTGGTGGTGACGATCAACTACCGGCTGGGGCCCTTCGGCTTCCTGGCGCTGCCAGCGCTGGCCGGGGAAGACCCGCACAGCAGCACCGGAAACTACGGTCTGCTCGACCAGATCGCCGCTTTCGAGTGGGTGCGGCGGCAGATCGGGGGGTTTGGGGGCGACCCGCAGAACGTGACCGCCTTTGGCGAGTCGGCGGGGGCGATGTCGCTGTGCACGCTACTGGCCAGCCCGCTGGCGCGCGGGGCCTTCGACCGGGCGGTGCTGGAGTCGGGCGGGTGCAGCTTCGTCTACGAACGTGAGGAAGCCTACGCCCGCGCGCACGCCTTCGCCGAGCAGATGGGCTGCGCGCTGGACGACCTGGCCTGCTGGCGCGGCCTGGAGGTGGACGAGCTGACCGCGCTCGTACCCTTCGAGACCGACTTCGAGAAGGTGCCCTTCAAGCCGGTGGTGGATGGTTACGTGCTTACCGAGCCTCCCGAGCGGGCCCTGGCCGCTGGGCGGACGGCGCCGGTGCCGCTCTTTGTGGGCACGACGAAAGACGAGTACCGCCTCGACGTGACCGCGCCGGGCGACCCCGCAAAGTCCACCTGGGCGGGGGTGGAGGCGCTCATGCGCGAGAAGGAAGGGCCGCGGGCGGAGGAGGCGATCGCCCGCTACCGGGCGCGTTTCGGCGAGGACGCCCTGGCCGCCTACTACGCCTACATGGGCGAGCGCATCCTGATCTGCCCCACCTACCGTGCCGGTCGCTGGCAGGCGGCGCGCGCACCGGTGTGGGCTTACCATTTCTCCTACGCCAGCCCTTACTGGCCCCGGCTAGGCAGCATGCATGGGATGGAGCTTCCCTTCGTCTTCGACACCCGTGCGATCTGGCCCTTTTGGGGGCTCTTTCTCTCGGCCGACGAGCTCGAGCGCACCGATCCGCTCGCGCGCGCAGTGCAGGACGCCTGGGTGCGCTTCGCCTACGGCGAGACCCCGCGGGCGGCGCGGGTGCCGGCACCGGAGATCGGCTCGGGCTGGTGGCTCGAACTCGCGCTGCCCTGGGGCTGGGCCCCCGACGACAGCGACCGCCGCTGCGCGCTCTGGGAACCAATACCGGTCCACTAGCGGACCACCGGGCCCTTTCGTCCGGGTGCTGGGGTAAGCTGAGGGCATGTCTGTGCTCGAGCTGTCCCCTGCGGACCAGTACGTGGTGGTGAGCGGTGACACCCCGCTTGCCGAGGTCTACGCCGCCCTCCCTGAGGGGCTCTACCCCCCCTTCCCGTCGGTGGAGCTGCCCGGCGGGGTGGGCGGTCTGGTGGAACGCGGGGGGTTCGGGCAGACCTACTTCTTCCCCGCCGACGTGCTGGGGCTGACCTTCGAGACGCCCTCGGGCCGTCGCATCAGCGCCGGGGGACGGGTGGTCAAGAACGTCCAGGGTTACGACCTGGTGCGTCCCTTCGTGGGCAGCTTCGGCTGGCTGGGCCGGGCGCTGGAGGTGGTGTTGCGGCTCAGGCCGGCGCGCGCGGCCGCGCTGTGGCGCTACCGGCGTGCCGGTGAGGTGCGGCCCCGCTTCGTCTGGGAGGCGGAGGGCGAGCGCCTGGCCTTCCACTACGGCCACCCGCGCGAGCTCGCGCGCGCGGGCTTCGACGAGGCGCTGGCGCTGGAGGGGCCGCTCGACTACCGCCCCTGGTTCCCGCATGGCATGGGGCCGGCGGAGGAGGGCCCGCTGCGCGACGACCGCTGGGCCTGGGCCGACGGCGCGCCGCCGCCCGAGCCCGACGCGGTCTTCGCCCGGATCGCCCGCGCCCTCGACGGAGGTGGGGCGTGAGCGGGACGAGCGGCCGCGTCCTCCTGCCCGGCGGCTGGGTGGAGGGGCGGCTCGAGTTCGAGGAGGACCGCATCGCCCGCTTCGTTTCCGACCGGGCGCCGAGGCGTTACGTGGTGCCCGGTTTTATCGACCTGCACGTGCACGGCGGCGCCGGCGGCGACGCCATGGCCGGCGAGGCCGCGGCGCGCACGGCGGCGCGCTTCCACGCCGCCCACGGCACCACCCGCATGCTGCTCGCCACCGTGACCGCGCCCGAGGAGGACCTGGTGCGGGCGCTGGACGGCATCCACGCCGTCATGCAAGACCCCGGTGAGGGCGAGGCGCGGGTGATGGGGGTGCACCTCGAAGGGCCCTTCATCAGCCCCGACAAGCTCGGGGCCCAGCCTCCTTACGCCCGCGATCCCGACCCCGAGGAGGTACGTCGGCTCATGGCCCACGCCAGCATCCAGGTGCTCACGCTGGCGCCGGAGCGGCCGGGGGCGCTCGACTTCATCCGCTTTCTTCGCGCCCGCGGGGTGCGGCCGCAGATCGGCCATACCGTCACCACCGCGGCCGAGGCCAAGGCGGCGCTCGAGGCGGGGGCGAAGAGCTTCACCCACCTCTACAACGCCATGAGCGCCCTGCACCACCGCGACCCGGGCGCGGTGGGGGCGGCCTTTGCCTACGCCACCTGGGCCGAGATCATCGCCGACGGGCTGCACGTGGACCCGGTGGCGGTGCGCGCGGCGATGCGGGCGGTGCCCAACCTCTACGTGGTCACCGACGCGGTGGCGGCGGCGGGGATGCCCGAGGGCGCCTACCAGCTGGGACGCTACACCGTGCACAAGCGCGAAAACGGGGTCTTCTTGGAGGACGGCACCCTGGCGGGCAGCGCGCTGACGATGGACCGGGCGCTGCAGAACCTGGTGGACTGGGGGCTGGACCTGGCCGAGGCGGTGCGCCGCGTGAGCACGCTGCCTGCGCGCTACATGGGCTGGGCCGACCTGGGGGTGTTGCGCGAGGGGGCGCAGGCCGACGTCGTGGTGCTGGACTCGAGTTTGCAGGTCGTGGAGGTATGGAGCGGTGGAAAACGCATCTTCGCCCGGGCGTAGCCGGATGTACGCCGAGGCGCTCGAGGCGCCGGCGGCGGCCGAGCGTCTGCTGGCCGAGAACGCCGCCGAGGTGCGGTCGCTGGCGCGGTTTTTGCGCCGGCGTCCGCCCGCCTTCGTGCAGACGATCGCGCGCGGCAGCTCGGACCACGCCGCGCTCTTCGGAAAGTACCTCTTTGAGGTGCGGCTCGGTTGGGTTACCTCGAGCGCCGCGCCTTCGGTGGTCACGGTCTACGGTGCCCGCCCCAACTTGCGCGGGGCGCTGGTGGTGGCGCTGAGCCAGTCGGGGGCGAGCGAGGACCTGGTGGCCTCGCTCGCCGCCGCCCGCGCTTCCGGCGCCCTGACCGTGGCGATGGTCAACGTGGAGGACTCGCCGCTGGCACGGGCGGCCGAAGTGGTGCTGCCGCTGCACGCGGGCGAGGAGAAGAGCGTGGCCGCGACCAAGAGCTACCTGACCATGCTCGCAGGACTGGCGCAGCTCGTGGGCGCGGTCGAGGAGGCGGCCGACCTGGAGGAGGCGCTGCCGCAGCTCCCCGAGCGCATGGCCGCGGCTGCGGCGGCCGACTGGAGCGCGGGGCTCGAGCTCTTCGCCCCCGCGACCGACGCCTACGTGATCGGCCGGGGCTACGCCTTCGCCGCGGGCCAGGAGGTGGCCCTCAAGCTCAAGGAGACGAGCGCCCTCCACGCCGAGGCCTTCTCCGCCGCCGAGCTGCTGCACGGCCCGGTGGCCATCGTGGGGCCCGGCTACCCCATCCTGGCGCTCGCTCCCTACGACCGGCCCTACCCGCAGCTGCTCGAGCTCCTCGGCGGGCTGAAGGCCAAGGGGGCCGAGCTGGCCGTGGCCGCGAGCGAGCCCGAGGCGCTGGCGCTGGCGGACGCGCCGCTGCCGCTGCCGGGCCGTTTCCACCCCGTCCTCGACAGCATGCTTGCGGTCCAGGCCTTCTACCCCTTCGCGGACGCCCTAGCCCACGCCCGCGGCTTCGACCCCGACCGTCCGCGTAACCTGAAGAAGGTCACGCACACGCGCTAGCGGGGCAGTCGTGGCTCCAGGGTGCGTTTGAGGTATACGCAGAGAAAGACGCCCAGAACGACCAGGCCGCCCACCAGATAGGCGGTGATCCAGGCGGACGCTACGCCAAACAGTGCGAGCAGCACCACGACGCCGCCGTGCGCGGCGATGGCGCGGCCGCCGATACACGCGCCCTTCACCCGGGTTTCCAGGTCGGGCACGGGGGCCGAGCTGGGAAAGCCGCAGATGGGCTGCGGCGGGGCGGTACGCACCAGCGCGGGCAGGCCGAGCCCGATCGTTGCGATGAGCAGTCCGATGCCGGCGTCGAGCAGACGGGCGAAGGCGGGGCCGTCGCCCGCGGTCAGGTAGAGGCCCAGCGGCTGCAGCAGGGCGAAGAAGGCTCCTACTGCGGCAAAGACGGCGAGGCCGCGGACCGTCGCCTCGCTCCATTCGATGGGGGCGACAAGAAGGATCGGCAGGGTTGCGAGCACCACGAAGGTAAAGATCAGGGGCAGGGCGAGCGCCTCCAGCTTGGACCCCCAGCGGTTCACCTCGCCGGCGGCGTTCAAGTGGGCGGGTACGAGGTCGGGCAGGGCGAGGTAGAAGGGCAGGACCACCAGCCACACCAGCGCCACCGCGCCCAGCAAGATCAAGACCGCCTTCGTCTGAGGCTTCATTGCGGCCCCTGTCCGTAGACCCAGCCGTCGAGCATGAGCACGAACGCAAGGGTGAGCGCCAGCGCGAGCAGCCAGCGGAGGTTGCGCTGGTGGGGGTCCTTCGTTCCCTTCACGTAGGGCCGCGCCAGCCCCGCGGCCAGCACCGCCGCCGCGGCGATGAAGGCGAGCTCCTGTACGCCGGCGGAAAGCCGGGCGAGCAACAGGTAGGCGAGCGCGCCCACTGCCGCCACCGTGGCGAGCGCGCTGGCGGGGCCGGAGCGCATCAGGTTGCGAAAGGCCAGCGCCGCGATTGTGAGCGCGGGCAGGAGGGCTTGCAGCGTAGCGGGCTCCATACCGTTCATCTCAAAGCAGGGCGGCCGCGAGCTCGAACAGCCCCAAGACGATCATGATCCAGCCCCAGGGCCGCAGTCCGCGAGCGAGCTCGCTTTCCTCTCGGGAAAAGGCCACGCGCACGCCCACCCACAGCGACAGGGCCGCGATCGCCAGGTGCCGCAGGGGCGTGAGCCAGGGGCGGGGCAGCACCCACCAGGCCAGGGCGACGCCCAGCGCCGCCGCGATCGCGAGGCCCGCCAGGTTGGCCGCGCGCCACGACGAGACGGGCCAGCCCAGCGCCAGCCCTAGGAACAGGTAGCTGACAAGGCCGAGCACGGCCCCGGCGAAGAGGGTTTCACCCACGCCTCTAGTTTAGAACAAAAGCCGGTTCAGGCGCCGCCCAGCCCCGGTTCCCCGCGAACCTTGGCCTTGGGGATGACCTGGGTTTCCCCGGTGGCCTTGGCGTCGGGGGCCTCGGCCTGCGGTTGCGGGTTTTCGAGCGGCTCGCCAGCGAGCACGCGCAGGAACTGCTCCGCGGTGAGCGTTTCCACCTCGAGCAGGGCCTCGGCCACGCGCTCGAGCTCGGCCCGGCGGTCCCGCAGCAGCTCGAGGATGCGCCGGTACTGCTCGTCGATCAGCCCCTTGACCGCCACGTCGATGCGACGGGCGGTCTCCTCGGAGTAGTTGCGCACCTCGTAGCCGCCGAGGTAGGTGTCCTGCCGCTCCTGGTAGGCCACCTGGCCGAACTCGGGGTGCATGCCCCACTCGGTGATCATGCGCCGGGTGAGCTCGGTGGCCTGGCGGAAGTCGTTTTCGGCGCCGGTGGTCACGTCGTCGAAGACCAGCTCCTCGGCCGCGCGCCCCGCGAGCGCCACCGCGATCTGGTCGAGCAGGCGCTTCTTGGTCCAGTGGAGCACGTCCTCGCGCTCGGGCATCATGAAGCCCAGCGCCCGGCCGCGGGGCATGATCGTGATCTTGTGTACGCCGTCGGCGTGCTCGAGGTAGTGCGCCGCGAGCGCGTGCCCCGCCTCGTGGTAGGCGGTGATGCGCTTGTCGGTCTCGGTGAGGACCATGCTCTTCTTGGCCGGCCCCATCATGACCCGGTCGGCCGCCTCCTCGAGGTCCTTCATGGTGATCTTGGTGCGGTGTTCCCGGGCCGCCAGCAACGCCGCCTCGTTGAGCAGGTTTTCCAGGTCGGCGCCCACGAAGCCCGGCGTACGCTTGGCCACCAGCGCCAGGTCCACGTTGTCGGCCAGGGGCTTGCCCTTGGCGTGGATGCGCAGGATCTGCTCGCGTCCGCGCACGTCGGGCGCGTCGATGGCCACTTGGCGGTCGAAGCGGCCGGGGCGCAGAAGCGCCGGGTCGAGCACGTCCGGCCGGTTGGTTGCGGCCATGACGATCACGCTGGTTTCCTTGTCGAAGCCGTCCATCTCGACGAGAAGCTGGTTCAGGGTCTGCTCGCGCTCGTCGTTGCCGCCGCCCACGCCGCTGCCGCGCTTGCGGCCCACGGCGTCGATCTCGTCGATGAAGATGATGCAGGGTGCGTTCTTCTTGGCGGTCTCGAAGAGGTCGCGCACGCGTGCCGCGCCCACGCCCACGAACATCTCCACGAAGTCGGAGCCGCTGGCGGTAATGAAGGGTACGCGCGCCTCGCCGGCGACCGCGCGGGCGATGTGCGTCTTACCCGAGCCCGGCGGCCCCACCAGCAGCACGCCCCGGGGGATGCGCGCGCCCATGCGGTGGAAGCGCTCGGGCGACTTGAGGAACTCCACGATCTCGCCCAGCTCTTCCTTGGCCTCCTCGGCACCCGCCACGTCCTTGAACGTCGTCTTGGGGGCCTCGGCCAGCACCCGCGCCCGGCTCTTGGTGAAGTTGAAGGCGCCCGAGCCGTCTCCGCCGCGGCTGCCGCGCGAGAAGTACCAGAAGGCCAGGAAGACGAGGCCCACCACCAGGATGGGGATGAGGATTCCCGCGAGCGTATTGGTGGCGCGCGGCGGTTCGGCGCGCACCTCGATGCCGTGGGCGACCCAGGCTTCGAGCGTGGTGTCGCTGGGGGGCGCGGGCAGGTAGGTGGTGAAGCGGCTGCCGTCGTCGAGCAACCCCTGGATGCGGTTGCCCTCGACGACGATCTCGCGCACCTTGCCCGCCTCGACCTCGTTCATGAAGGTGGAGAGCTTGAGCTCGCCGGTGTTGCCGACCGGGCTGGTGAAGGCCACGTTGATGGCCCAGACGAGCCCGATGAGCGCCAGCAGCAGGATCCATACGTTGAGGCGTGGTGTCTTCATCTCGGTCCGATTCAAGCGTACAACGAATTCATGTGAACCCAAAGAAAAGGCGACCCGGTCAAATTGATAATGAAGCACTCAATTCCATTGACACTTAAATAGGTTGGTGATATACTTCATGTGGAGTTAAGAAAGGAGCGTGAATTATGGCTAAAGCCGTGGGAATCGACCTGGGAACGACCAACAGCGTGATCGCGACGATGGAGGGCGCCCAGCCCGTCGTCTTGGAGAATGCCGAGGGTGAACGCACCACGCCTTCCGTGGTGGCCTTCAAGGACGGAGAGACCCTCGTAGGGCGTCTGGCCAAGCGCCAGGCGGTGCTGAACCCCGAGGGCACGATCTTCGAGGTCAAGCGCTTCATCGGCCGCCGCTGGGAGGAGGTGCAGGAGGAGGCCAAGCGCGTGCCCTACCACGTGGAGAAGGGTCCCGATGGGGGCGTGCGCATCCGCGTGGGCGACAAGCTCTACACCCCCGAGGAGATCAGCGCCTTCATCCTGCGCAAGCTGGCCGAGGACGCCAGCAAGAAGCTGGGCCAGCCGGTCAAGCAGGCGGTCATCACCGTGCCCGCCTACTTCAACAACAGCCAGCGCGAGGCGACGGCCAACGCCGGTAAGATTGCCGGGCTCGAGGTGCTCCGCATCATCAACGAGCCCACCGCCGCGGCGCTGGCCTACGGCCTCGATAAGAAGGGCAGCGAGACCGTGCTGGTCTTCGACCTGGGCGGCGGTACCTTCGACGTAACCGTGCTCGAGGTCGGCGACGGCGTCTTCGAGGTTCGGTCGACCGCCGGCGACACCCACCTGGGCGGCTCCGACATGGACCACAAGATCGTCGACTGGCTCGCCGAGGAGTTCAAGAAGGAGTACGGCGTCGACCTGAAGGCCGACCGCCAGGCACTGCAGCGCCTGATCGAGGCGGCCGAGAAGGCCAAGATCGAGCTCTCCAGCACCCCGGAGACCACGATCAGCCTGCCCTTCATCGCCATCGACCCCACCACTAAGACCCCGCTGCATCTGGAGAAGAAGCTCACCCGCGCGAAGTTTGAAGAGCTCATCCAGGACTTGCTCAAGCGCATCCGCGGTCCGGTGGAGCAGGCATTGAAGGATGCTGGCCTGAGCGCCAACCAGCTCGACGAGGTGATCCTCGTGGGCGGCGCCACCCGCGTGCCGGCGGTGCAGCGGATCGTCAAGGAGATGCTGGGCAAGGAGCCCAACAAGCAGGTCAACCCCGACGAGGCGGTGGCCCAGGGTGCGGCCATCCAGGCCGGCGTGCTCACCGGCGAGGTGGAAGACGTGGTGCTGCTCGACGTCACCCCGCTCAGCCTGGGCGTGGAAACCAAGGGTGGTGTGATGACCGTGCTCATCCCGCGCAACACCACCATCCCCACCCGCAAGTGCGAAACTTTCACCACCGCCGAGCACAACCAGACCGCGGTGGAGATCCACGTGCTCCAGGGCGAGCGCCCGATGGCCGCGGACAACAAGTCGCTGGGCCGCTTCAAGCTCGAGGGCATCCCGCCTATGCCGGCCGGTGTGCCGCAGATCGACGTTTGCTTCGACATTGACGCCAACGGCATCCTGCACGTGACCGCCAAGGAGAAGACCACCGGCAAGGAGGCCTCGATTAAGATCGAGAATACCACCACCCTCTCCGAGGAGGAGATCGAGCGGATGGTGAAGGAAGCCGAGGCCCACGCCGAGGAGGACAAGCGGCGTAAGGCCCACATCGAGCTGAAGAACAACCTCGACACCGCCCGCATCCAGGCCGAGCGCCTGATGGAGGAGAAGAAGGTCGAGGGCGAGGCCAAGAGCCAGCTCGAGGCGGCGGTGGCCAAGGCCAAGGAGCTGGTCGAGAAGGACGCTCCCGACGAGGAGCTGAAGAGCGCCACCGAGGAGCTGCTCGCGGCCATTCAGGCCTACGAGCAGGCCGCCGGCGCCACCCAGCAGCCCGGTGGCGAGCAGAAGGCCGCCTCCGACCAGGGCGACGACGTGATCGACGCCGACTTCAAGCCGGCCGACGAGTAAACTCCGTGCGCCGGGCGGGGGTGACCCCGCCCGGCCCGGCCCCGGAGGGTGACGATGGAAAAGGACAAGAAGCCCAACCCCGCCGAGGACGAGCAAGCCCGCCTGGAGGCCGAGGAGCGCGAGGTGGCCCGGAAGGCCGAGGAGGCCGCCGCTGAGCTCGAGCGGGCCGAGAGCGAGCTCGCCCGGGCCCGGAAAGAGATCGAGACCTTGAAAGACAAGTACATGCGGCTCATGGCCGACTTCGACAACTACCGCAAGCGCATGCAGGCCGAGGTGGAGGCCGCCCGCAAGGAAGGCGAGATCAAGGCCATCCGCGCGGTGCTGCCCGTTCTCGACGACCTCGAGCGGGCGCTCGAGCACGCGGGTGCCAAGCCCGAGACGATCGCCGAGGGCGTGCGCGCGGTGCACCAGGGCTTCCAGCGTATCCTCAGCGGCCTGGGCGTGGAGCCGGTACCCGGCGAGGGCGAGCCCTTCGACCCCAACGTCCACGAGGCCATCGGCGTCGTTGAGGGCGAGGAGGACGAGAAGGTGGCCGAGGTCTACCAGAAGGGCTACGTCTACGGCGAGCAGCTCATCCGCCCGGCGCGGGTGGCGGTAACGAAAAAGAAGGAGGTGGGAGGTGGGAAGTAGGGGGTAGGTATTTCCCCACACCCTACCTCCCACGCCCCACACCCGGATAACCATGGAATACAAGGACTACTACGCCATCCTCGGAGTACCGCGCACGGCCAGCGAAGAAGAGATCAAGCGGGCCTACCGCAAGCTGGCGCGCAAGTACCACCCCGACGTCAACAAGGACCCGGGGGCCGAGGAGAAGTTCAAGGAGATCGGTGAGGCCTACGCGGTGCTCTCGGACCCCGAGAAGCGCAAGATCTACGATCAGTACGGCACCACCCAGGCCCCGCCGCCCCCGCCCCCCGGCGGCTGGCACGTCGAGGGCAACGTGGAAGACTTCTCCGACTTCTTCCAGACCCTCTTCGGCGGCGGGCTGGGCGACCTCTTCGGCACCGGTACCCGCGCCACCCGGGGTCCGCGCCGCGGGCGCGACTACGAGGCCGAGATCGTCCTGCCGCTGGAGGTGGCCTACCACGGCGGTGAGCAGACGATCCAGCTGAACGGCGAGCGCCTGACCGTGACGATCCCGCCGGGCGTCCGGCCGGGACAGCGGATCCGCCTGCCCGGCAAGGGCGGCCCCGGTCAGCCGCCGGGCGACCTCTACCTGACCGTGCAGCTGGCGTCCAGCCCCACCTTTCGGCTCGAGGGCGGCGATGTCTACACCACCATCGACGTGCCCGCGCCGATCGCCGTGGTGGGGGGCAAGGTCAAGGTGCCCACGCTCGACGGCTTCGTCGAACTCACCATCCCGCCGCGTACCCAGGCGGGGCGCAAGCTGCGCCTGCGCGGCAAGGGCTGGCCCAAGCGCGGCGGCGGCCGCGGCGACCAGTACGCCGAGGTGCGCATCGTCGTGCCCGAGCACCCCACGGCCGAGGAGGAGCGGCTCTACCGTGAACTGGCCGAGCTGCTTAAGAAGCGGGGGGTGGTCGCATGAGCGCCCTGATGCGCAGCGAACGCTACCCGGCCGACCTGCTCTGCCGCGAGGGCCTGGCGCAGTCGGCGCTCGAGGCCTACGTGGAGATCGGCTTCGTGGAGCCGGTCGAGATCGGCGGCGAGTGGTACTTCACCCGCGAGCAGGTGGAGCGGCTCTACCGCGCCGAACGCATCCGCCGCGAACTGGGCGCCAACCTGATCGGTGCGGCGCTGGTCGTCGAGGTGCTCGAGCGCTACGGCGGCTGAGCCCGCGCGCGTGAAGGCCCCGCACTATAGGTGCGGGGCCTTAGTCTCGGTCTTCGAGCAGCTCGGCGAGCATCTTCATCGCGCCCAGCGCCCGCGGGAAGCCCAGGTAGAGGGCGCTGTGGATGATCGTCTCGCGCAGCTCGCGCTCGGTCGCGCCATTTGCGAGCGCGCCGCGCAGGTGGGTCTTGAGCTCGTCCGGGTTGCCCAGGGCGATGAGTGCGGTAATGGCCAGCAGCTCCCGGGTTTTGAGGTCCAGCCCCGGCCGCGCCATGACCTCCTCGTAGGCGAAGTCCTGGATGTAGCGCGAGAGGTCGGGGTCGATGGCGTCGAGCCTTCGGGCGATCTTCTCGGCGTGCTCGCCCCAGATCTTCTTGCGTACGCTCATGCCACCTCCAGTACCCGGCGCAGGTCGCGCGCGGGGTCGGTTGGGTCGACCAGCAGGGGGCGGATTCCCAGCGCGGCCGCGCCCGCGGCGTCGGCCTCGGGGCTGTCGCCCACGTGCAGGGTGGTCTTCGGGTCGGCCCCGGTGCGCGCGAGCGCCTCGGTAAAGATGAGGGCGTCGGGCTTGGCGGCGCCCACCAGCGCCGAGACCACCACGGCGTCGAAGTAGTCGGCCAGGCCCACCACCTCGAGCACCCGGGGCAGAAGCCCGTCCCAGTTCGAGACCACGGCCAGCTTCTTGCCGCGCGCCTTGAGCGCCTCCAGCACCTCGTGGGCGTGCGGGGCCAGCGGCCAGGTGGCGGGGTCGTCCCAGGCGGCCACCAGCCGGTCCGCTACCTCGGCCGCGTTTTCCACGCCGAGGCCCTCGAGAATCGTGCGGTCGGTGGTGCGCCACAGCTCCAGCGCCTCCTCGAAGGAGCGCGCCTGGAGGTGGTGGGTGTTGTAGAAGTCGAACGCCGGCGGCGCGGCCTCGGCCAGCCGGCTCCAGTCGGCGGCCACCCCCCAGCGGTCGAGGATGGGCCTCAGCCAGTGGAGTGGGTGGGCGAGGATGAGGGTCCCCCCGACGTCGAAGAAAACAGTCTCGGTCACGTGTTCATCGTACAAGATGGCCCGCGTGGGGCCGAAAAACCGCCTTGACATCGCCCAGACGCTTCTTTATGATGAATTCCGCTGCTGTGGCCGAGGCCGGCAGGACAACACGTTTGGCCCCGTGGTGTAGTTGGTTAACACACCCGCCTGTCACGTGGGAGATCGCGGGTTCGAGTCCCGTCGGGGCCGCCATAGGTGCCGAGGTAGCTCAGTTGGTAGAGCATGCGACTGAAAATCGCAGTGTCGGCGGTTCAATTCCGCCCCTCGGCACCAAACTTTTTTCGTTCAGGACGACATAGCACAAGGGAGCCGGTCCGGCTCCTTTTCGCGTTAACGGCTAAATGACAGCTATGCACTAGCCTCTTCCCCTCTGCAGCTGCGCCGCGTCTTGCGCGCTGCGCCGCGTTCTCCAACCCTGTGGCCTCCGAGGTTCATGGTGTGGAATCCGCCATCTGTCCACTTTTGGACCTGCGCCTTGCTTAAACTGGAATCATGGGGTTCTTCGATGCCATGGGGGTGCTCTTCACCCTCACCGCGATCTTCGCGTACCTCAATTACCAGCACCTCAAGCTCCCCACGCCTATAGGCGTCATGCTGGCAGGGCTGCTCTTCTCGCTCGCGCTCGTCCTCATCGGCGGGCCGGCGGAGGGGTGGGCCCGTGACCTGCTCGAGGCGGTGCCGCTCGAGCGCGTGCTGATGCAGGGCATGCTCGCCTTCCTGCTTTTCGCCGGCGCCTTGCACGTCAATCTCGACGACCTCAAGAAACGCTGGGTTTCGATTCTCACCCTGGCCACCCTGGGCGTGCTGGCGAGCACCTTCGTCGTGGGCACGGGCGTCTACTACCTGGCCGGCTGGCTGGGCATTGAACTGCCCTACATCTACGCCTTGCTCTTCGGGGCGTTGATCTCGCCCACCGATCCCATCGCCGTGCTGGGCCTGCTCAAGAAGGCCGGCGTCCCCAAGGACCTGGAGACCCTCATCTCCGGCGAGTCGCTCTTCAACGACGGCGTAGGCGTCGTGGTCTTCGCCGTCATCCTCAGCCTTGCCGGGGCCCACGGGGGCCACGCCGAGGCGAGCGTGGCGGGGGTGATCCTCTTCTTCCTGCGCGAGGCCGGTGGGGGCCTGGCGTTGGGGCTGGTGCTGGGACTGGTGGCCTTTTACATGCTGCGGCGCACCGACGACTACTCGGTCGAGGTGCTGATCACGCTGGCGCTCGTGACCGGCGGCTACGCCCTGGCCTCGCAGCTGGGCACCTCCGGGCCCCTGGCCATGGTGGCCGCGGGCCTGCTCATCGGCAACCACGGCCGCACCATGGCCATGAGCGAGCGTACCCGCGAGCACCTGGACACCTTCTGGGAGATGACCGACGAGATCCTTAACGCGCTGCTCTTCGTTCTCATCGGCCTCGAGATCCTGCTGATCCGCTACACGCCGGGCTACCTCGAGCTGGCGGCGCTGGCGGTTCCGCTGGTGCTGGGGGCCCGGTTCGTGAGCGTGGGCCTGCCCATCGGCGCGCTGCGGTTGGTGCGCGACTTCGCCCAGTACACCGTCCGCCTGATGACTTGGGGTGGCCTGCGTGGCGGTATCTCGGTGGCGCTGGCGCTCAGCCTTCCCCCCGGCCCCGAGCGCGAGGTGATCCTGGCCATGACCTACGGTGTCGTGGTCTTTAGCGTGCTGGCGCAGGGCCTCACCATCGGCAAGGTGGCCAAAGTGGCCACCAGCCGCTAGCCCGTCCAGAGCCGGCCCACACTCATGGTGACCAGCGGCCGCGCGTAGGCCGCGGCGCTTTCCAGCGGGTCGCCGTCCAGCACCACCAGGTCGGCGGCGTAGCCGGGGGCGATGCGCCCGAGCTCGCCCTCGCGCCCCAGCGCCTGGGCGGCCACGGTGGTGGCTGCCCGGAGCACGTCGGGGAGCTCGAGCCCCACCTCGGCCAGCAGCGCGAGCTCGCGGGCCAGGTTGGGGTGGCCGTTGAGCGGCGTACCGGCGTCGGTGCCGGCGGCGATGGGCACGCCCGCCCGGTAGGCCTCGAGCGTGTTCGCGCGGTGCCGTTCGGCGATGGGCCGGGTCTTCTCCACCATGAAGGCGGGCACCCGCCCCTCACCCCGGAGGATGCCGTCGGGGGCGGCGAGTGTGGGCACCAGCACGGTGCCCTGGCGCTTCATCAGCTCGAAGACCTCCTCGTCCCAGCCGTCGAAGGCGCCGTGTTCGATGGTGTGTACCCCGGCGCGCACCGCATTCTTTATGCCCGCGAGCCCCTGGGCGTGAGCGGCGCTCACCGCGCCGCGCTTCTCGGCCTCGCACACCCCGGCGCGCATCTCCTCCTCGTCGAACATTTCGGCCCCGGCCTTGATGCCCGGCGTCATCACCCCTCCGGTGGCCATGAACTTGATGGTGCCGGCGCCCTGCTTGAAGACCATCCGGGCGGCGCGGCGCACGCCCTCGGGCCCGTCGGCCTCGAGCCCGAACTTCCAGCCGTGCCCGCCCGTGGGGGTGATCACGGGTCCGGCGGCCACGACGCGTGGCCCCTCCAGCAGCCCCTGCGCCACCGCCTGGGCGAGCCCGATCGCGCTCCCCGCGCGCGAGCCGAGATCGCGCACCGCGGTCACCCCCGCGGCCAGGTAGCCGCGCAGGTAGCCCGCCGCCCGCGCGAGCAGGTAGGCGTCGCTCCACTTCTCCAGGTCGGCCGTGGGATCGAGGTCGCCCGACATCGTCAGGTGCACGTGGGCGTCGATGAGGCCCGGCACCACCACGCCCGGAAGCGGCGTCACCTCGGCGCCGCCGGGCGCGCGGCGGTCCAGGCCGGCGATGCGGCCGCCTTCCACGCTTAGATATCCCACGAAGGGCTCGAGCTCGACGGGATCGAGAAAGGTGCCTTTGTAGGTTTGCATGCTCCTATCGTAGCGGGTAAGGACGGGAGGCGGGCCCGCGCGCGGTCGCGGACTCGTTGGGGTGTGGGAAGTGGGGTGTGGGTTTTTGCGAAGCCGAAGGCGAACCTTTGGCTTCATCAGCGCCCGCAGCCCCTCTCCGGTTCTCTCCAAGGGGAAGGGATTTTATTTGCCATTACCCGACCGGAGGATTGTGTCGCGACGAAACCACAGACTACAGGCTACAAGCTACGGGCGCAATCTTTTAGTCCACCACGCACCATGCACCCACTCACCTGCTCCGCGGGTCCAGCACCTCGCCCAGCGCGTCGCCCAGCAGGTTGATGCCCAGCACCACCAGGCTGATGGCCACGCCGGGGAAGGTGGCCACCCACCAGCCGCCAAAGTAGAGCACCTCGCGGCCGTCGGCCAGCATCTGCCCCCAGCTGGGGATCTCGGGGGGCACGCCGGAGAGTCCCAGAAAGCTGAGCGCTGCCTCGTTGACGATGATGCGGGCGAGCTCGAGCGTCGCCACCACGATCAGCGGCCCGGCGGCGTTGGGCAGCAGGTGCTTGCCCAGGATGCGGCGGGTGGGCGTCCCCAGCGCCTTTGCCGCCTGGACGAAGTCCTGCTCCTTGAGCGAAAGCACCGAGCCCCGCACCACCCGGGCGTAGACCACCCAGCTGGTGATGCCCAGGGTGAGGATCGTGTTCGTCAGGCTCGGGCCCAGCGCGGCGATGATGGCGATGACCAGCAGGATGAAGGGCAGCGAGAGCTGGATGTCGCCCAGACGCATGAGCACGTCGTCGAGCTTGCCGCCGAAGTAGCCCGAGACGAGTCCCAGCGGCACGCCGATGACCATGCCGATGAGCACGCTGCTGATTGAGATGAAGAGCGACAGCCGCGCGCCGTAGATGATGCGCGAGAGCACGTCGCGCCCCAGGCGGTCGGTGCCCAGTAGGTGCCCCTCGGTGCCCGGCGGTTTGAGCCGCATCGCCAGGTCCTGCAGCGTTGGGTCGTGGGGGCTGAGCAGGGGCGCAAGCGCGGCTGTGAGCAGGAAGAGGCCGATGATGGCGAGGCCCACGAGGGCGGAGGGGTTGCGTAACAGCCGTCTCATGCGTAGCGCACCCTAGGATCGAGCCAGAGGTAGGCGAGGTCCACGATCAGGTTGACGAAGGCCAGCATCAGCGCGAAGACCACCACCGTCGCCTGGACCACCGGGAAGTCGCGTTGGCTCACCGCGATGAGCACGAACCGGCCGACGCCCGGCCAGGCGAAGATGGTTTCGGTGATCACTGCGCCCGAGAGCAGCGCGCCCAGCTGCAGGCCGATGATGGTGACCACCGGAATGGCGGCGTTGCGCAGCGCGTGCTTGTAGACGACCACGCGACCGGGCAGGCCCTTGGCCCGCGCGGTGCGCACGTGGTCGCTGCGCAGCTCGGCGATGACCCCGCTGCGGGTGAGGCGGGCGATGGAGGCGGTCACGAAGGTGCCTACGGTGATCGCCGGGAGGATCAGGTGTTTCCAGCTGCCTGCGCCCGAGATGGGGAGCCAGTGCAGCTTGAGCCCGAAGATCAAGATCAGCATCAGGCCCAGCCAGAAGACCGGGATCGACTGGCCGAGGAGTGCTAGCGTCATGGTCAGGAGCTCGACGATCGTGCCCTTGCGCACCGCGGCTAGCACCCCCGCGGGCACGCCCACGAGCACGGCGAAGAGCAGTCCCCAGCCCGCGAGGGTGAGCGTGGGGCCCATGCGCTGGAGCACTAGGTCAAGCGCCGGCTCCTGCGAGCGCAGGCTGGTGCCGAAGTCGCCGTGCAGCAGCTTGATCAGGTAGCGACCGTACTGCACGTAGAGCGGCTGGTCGAAGCCGTAGGCGCGGCGCAGCTCCTCGCGTGCCTCGGGGCTGGCGTCGAGCGGGAGCATCAGGTTGACCGGGTCGCCCGAGAGGTAGAGCAGCCCGAAAGCCAGCGTAGCCGCCCCCCAGACGACGACGAGGACGAGCAGGAGTCTTCGCAGGATGTAGGTCAGCATCGGCGGTAAGCCCCTCCCCCGAGGGCGCGGGGGAGGGGCTGGGATTCGGTCATCGTGCCTCGGTTACTTTACGATCTCCGCGTCGAAGGCCCAGATGAGCTCGTCGGGGCGCGGCTGCCACTTGACGCGCTTGTTGACGCCGTAGATGTCCTTCTGCTGGTAGAGGAAGATCCAGGGCGCGCCGACGCGCACGTGCTCGAGCGCCTTCTTGTAGAGCTCCTTTCGCTTGGCCTGGTCCACCACCGTCTGGGCCTCGAGTACGTACTTGTCGAATTCGGGATCGACCCAGTAGTCGAAGATGCTGCGCTTGGGCCCGCCTTCCACGGTGCCGCCGTAGAGCAGGGTGAAAAGGGTATTGTCGGCGTCGAACTGGGCGTTGCCCCAGCCGATCAGCCAGGCGTCGGTGGGGATCTTGCGCTCGAGGATTTGGCTGACGTAGCTGCTCCACTCCTGCACCCGCAGCTCGGCCTTCACGCCCACCTTGGCGAGCTGGCCCACGATGGCCTCAGCGACCTGGCGGTCGTTGAGGTAGCGGCCCGAGGGGCTGCCCATGGTGAAGCTGAAGCCGTCCGGGTAACCCGCCTCGGCGAGCAGCTGCTTGGCCTTCTCGGGGTCGTAGGGGAAGGGCTCGCAGAGCTTCTCGTCGTAGCCAAAGATGTACGGGTTCAACGGGCAGCCCACGGGCACGCCGTTACCGCCCAGCACGTGCTCGATGATGGACTTCTTGTCCACCGCGTAGTTGAGCGCCTGGCGCACCTTGGGGTCGTGCAGCGGCCCCTCGCCCTTCACGTCGAGGACGACGAAGATGTTGCGGATGCTGGGCACGGTGCGGGCCTCGGCCACGCCCGAGCCGTTGACCACGGCCACGGCCTCGGGGGCGAGGTTGGTGATGATGTCCACCCCGCCGGTCACGAGCTCGGCCACGCGGCTGGAGGCCTCGGGGATGGGGCGGAAAACGACCTTCTTGATCTTCGGCTTGCCCGCCCAGTAGTCCTCGTTGGCCTCGAGCACGATCTCCTCGTCCTTGACCCAGCGCACGAACTTATAGGGCCCGGTGCCCACCGGGTGGTTGGCGAAGTAGGCGTCGCCCTTCTCCTCGATGTACTGCTTGGGCACCACCCAGAGGTAGGTCAGACGGGTGATGAAGAGCGGCGAGGGCTTGGAGGTGGTCACCTTGAGGGTGTAGGGCCCGGTCACCTCGACGTTCGTGATCGTCTTGAAGTAAGTGGAATACTTGAGCGGTTTGTCGGGGTTGAGGAGGCGGTCGAAGTTGAACTTGATGACCTCGGCGTTAAGCTCCTCACCGTTGTGGAAGCGGATGCCCTGCTTGACGGTGAGTTCCCAGGTGAGGTCGTTGAGCGCCTTGGCCTCACCTAGCCAGGGTTCATACTGCCCGTTGGGTAGGCGGCGGTAGAAGTTGTCGAAAATCTGGGCGGCCACGTTGGCGGTGGGCGTTTCCTGGTGGTTCACCGGGTCCAGGGTGGTGGCGTCCACCCCCTGCGCGATCACCAGGGTGTCGCCCGCGGCCCAGGCGGGCAGGGCTGCCAGCATAAAAACCAATAAGAACAGTATTTTTCGCATAATTACCCCCCTCCTTGAGGCTTCAGCCTAGCAGGAAAAGCCGATGTATTCAAGTTTCTCATAGCTGCTCCGCGCGTGGCTGACGCGAAATCTTACGTTTTTTCGCCGCAGGCGAACTAAAGCGCGGGCGCCGACCGGCTGGTATGGTGGGGGCGTGTTCAGGAACCTGGGCGCCTACCTGAAAGACCTCGAGCGCCGCGGCGAGCTGGTGCGCGTGCGCGACGAGGTTTCCGCCGAGCTCGAGATCACCGCGCTGGCCGACGCCGCCTTCAAGTCGGGCGGGCCGGCGCTGCTCTTTGAAAACGTGCGCGGGCGCGACTTCCCGCTGGTCATCGGCCTTTACGGCACCCCCGAGCGCACCGCGCGGGCCCTGGGGGTAAAAACGCTTGACGAGCTGGCGGAAAAGGTGCAGCGGCTTTTGGACCTCAAACCCGCCGGCGGCCTCGCCGGGGCGCTGGCGCTGCTGCCCAAGCTGGTCGAGCTGAAAGGGCTTTTCCCCAAGAAGGTGCGGCGTGCTCCGGTGCAGGAGGTGGTGCGCACCGGCGAGGCCGTCGACCTGGGCCGGCTGCCGGTGCAGACCAGCTGGCCCGCAGACGGCGGGCCCTTCGTCACCCTGCCCCAGGTCATTACCAAGGACCCCGAAACCGGCGAGTACAACGTGGGGATGTACCGGATGCAGGTTTTCGGCCCGCGCACGACGGCAATGCACTGGCAGCTCTACAAGACCGGGCGCAAGCACTTCGAGAAGGCGCGCGCGCTGGGCCGCAAGCTGGAGGTGGCCGTGGCCCTGGGCGGCGACCCTGTGCTCGGCTACGCCGCCACCGCCCCGCTGCCCGAGCTGCCGGGGCTGTACGAGTACCACCTGGCGGGCTTCTTGCGCGGCCGGTCGGTGGAGCTGGTGAAGGCCAAAACGGTGGACTTGTGGGTGCCCGCCGAGGCCGAGTTCGTGCTCGAGGGGTACGTGGATCCGGCCGAGCCCTTTGTGACCGAGGGGCCCTTTGGCGACCACACCGGCTTCTACACCCCGCCCTCGCCCTACCCGCGCTTCC
>Ga0256833_1000120_pt1 | contig 60309 bp, 42 predicted proteins | sample 356284metaG_FD_190535 | JGI IMG/M metagenome (GOLD analysis project Ga0256833, IMG submission 190535) | Hydrothermal vent microbial communities from Mid Atlantic Ridge, Atlantic Ocean - 356-284 | ecosystem: Environmental > Aquatic > Marine > Hydrothermal vents | place: Atlantic Ocean: Mid... | reverse complement strand
GAGTACTGTTTTCCTTTGCTTATTATCTTTACGCGGACTACATGATGGGAGTGATATTTACTGCCGTCGCTGTGATAGCATTTTATATGTTATCGAAAAAATGGAAAGACCTTAGTTTTAAATAATGTATATCTATACAGTGCTTGATTTTTATAATAAAAGAATCATATAGTTTGAAGGAATAGTGGCGCTATTTCAAAAAATATTGATAAATTTTAATGCAAAAAGAACGTTTATCAGCCAAAATGATTCTACTTGTCTAGTTACATAATATCGCAAAAAGATTATTTTTCAATTTTAATGACTTTATGGACACTAAATAACTTTTATTTGCTTAGATTTTAAAGGTGAAATCGCATTGCCCTTTACCTTTGCTGATGCTTCTACCCTGTATTCAGACTTGACATTATTCAGCTTTTTCGCAAGCCCCACAAGACCTTTTGTGATAAAATTGCTAGAGCCTATTTTATCCATTTCCGATTGGGCAATTTTGTATCTAAGAGTGAATTCAAACGCAAATTCTTTGTCTTTATCTACTACGAAAGGTTTATTGAATTCTGCTAAACCTGCAACATATTCATTTACCAGTTTCTTTTTTCTCCTACCTCTAGTATACTTTTCTATCAATTTTATTGATATAGATTTTACAGTCTGTCTTGTTTTTGAAGTAAATATAATTTTACCGGGAAATGCACTTCCGTCTATCGGAATTTTATCCGGTATTTCCAAGGATATTTTTACACTTTCGATTCCTAAAAAACTTTTTACCTTTCCAATCATAAATTTATTTTTTGTGGTGACAATCTTCTTTTGACTTTTTTTTTCTGAACTATCAATCAAATCACAATCCGTAACTAAGGCTTAGGGTGAAACTTCTAGGAGCTTCCAATAATCCCGGTCTGACAGAATATTCTTTGTTAAAAAGATTGTCAATATTGAGTTGAATACCTAAATTTTCATATTTATATCCAATTCTCATTCTATAAACATTATTTCCTTGATTATGGTTCGCTCTATATTCTTTTACACCTTTTGGCAGCCCATTTAGTTTCAATTCAAATAATTTGTCAATGGCTTCCATGAAGCTGTTATATGATGAACCAAATCCAATTTTAAAATGTTTGTACGATGCTTCAAAATCAAATTTGAATGTCTCTTTGTATCTGTACTTAAGAATGTTGTAATCCACGCTTGATTTACTTTTGATGTCATCTGTAAATTCTTTGTATTTTGGATCTATATATGTGTATCCTCCATTAAAATCAAGTTCGACGTTTTTTATTTTACCAGCAAAACCTGAAGTGATTTCTATTCCTTTGATTATTGTGTTTGCTAGATTAACTGAAGTAAAATATATATTTTTATCAAATTTCAAAGCAAATTCTATCATGTTTTTATATTCAGATTGAAATGCAGATATATCAGAATATCCTTGTAGCCCAAATACATTCCATCCTTGCCTGATACCAAATTCCATTGTGGAACCGGTTTCGGATTTCAAATCCAGATTGGGTAATAAAACTAACGATCCTTCAAAAACATTTGAAAATTTTTCTGCAATTGTAGGATATCGAAATCCCTGTCCCCAGGATACCCTGAAATTGGTTTTTTTAAATAATTTGTAATTTGCTCCAAATCTAAATACCGGTTTACTTTCTTTAGTGTATTTCTCTCTGACATCTTTTCCATTTATGATTTTTGGACCGTCTATTTTATTTGTTTCATATCTTATCCCAAGTACCAGATTCAATCTTTTCCACAATTTTTTTTCTGATTGGATATATAGAGCCGTATTATATGCAACATAGGTAGTATCTCCATACAATTCAGCGTTAGTTGTACTTTTTGATGCTACTAATCCACTTGTTAAGATTATTCCTAAATCATTTATTCTTTTCTGAAATTGATATTCGCCATAATAGGTTTTTGATAAATCATATTTGTCAATACCGATAAGGTTTGATACGCTATAAAACCTACCTTGTAAAATATGTTTATCTCCATTTTTCGAGCGATATCTGATTGAAGGGTCTATGATGATTACATCTTTATCTTTGGCAGAATATGCGACAGTATCAGCTTGGTATGCTCCTTCATTTGCGTTTTTCCAGTAGAAGAAAGTTAAACCTTTTCCGGAATTAAAATTTGTATGCAATCCTAGATTTATTCTGTCTGTAAGATGATAATCAATATTTATTGTAGCTCTTCCATAGTTATCAAAAGTATTTCTGTTGTAGCCTTTAGTTTTATTATAATACAAAGAACCTACAAAGTCTAATTTGTTTAGTTTTTTCGCATACAAGGCTGAAAACCCGGTTTTGTAAGGTGGAGAGGTCCACCATTTTTTGTTTTTATCTCTTGGTGAATCATACAAAGTGTAAAATGTTTTTGCCCTGAATAAAGCTTTTTTCTTGGCATAGATTGGTAAGATATTAATAATGCCATTCATAGCGGCAGAGCCATACAGCGCAGAACCGGCACCTTTCATGATTTCAATCTTTTCAATATTTTCTACGGGGATATTTTCCCAATTGGGTAGGGCAGAGTCAAATTGCAATGCCGGCATATTGTTTATTAAAACCAAGACTCTTGAGCCTGCACCATACGAAAACCCTGAGCCACCTCTTATATTTACTTGCCCATCAATTATATTTACACCGGGGATCTTATCGAGTAAATTATTGAATGCATTTATATTATTATTTTTTATAAACTTAGGTTTTACTGTTTCAATTGAGACAGTAACTTCATTGATGCTTTTTTGATACTTGCCTGAAGTTATTGTAACTTCATCCAAATTCTTAAGCTTCAATTGTAATAAGATATCACCTAATTTGTTTACTTTTTCTCTTGCTGTATATTCAATTACTTTTGGTTTATAACCGATATATTTTATTTTAAATTTTATTTTTCTGCTGGGACTTACAATACTGAAGTAGCCGCTATTATCCGTGACTGTTTGTCTGTTTTTGTATTTTACTATTGCAAATGATAGTGGAAAAAGATTTTCACTATCTTTGATTGTGCCGCTAAAATAGTATTGGGAAAATAGACTGTTTGATACGATCAATATTGTAAAAATACATAATAACCAAAGTTTTTTCATGTTTTACTTTTATTGCTGATAAATTACTTATAATTTGAAATTCAAACTTAGAGATACACTTCTTGGAGCTTCTAGTAAGCCGGGTCTTACAGAGTATTCTTTATTGAATAAATTATCTAAATTAAGCATGAAGCCGATGTGTCTAGTATTCATTCCCAATCGAAATCGGAAAATATTGTTTCCCGTATTGTGTTCTTCCCTATATTTTTTTACACCTTTAAGTATAAGTCCATTTATTTCAAAAGCCTTATCTACCGCTTCCATAAAACTGTTGTATGATGATCCTATGCCTATTATGAATTTCTTGTATTCCAATTCAAAATCAAATTTATAAGAGGTTTTGTATCTGTATTTTAGTATATTGTAGTCAACGCTTGAACCTCCTTTGATCTCATCTGTAAAATCAATGTATTTGGGATCGATTCTCATATATCCAGCGATGAATCCAATGTCAAAGTTTTTAAACTTACCTTGAAAGCCGGTTGAAAATTCAAGCCCTTTGATTATTGTATTTCCAATATTATCAGCGCTAAAGAAAAAGCCTTTTTTATTTCTTTTAAGGTGAAATTCTATCATATCCTTATACTTGGATTGGAATATTGAAAGATCGGCAAATCCGATTATCTTTGATATTTTCCAGCCTTGCCTTATTCCAAATTCAATCGTTGTGCCTGATTCTGATTTTAAATCCGGATTTGGTAATATAACTAGACCACCTGAAAAAGTATTAGTGAATTTTTCTGCTACGGTTGGATATCTAAAACCTTGCCCCCATGAAGTTCTGATATTTGTATTTTCAATTGCTTCGAAATTCAAACCTAGTCTGAATACCGGTTTGCTTTCTTGTTTATATTTGTTGCTAATATCTACACCTTGTATTATTTTAGGACCTAATATGGTATTGGTTTCATATCTAGCTCCGGCTACAACACTTAGTTTGTCATAAAACTTCTTGTCTATTTGGGTATAAATACCGAAGTTTTTTGCAACATAACTAGTGTCTCCGTATAACTCAGCTAAAGTATTACTTATAGTGCCTGTAATACCGGAAGTAATAGTAATCCCATATTGATTTATTTTTTTTTGATATTGATATTCTCCAAAATAGCTTGTTGACTGATTTGATTTGTTGCCCGATACCAGATTTGAAGCATAATATACTCTTGTTTGTAATTTATGCTTTGCTCCGTTTTTGGAATAATAAGTTAGGAATGGGTCTAAAATATAAATCTGTTTGTTTTGACCTGCATACGCTGATGAATCTGCCCGATATGCACCTGAAGTCGCATTTTTCCAGTAAAAAAAGTTAAGCTTTTTCCCTGAATTGAAATTAGTATTTACTCCTATGGATAATGAATTTGTAATATGATAATTCAGGTTTAAAGTTGCTCTGGTATAATTGTTGAAACAATATTCCTTGTAGCTATTAAATTTTTGCGCGTACAAGGAACTGACAATGTCTAACGAATTTATTTTTTTTGCAAAAACCACTGAAAATCCATATTTTTTCGGGGGAGTATCCCACCATTGTTTTGTAGTATCTGCAGCATTTCCATATAATGTACTAAATGATTTTATCTTCAATAGAGTCTTTTTCTTAGCATAGATAGGTAATATGTTTATCACTCCGTTCATCGCAGCAGAGCCGTAAAGAGCCGAACCTGCACCCTTCATTACTTCTACTTTTTCTACTATCTCTGTTGGGATATTTTCCCAGTTTGGATATCCCGAATCAAACTGTAATGCAGGAAGATTATTTATCAAAACAAGAACTCTACTACCGGCACCATATGAAAACCCTGAGCCTCCTCTTATGTTGGCTTGACCGTCAACATAATTAACTCCCGGTATTTTTTCAAGTATATCATCAAAGCTCACCGTATTGTTGTTTTCAATAAACTTTGGTTTTATTGATTCAATGGAAATAGTAGCATTTTTAATTAATTTACGGTATTTTCCTGAAGTAATGGTGACTTCATCCAAAGACTTTAAATATTCAGACAAAAATATTGTTCCAAAATCAATATTTTTTGAAGTGACAATTGTATCGATTACTAGTTTTTGGTATCCGAGATAACTTATTTTTAAAACCAATTTATTCTTTTCTATTTCAAATGAGAAATTCCCATTTATATCAGATACAGCTTTGTGATTATTGTAAGTGATATTGGCAAAAGAAAGTGCTTCTTTTGTAGTTTTATCCGAGATACTTCCTTTAAAAGTATATTGGGAATATAGCTCAGATGTACAGATAAAAAGTATGAATATTAATAATAATACGGAAAATATAGTGTACCTATTCATAAATATTTATTAATTAAAAATGATAAAAATACTATAAATATATATAATATGATAAAAAAGTAATAAATTTACGTAAAAAATAAAGGACATTGATTTTATTGTATTGATTTAAAGACATTTTTTGCTTTACTAATATAAAAATATAGACATGAAAACTAAAATTATCGCAATCGCTTTATTTGTTTTTAATAGCTTTTTAGCTTTTTCTCAATTGTGTGTGCCTGATACAAATTATGCTCATAAAGAAGGCAATATTTACCCTGAAGCTTATCATGCCAGATTAAATCCCAATGCTGGAACTCTTGATTCGGCTTGTATAAATGAAGATTATTCTTTTGTCTTTACTGCTGTAGTACCGGATTCTTTACCGACTGAAGTTGGAGTGTTTAAGCTAGATTCTTTGGTGGTTTTAGACAATGGAGTTTTGGATATACCAACAGGAATTAAATATAAATGTAATCCACCCAATTGCAAGTTTGTTCAAGGAACTTTGGGCTGTCTGGAGTTATATGGGAAACCGGATATTTCCAACGAAATAAAAGTATATGACCTTAAATTGAAAGTAAAAATCTCAGTAGAAGATGGATTTATTGTAGTTAATGATACTTTGCCGGCATATTTGTCTGATTCTGCGCACTATTTTTTGCCATTGTTTCCTCAGGGATCACCAAATTGTTGGAAAACAGCTGTAATTGACGAGAGTTATGGTTTTAAAGTAAAAGTAGCACCTAACCCAATTTCAGACAGGATTGTTTTTACCGTTGAGTTGCCTCAGGAAGGTATGCTGCATTACTCATTGAAAAATATTCAAGGACAAGAAATATTCAAAGCAGATAAAAGAGGAGAAAAATATCAAGTTATCTCAATTAACGACTTGTCTTTATTTCGAAAAGGAATATATTTTTTAGAAACGAGATATGAAAATAGGGTTGTTATTAAAAAAGTAATAATACACTAAATAGTGTCTGTCTATAAAGTGCTTGATTTTTGAAAAATAAAGATTTTTGATGAGATTTTTGTCTTTCTGAGAATTGGTGATGCCTTAGCATCAGTAATTTGAATAAAGTAAAAATATCGCGAAAAGATTATTTTTAAATTTTAATGACTTTATGGACAAACACTAAATATAATATTAAAAAAATAAAAGCAATGCAAATGAAACGTATAATATTATTTCTATTGGTCTTCAGCTTTTCGTCATCTTTAACTTTTGGACAAGATAAAGTAAAAATTAACCTGACTCTTGAAGATGCAATATTGAAAAGATTTTCTGATTTTTACCCTGATTATGTGCCGGGATTGCAATGGAAAGGAGATTCGGATAAGTTAATAAAGAAATCTGATGATCTTAAATCTCTATTGTTTTCAGGAATGAAAAATGAAGGGTGGGATACACTCTTGAAAGTTTCAAAACTAAATAAAGATTTGAATCTGAATCTTAAACGTTTGCCACGATTCTCATGGAGGGGAAATAATATATTGGTTTTTAAAAATGGTAACAATTATTATGAGTACAATGTTGAGAAAAGTACGGGTGAAAAAATATCTAGAACTCCTGTTGTAGGTGACAATCAGGATTATTGTAGTAAAACCGGGAATATTGCATTTACAAAGAAGAATAATTTATTTCTGAAAATGACAAATGGAGACTGTATTTCTATTACAGAATTTGAAGATAAAAATTTTGTGGCAGGTCAATCAATTGCAAGAAATGAGTTTGGTATTGGCAAAGGAACTTTTTGGTCACCCTCGGGCAATTATCTAGCTTTTTATCAGAAAGATGAATCTGATGTTAGTGATTACCCTTTGGTAGATATCACTTCAAGAGTGGCAAGTTTGAATAGTATAAAATATCCAATGGCCGGAATGAAAAGTGAATACCCATCAGTTGGAGTTTATAGTATAAAATCAGGTAAAACGATCTATCTCAATACAAAAGAAGGAGCAAAAGACCATTATTTGACAAACCTAGGTTGGGGCCCAAACGAGAAATACATTTATTTGGCTGAGTTGAATCGTGAACAAAATCATATGTGGCTTAATAAATATGATGTATCAACCGGCAAAAAAGTAAAAACATTGTTTGAAGAAGAGCATCCTAAGTATGTAGAGCCTGAACAACCGGTATGGTTTATCCCGGGGCACGATGATGAATTTCTCTGGTTTAGCGAAAGAGATGGATTTAATCACCTTTATAGATACAATACTGAGGGGAAGCTGTTAAATCAGGTCACTAAAGGTGATTTTCCTGTTCACAATATATTGGGATTGGATAAATCAGGTAATTATGTATATGTAACAGGGGCTGATAAAACAGGGTTAAACGAGTATTTGTACAAATCAAAATTGAAAAATTCTTCAACTAAAAATATAACTAAACAAGCCGGGGTTCATAGATATTCTTTGGGTGCAAAAGGGGAATACTTTATTGATATATATTCGGATTTGAACACACCGCGGGTTACACAAATTATAAATAATAAAGGAGAAATAGTAAAAGAAATTCTGGTGTCTTCAGATCCGTTGATGGATGTAGCAATAGGTTCAACAGAACTAATAGATATAAAGGCAGCAGATAACAAGACAACTTTGCACGCACGGGTCATAAAACCTTACGATTTTGATCCAAACAAAAAATATCGTGTATTTGTGTATTTATATGGTGGCCCACATGCACAAATGATTAGGAATGCATGGATGGCTTATGCCCCATTATGGATGCATTATATGGCTAATAAAGGCTATATTATATTTACAGTAGACAATAGAGGCTCAGACAATAGAGGATTTGAATTTGAGAATGTAATACATAGAAATCTTGGATTAAACGAGATGGAAGATCAACTGAAAGGTGTCGAGTACTTAAGCAAATTGCCATATATTGATACGAGTCATATGGCTATTCACGGCTGGAGTTTTGGAGGGTTCATGACTACATCAATGATGCTTAGACATCCGGGAGTATTTAAAGTAGGTGTAGCAGGAGGTCCGGTTATAAACTGGAAGTTTTATGAAATAATGTATGGTGAAAGATATATGGATATGCCCGAAGAAAACCCTGAAGGATATAAACTCAATAATCTATTGAATTATGCGGATAAATTGAAAGGGAATTTGATGTTAATAATTGGATCAGTAGACCCTGTTGTAGTCCCTCAGCACTCAATGAATATGTTGAAACGATTTGTTGAAGAAGGTAAGCAAGTGGATTATTTTACTTACCCAATGCATCCGCATAATGTTAGAGGGAAAGATAGATTGCACCTTATGCGGAAGATATTGGACTATGTAGATGAAAAATTAAATTTATTAAAATAGGTATATGAAAAATAAGTATTTGATGTTGACATTTTTTGCAGTCTTGGCTTTAGGATGTAAAAATGCACTTGTAAATAGTGAGAATAAGAAGGATGACGATAATAATGCTAAGGCTTTAGTATCTCATTTTAGACCTGATACGGATCAAGTCATTAATTATATCGCTTTTGGCTCTTGTAGCAATCAGAGATTAGAGCAAAACTATTGGGATATTATAGCAAAAAATCAGCCTGATCTATGGATTTGGATGGGCGATGCTATTTATTCAGATACTGAGGATATGAAAGAGCATCAAGAGGAATATGATTTGATGAAGAAGAATAAGTACTATCAGAATTTTATCGGTCAAATACCGGTGATTGGGATTTGGGATGATCACGATTATGGGCTCAATGATGGTGGCAATTATTATCCGAAAAAAGAAGAAAGTAAAAAGGAATTTCTAGATTTTTTAGATATACCGGAAAATGCAAAAGTCAGGTCTCATCAAGGAGTTTATGATACATATGAGTATGGCAAAGGTCTGAGAAAAGTAAAAATATTTTTGTTAGATAATCGAACGTTTAAAGATAGACTCGAACCTGATAATGTAACTGCAAATAGATACAAAAAGAATCTTACAGGAACTATATTGGGAGATGAACAATGGAAATGGCTAGAAAAAGAGATTAAATATAGTGATGCTACAATTAATATTTTTGTTAGCGGCCTTCAGATAATACCTGATGATCATCCTTATGAAAAATGGGGCAATTTCCCGAATGAAAGACTTCGATTTTTAAGATTGTTGGAAAAATATAAGATTAAAAACCCTCTGATTTTAAGTGGTGATAGACATTTTGCCGAATTATCAGAATATACTTATGAGGATTTTAGCGCCAATGTAACGGAGATTACCTCAAGTGGACTTACGCATTCTTATGAAGGAGTAAATGAAAGGAATGCCTACAGATTGGGGCAATTATATGATGGTAAAAATTATGGCTTATTAAAAATAACATGGGGAGGCTCTAAAGTATTGATGAAAATATTTATAAATGATATAAAAGGAAAAAATATCATAGAGCATGGTATAATTGGGGATTATTGACTTATTTATTAGATTTGAAAATATTTTACTTCCTAAAACTGCACTATCTTTATTAAAGCTAGTACAGTTTTAGGAAGGGTGTCTAGTTATTATATTCTTCTTCCTTTTCGACAAATTTGATGTTGTATTTTTTTAGCTCTTCAAGAACAGGTTCGTATATTAATTTGGAAATGGGGATTACAACACCTGTTAAGGGTATCTTTTCTTCCAATATTAGTTTTGTCGCTATGCCTAATGGTAAGCCTACTGTCATTGCCATCGCAGTATGGACGTCATCTTGTCCTTCTACTACAAGAGATGAAGTGATTTTCTTTTTATTCTTCCCTTTGTATTTGTAAATAAACTCGTGTTGCATTACAATCATATCTTTGTCTCCTTCATCCAAGCTAAGTTTTTCTTCTAATATTTTTTGAAGGATTTTAGCTGGTGTTACATTCTTAAGTCCAATCTTTTTTCGTTCAAAAAGCCCAAGCCATCTTAGTTTGTACATGTCAAAAGAGTCTTCCTCAACACCTAAATATAGAGCGAGTTTCTCTTCAACTGTTCTTGTCTTATGGTATTTCAAAAAGGTGTTTACAAAATCCCTATTCGTCAGATTCTCAGAATTTTCAACAATAAATGTGTCGTCTGTCAATCCTAATTGCACAAGCAAATTCCATGTCTTGCTAAACCCCGGTCTTCTTATTGTCCCTCTGAACATAGTAGGGATATCATCCAAGCCATAAATACTTCTATACTTAAGTGAATCTCTGTTTGGATAAACTTCGAATTCACCAACAGTATCAAAATTAATTCTTCGCACTCTTGTAAATAATCTATGATAAGGAATATGTTTGTACATTCCTAAGTCTATATATTGAGCAACACCTTGTCCTGCGACAACAACATTTCGTGGATTCCAAGTAAATTTGTAATTCCAAGGATTATTATCATACTTTGGTGCTACTAAACCTCCTGTTGATGATTTGAATGATAATATCTCACCCTCCTTATCCTTAATTGTATCTATAATGTGCATCGCGGACATATGATCCAGACCCGGATCCAAACCTATCTCATTTAAAATTAATATACCTTTTTCTTTTGCCTCTTCATGCAGTTCTTTCAATTCAGGAGAAATATATGATGCTGTAACCAGATTTTTTCGAAATCTCAAACAAGATCTTACTATCAAATAGTGAAACCTGGCAGGAAGCATTGATACTACAATGTCAGCCTTGCTTACTTCTTTGGATCTCTGCTCATCATTGAAGACATCAAAAAATATAGCTTTGCCGTTTTTGTGGTTTTTTATCCTTTTTTCAGCTATATTTGTATCGAGGTCTGCAACAATGATTTCCCAGTCATATTCTTCTGATTTTTCCAATAGGTAGTTTATTAAACATGCAGTTGATAGTCCTGCTCCTACTACTAAAACTCTTTTCATAATTCTTGTATTAGTTTAAAATATTATTTGATATAATCTTCCATGTATTTAAACTCCGGAGTGAAATTCCCATTATGTAATATTAATCCCCTTTTTATGGGTGGAGGTAATTGTAATTCCGAAAATGGTTTAGAATAATCACAAGTTACAATCTTATTAACAAAATCAAATAATGCATTGCTAAATCCTTCAGATGATTCTCTAGGTAATTCACTAGGTAAAATATCTACTCCCATCAATGAGATTCCCTCACCTTCAAATCCATCTGTTTTGTTGCCTGTTTTTGCGTCAAAAACAAAAACCGGGTTTTCGATAGTAGTACAATCAATAGTACATTCTATTGATCCTTTGGGATCACAAGTAATATCTCCAATTGCTATTAATTTATGCTCGTTTGAATAATTGTATTTTAAGTAATTATTTGAAATTAACCTTGGATATCTCGTGTCCCAATACATAGCATTAATTAATAGAGTTAATTTATCTGCATATTGTTCAAAAGTACCAACAAATTTTTCAGGGTGGTTGTAGTATTCTTGTAAATTAAATGCTTTATCCTTTTTTATGTGCTTAGCAAGATGCTTTTCTTTGAAAATAACTTTGTATAACACATTGTTGGGTAATTGACCACTATTTTTCAGCTCTAGCAAAGCTTTAGGAGATATTTCCTTTGTCGGTAGAAGTGAAAGTATCTCATTTGCGCCTCCTGCTACATTTCCATATCCTGTAATTCCAATTACTACCGGAGTTAGTTCCTCGGGTAGACCATTCTTTACAATATCCATTCCCGCTCTAGAGATTTCCGTTTTTGCTTCATCCAAAGAATGATATAAATGAGATTGCTTTAAACTTGCAAAAGGGGTCTCAATTCCTTTGGCTTTTAACCTTTGTCCTAGAGTCCATAAAGAATTGATCATTCCAGCTAAACCCGCATACTTGCCAAAGAAAATTGTTCTTCGACCGTGCTCATCTCTTACTTTCTCATAGTCAATCAGATTAATCTTCTGTTTGACCATCTTCCTTAAGGAAGCCATATTATAAGGTTGTCCTTTTATTGTATGTGAAAAAAAGATATACGTATGATTAGGTTGAAATAGGTCATTAGGCATTTCTTTTACACCAAATACTACAGGTATATCCTCGATATTATCAGTAATCTTAGCTCCAGATTGAGCATATTCATTGTCTTTAAATACTCTTTTTTCTGATTTTTCTACATAAAACTCTAAATTGTGCTTCTTTATTAATTCAGCAACATGAGAAGGAGTAATGGCAACTCTCCTCTCCATTAAATATCTATCTTCATATCTTAACGCAACCTTCTTGTTCATCTCGATCTATTTTTTTTTTGTAATATTTTAAAACAATTGGCAAACTTAAACAATAATTAAAGATTTATAAAATCTTTTTTCTTTTTATTGAATTTGATTAATATCAATCCTCAAACACAATGGTGAAATAGCAAATAATTACTTTTTCCTTATTAGATAAAAACAATCTTTGAGGTACTTTAGCTCAGGAAGTGTTTCATAATGAAGAAGGTGCGAAAGATACTTTTTATTTTTAGTGTCATGACGGAAGGGTGTTAAGAATTCTTCTAAATAAGAGGATGTAAATTTGTGCATGAGTTAAAAATGATATTTTTAGAAATTATTATTTGGAATGTTGGCGCGGAGCGGGTCAACACCATGATTGTATTTGATGAATTTTAATACAGAGGATTTTACTCCAATGAAGAATGAGTAAGTACCATTCTTTGGCTGCCAGCTAAAATTCATGCTCCAACAATGCAAATCTCTTGAAAATCCAAATGAAGGATACTCAAATCTCTTTGCTTTAATGTTGTAATCCAAACTACCTACATTTATATTCCAGTTTTTTGTAAGAGGTAGAGAGCCACTTATTCTGATAGAATGTGTAGATATGCTGAATGTGTCAACATTATTGTTGTTGTACTTCCATTCCATTGATAGATTGTAGTTTAGACGGAAGTTTTTCAACATGGATAATAGTAAATCATTGTCAACTTTTCTGTTTTTTGTTTTTTTGTGATTCTTTTTCTTGCTCTTCTCTTTTCCAAAAAACAGCCCAGCTATTTGATCAAAGCTTTTATTGTTTACAGTAATACTAACTGTTGATCTGTCATGACGAATTGGTCTTTTACGGACGTCCCAAACATATTTATGAATTCTTCTTCCATCTACTTTCATATATGGATCAAATGTGCCCGAATACCTGATATTTACAAACTTTTTGAATAGTAAAAAATTAAATTGCACTGCTATTGGCGAAAAATTAAGACTGTCGGCTGTGATATTATAATTTCCTGAAATGCCTAAATTTCTAATAAGAGTAAGTTTTTTCAAAGAAGAATCTACTTTTGAAAAATACTTAGCCTCCAAGATGTGCTTAATTGAATAATTCAAGACAAGATTTTGTTTAGAAGGATTTGCTGAGCCATAGGCTCCATTGTAATCAAAAATACTATATCTTTCAACTTTGTCATATTTAGCTCTGGTATCAGTATGTACTTCTCGGCCGTAAATAGCCTCTTCGTCTATGGGGTTACCGCTAAACGATAAAGAGTATGATATTTTATGCTTTATACCTCTTAAAAAACCCTTGTTGAACAGTATTTTTTTAAATTTATTGGTACGAAGACTTAAGCTTGGAGTTAAATGACGATATACTTTCCAATTTGATACTGTATCTATTAGTACTCTTCCAAAGGTTGTATCCATTTGTACATTTCCTTCAATATCAAGTTTAGGATTACCCTCACTATCTCTAAGCGTATCTATTACTATTGTGCCATCAAATCTTTTGTTGATTGTTTTGAAAAAATGCTTTTCGTCGTAATTTAATCCAAATGATATATTGATATATTTTTTTATTTTAAAAGCAGCTCCGGTACCTAAGTTTTGTGTTATTCCATACTTCATATTGTCCCATACCTCCGAATCAAACAATGTAGTATCTGTCGCATTAATAAGATTCTTTGCAGCACCTTTATAGTTTAAAAATATTTCTTCATACCATTTTTTTTTCCCAATTCTCTTTTTCTTTTTAAATGGATATATGGTATTCATATTTATATCCAACTTTGGAAATGTTAGGGTTAAGAGATGCGTATTATTATTTTGAGAATGATTTAATGAAACAGCTAGTTTGAAAGGTGTTTCGGGTAAACTGTTGTGGTATGAAAAGTTAGATCTTATAATATTGTTATTTCTGCTTTTTGCATCTGTATTAACTCTACGCTGATAGCCGTTTAAAGAGAAATTTATATTCCCTCCAAATTTTTGATATGGATTAGCTTTCGCTGCTTGGTTATGATTAAGTCTGAAAATAAATGTTGGGGCACTAGTTATTGTAGTGTCTGTTTTACTTTGAGTTATCGAATTAAAATAATTAAATGAAAATGAACCTGAAAATTTGTATCGTTTATTATAGTTTGATTTTATGTTTAACCCGTGACTACCCCTAGAGTATAAGTCTGCTGTTAGTCTTAAATCCATGTATTCATTTATCGCAAAATAAACACCTATATCTCTGATTCCTACTCCCCAATCATTGTTGTAGTCTAGCTTTTTGGGCAGGATAAGACCATCTCTTTGACCTTGAAACATCGGGTAAAAGCCAAAAGGCAAGACAATTGGAAGAGATACATTTGCAATCTCAATATTTGATCTTCCAAATACAGCTAATTTATTGGGTATTAGTTTGATTTTATTTGCATGTATTCCCCAGTGTGGATGTTCCGGATTAGAGCAGTTGGTTATTAAACCTCCTTTGATATACATATTGTCCACGTGATTGATCGTATCACCTTCAGCACTTATAAATTTGCCGACTTTTCCGTGTATTGTCAATTCGCCTTGCTTTTTAGTGGCGTATTCAACCCATCCTTTTTTTGTATTAATATTGTATCTAATTTTTTTGGCAACAAATTCCTCCTTTTTATCTTTGAATAGTGGTTTTTGTGTTATAGCACTTAAGCTATCTATCAAGGGCAATCCGATTATTTCATTTTTCTTAAAGTCAAATTCGATATAACCGGCTTTTAAAGATATAGTACCAAAATTAACATAGGCTTCATTGTACAACTTTAATTTGTTACTGTCTTTATCGAAAAATTGTAAATCCTTAGCTCCCCAATCTATATCTCCTTCGATAGGGTTGGGCGCTATTTTATATTTACTAAATTTGACTTTATTGAGGCTGTCTTGGTTAGTTGTGTCAATCAAAATCAAGCTATCAGAACTAAGACTATCAATAAAATTATCAGGCGGAAGAGCTAGAGAATCATCACTAGAGTTATGTAATGAATCAATGACTGTTTGAGAATATCCCAAAGTATTAAACATTACAAAAAATAAAAATATGTAAGATATTTTAGCCAAAAGTATTATATATAAATTTAATTTGTTTTCTTTGCATATTATTTAAAGATATATACAAAGATAATGCGTTTTGTGTTCTCAAATATGATTATACTGTTTTTTAATGTTTCGTTAACACTATTCGGGGTATATTCACCAAATTGTAATATTAACGACACTAAATCAAAAAATGATATAATCTTTAAAGAAATTCTAAAAGATTACAATACCGAAGGAAAAACCATTGTCATTGATCCCGGACATGGAGGCAAGGATAAAGGGACTTCTTTTGGTAAGTACAACGAAAAGAATATTACTCTTGAAATTGCATTGAAGTTGAAGAAACAGTTGGAAATAATGCTTCCTGAGCTAAATATCGTTCTTACTCGCGTCAACGATACGTTTATCCCTCTTCACAGACGTGTTGAAATTGCAAATACTCTAGGTGCTGATTTATTTATTTCTATTCATTGCAATTCTTTCAAGGAAGATAAGAAAATTAATGGCATAGAGGTTTTTACCCTAGGTGTGACCGAAGCTAAAGATAATTTGGATGTTGCATTTAGAGAAAATGCTTCAGTACTACTTGAAAATGATCATCAAAACAATTATGATTGGTATGATCCTAATTCGATAGAAGCCCATATATTTTTAGCGACTTTTCAAAATATCCATATGGAGGAAAGTGTTTTGCTTGCAAGCAAATTAGTTGGGTTTTTGCACAGAGGAAGTACAATGAAAAACAGAGGAGTTAAACAGTCAGGATTTGTTATTCTAAAACAAGCAGTAATGCCGAGTATTCTTATTGAAACAGGCTTTTTATCAAATCCTAAGGATCGAAAGAAACTAACAACAGATAAGGGACAAAACGGGATTGCAAACGAAATATCTAAAGCAGTGGTTTCATATTTTAACAGATAGAAGTTTTTCTAGATCCTGTATTTTTATTGGAGTGTTTAATCTCTTTATTATACAAATTTGTCGAAAAGAAGGTAGTTTTTATTGAGAAATATAGTTTTTGCCATATTTTTGCTTCCAAATTTACGTTGTATCAAAAAAGTGTAAATGAAAGATATCTTTTTAGTTTTATTGATTTTGTCTACTAGTGCGATTAATAGCCTGGCTCAAAGAAATTTGACTGTTAGTGGTTATGTTGTTGATTCAGAAAGTGGAGAGACTTTGGTCGGAGCCAATGTCTATGATGTAAATAATTTGCAAAATGGAACTACATCAAACAGTTATGGGTTTTACTCTCTTAGTTTGCCGGAAGGCAATTACAATATAAGATGTTCATATTTGGGTTTTCAAAATCAAGATTTAGAAGTTAATCTTAAAAGTGATACTACTATCAATATTAGGCTGTTGCCGGGAGTTATGTTGAAAGATGTCGTTATTGATGCGAAGAAACAACAAGCTAGGAAAAATGTTGTAGGGACACAAGTCGGAACAGTCAAGCTAGATATTAAACAACTAAAAATGATGCCTGTTTTGATGGGAGAAGTTGATGTATTAAAATCAATTCAACTATTACCGGGGGTTACTTCTGTCAGCGAAGGTAATTCAGGGTTTTATGTTAGGGGAGGGGGTGCTGATCAAAATCTTATTCTTTTGGATGAAGCAATTGTATACAATACAGGGCATATGCTGGGATTCTTTTCCGTTTTTAATGCGGATGCACTTAAAAGTACTACCCTGATAAAAGGAGGAATGCCTGCAAACTATGGACAGCGATTATCGTCTGTTGTAGATATTAAAATGAAAGACGGAAATGATAAAAATTACAAAGTAGATGCCGGAATAGGACTTATATCATCAAAGTTGACTGTTCAGGGGCCAATTATTAAAAACAAAAGTTCATTTATTGTTTCAGGGAGGAGAACGTATATTTTAGATTTGGTTCAACCTTTGTTAGAAGGAAAAAAGTTTGAAGGGACAAATTATTATTTTTATGATTTTAATTCTAAGATAAATTATAAATTTTCCGATAAAGACAGAGTTTATTTAAGTGGCTATTTTGGAAGGGATATTTTTAAATTGAATTTTAAAGCCAGAGCATTTGAAATACTTATGCCCTACGGTAATTCTACTGCAACATTGAGATGGAATCACCTCTTTAGCAACAAGCTCTTTATGAACACATCTGTGATCTACAATGATTATAATTTTAAATTAGGTGCATCCCAAGAAAAATTTAGTTTTGAGAATTATAGTGGAGTTAGGGATTACAATTTTAAAATTGATTTAGATTATTTTTTGAATAATAAAAACAAGTTGAAATTTGGTTCAAATTATACTTACCATAAACTAAGTCCTAATATTTTATCAGCACAAGGAGAAGGATTTAATCTTGAAAATGAAGGAAGTCCTACTTTTTCTCACGAAACCAGCCTGTATTTGCTAGATGAGTTAAAGATATCGGACATTTTGAAAACAAATATTGGGTTGAGATTTTCAGGATATTCGCAGATGGGCAATTATAAATCAAAAATCAATTCCAAAGAATTTGCACCAAATGAATTGGTGAAGACTTACTTTAATCTTGATCCTAGGCTTAATTTTAGAGCGATCACCGGAAAAAATAGTTCGATAAAGGCTAGTATTAGTTTTACTACTCAGTATTTGCATTTAGTCTCAAATTCATCTGGAAGTATCCCTAGTGATATTTGGGTTTCCAGTACAGAATATGTGAAACCTGAACGAGGGATACAATACAGCTTGGGGTTCTTTAAAAACTTTTTTGATGATTCGTACGAGACTTCTATTGAAGCATATTATAAGGAGATGAAAAACCAAATTGAATTTAGGGAAGATTATGTAGGTGGAATTGATGATGATATTGAGAATAAATTTGTCTTTGGTAAAGGACGTGCTTTTGGACTTGAACTATTTTTGAAAAAGTCTTCAGGTAAATTTACCGGATGGATTGGTTATACTATTTCTAAGACAGAAAGGAAATTTGATCTTATAAATGATAATGAATGGTTTGGTACTACTTACGACAAGCCACATGATTTGTCTTTAGTATTAAATTATCAGATATCTACAAGGTGGAATGCAAGTGCTGTCTTTGTTTATGGAAGCGGTAGACGTTATACTCCGGTAAGTGATATTTATATTCTTGATGGGAGGTTTAATTTGGAGTACGGAAGTAGAAATAGTGCAAGTTTACCTGCTTATCATAGGCTTGACCTATCACTGGTGTATAAATCAAAGAAGAGGAAAAATTGGAATTCCAGTTGGACTTTTGGCGTTTACAATGCTTACAACAGGAAAAATCCAACTTTTATTAATTACGATACTGAAATAGACAAAGATGCTGGAAAATCAAAGGTTTCAGCATCGAAGATTACAATATTTCCCATAATCCCTTCTATTAGTTACAATTTTAGTTGGAATAATAAATAATTTGATAATCATGAAAAATTATATATTTATAATATTTATTTTGTTTCTTGGCTTTAGCTTTTATTCTTGTGAGGAAGAATTTGCTCCTTCTGATGTTAAGGCAAAACAAGAATATGTAGTGGAAGGGCACTTGGAAGCTTCAAGGCTAGGTATTCCAACTTTTGTTATTTTGAGCAAAAGTACTTCATACTTTTCGACATTGGATTCTGCATTGGTTGAAAATCTGTATATCGATGATGCGGATGTATTTGTTTTTGATGGTCAGAATAATGTTGAATTATCTTATGTCTGTGCAAAAGATCTCAGTTTTCCCTTATTGTTAAAACTGTATGGTGTATTAGGGAATAAAATTTTTAATTCAAAGTTTTGTGCCTATTTAGATTTGGACAATAAATTGAATATTGCGGAAGAAAGGGAGTATAAGCTGCATATAGAGCACGAAGGAAATATAATAGAAAGTACAACCACTATTCCCAAAAATGTAATGCTGGATTCGTTGTATTTCAAAGAGCCTCCGGGAGATCCCATAGATAGTGCTGCCATGATGTGGGTTCGCTTTAGCGATCCTAAAGATGAAAGCGATTTTTATAGATATTTCGTGATAGAAAATTTTAAAAAAGTTTATAGTTATAATTCTTTGTTTGACGATATGATTGTTGATGGAAAGACTATTGATTTACCATTTCGTAAACCTGTTGATCCGCGCTCCTCTGATTTTAACAGAGATATTGGATTCACTTACTTGAGGGGTGATACTTTACAATTCAAACTTTGTGCTTTGGATAAGGCACATTACGGATTTTGGGAATCATTCCAGTTTAGCAATAATCAAGGACCATTTACCTCTTATATCAGAGCCAAAGACAATATCGAAGGTGGTATCGGTATTTGGGGAGGCTATGCCTGTAAAGTTGTTGATGTTATTGTTCCGATGAAATAAAAAGATAGTATAAAGAATCAATTTGGAAATTGCTGTATTTTATAGACAGACACTATTCAGAAAGATAATTGATTAATATGCTCCTCTTAATATTGGATCAATATCATTAATTGAAATAATTCCGTTTTCTCCAAAATTTAGCATGTTCCTATATGCGAATTTTTCCTTGATTACCTTTATCGTATATTCCAAATCTACGTCATAATCACTTAGTTTTGTTGGAACACCAAGAGACTGAAAGAATTTTTCCGTTAAGTATATTGCTTTTATTGCCTTTTCTTTGTCATTCCCTTCTGTTATTTGCCATACTATTTCGGCGTATTGAACCAGTTTGCTTAGCTTTTCCTCAATTTTAATTCGGTATAAAACAGGTAAGATAATCGCTAAAGATCTTGCATGGTCAATGTTGTAAAGGGCAGTAAGTTCATGTCCAATCATATGAATAGACCAATCTGTCGGTACTCCCGCACCTATGACGCCATTTAGAGCCATCGTCGCACTAAACATTATGTTTGCTCCTACTTCTTTATTTTCGACATTGTTATAGAATTGAGGTCCTTCTTCAATTAATGTGATAAGAATACTCTCAGCAAATCTATCTTGTAATTTTGCATTGATAGGATAGGTTATATATTGTTCGGTGGTGTGAACAAAAGCATCTATTATCCCATTTGCGATTTGTCTTTTAGGCAATGAGCTCAATACTGAAACATCAAGAATAGAGAATTTGGGAAATAGTTTTTCTGAGATTAATGCAAGTTTGTCTCCCTTGCTTTTGTTACTGATTACTGCCCCTTTATTCATTTCAGACCCTGTGGCAGGTAACGTTAAAATAGTGCCTAGTGGAATTGACTCATTAAAATCAAGTTTATCTGATACCAATTTCCATGGATCTTCATCAAAAGGGATTGCTGCTGATATGAATTTTGCACCATCGACTACAGAACCACCTCCAACTGCAAAAATAAACTCAATTTTATACTCTCTGCCCAGTTTTACAGCTTCCATTAAATTTTCATATTTTGGGTTTGGTTCTATACCTCCGAACTCTACATAATCATATCCTTTTAGTAAATCTATTACTTTTTGGTATATTCCATTGTGTTTAATACTACCTTGTCCATAAACAAAAAGTATTTTTGATTCTCGTGGCAAATATTGAGTAATATCTTTAATTCTGTCTTCTCCGAAGATTAGTTTTGTAGGATTGTACAATTCATAATTATTTATCATAGTTTTTTGACAAAATTAATAATAATCTAAACAATCTACTAGAAACTGACACCAAAATTTGAAATTGATTTTGGAGAATAAAAAATTGGAGGTTTTGATGTCAATTAGGTAAAAGCTTTGCTGCTATAAATCCTGTCGTCCAAGCAGCTTGAAAATTGTATCCACCGGTGATACCATCTATATCCAATACTTCTCCTGCAAAATATAGATTTGGAAATACCTTGCTCTGCATTGTGTTAAAGTTAACAGACTCTAGGCTTACACCACCGCAGGTTACAAATTCTTCTCTGAAAGTGGTCTTTCCCTTGACAGCATATTCATCATTTGTTAAAAATGTTGTGAGTTTATTTGTACCTTTTTTCCCCAATTCTCCCCATTTTTTTTCTGTTGATATACCTTTTTTATTTAAAAGGAATAACCATAACCTTATGGGCAAATCAAATGGTCTTAAATTTGAAATTTGTTTTTTTGGATTCTTTAAGGCAATCCTGTACAATTCATTGGAGACTTCTGTTTGGTTTTTTATTCCAATCCAGTTTACATTTATTTTAAATTCATAATTTTTTTCATTCATTATTCTTGCTCCGTATGAAGACAGTTTTAATACTGCCGGACCACTCATTCCCCAATGTGTAATAAGCAAAGGCCCATCACCTTTCAACTTTGATCCCTGAAAGGATATAATCGCATTCTCAACTACTATTCCCATTAGATTCCGAATATCTTCCTGAGGCATATTAAATGTAAATAGAGAAGGTACAGGCTGTTCGATTTTATGTCCTATCTCTTCAAGCCAAGTCAATCCTTTTCTTTTGGGTGAACCTCCTGTTGTAACTATTACTTTGTCAAATAGACGAATATCATTTTCTTCGTTGAGTTTTAATCCGATTTTATCACCCTTTTTTAAAATGGAATTGACCTTGCTATTAAGGAGTAGCTTGACTCCCAAACGATGCATTTCACTAGTGAAGCAAGCGATTATAGAACCGGAATCTTGGGATTTAGGAAAAACACAATTGTCAGCCTGAATAACCAATGGCACATCTCTTTTCTCAAACCATTGCATCGTATCTTTATTGCTAAATATTTTGAATGCTTTTTTTAATTGCTTCTCACCCCTAGGGTAAGCCTTAGCTAAGTCAGAAATAGAACATCCATTGGTGACATTACATCTACCACCTCCGGATATTTTTAATTTTGATAAAACTTTATTTGATTTTTCGAAAATAGTAACTTCATAACCGGAAAAATTATGCTTAACATTAAGTGCTGAAAAAAAACCGGCAGCGCCACCACCTATTATTGCTATATTCATATAGTAAAGATAAAACAATAATCAATACCGTTTATTTATTTTTTACTTATTATTATTTTTTTTGTAAAACTCTTTCCTTTTTGAGTACTTATTCTCAAATAATAAAAACCATTAGATATATTTGAAGGAACTTGAAACGTTATACGATTATTTCCCCTTTTTAATTGATCTAAATTTGTTTTTCTTAATACTTTTCCATCATAATTGTAAAGTGTTAAAAAAGAATTTTGTGCATTTTCGGACAATTCTAGTTCAATTGTTGCCCGGTCTTGTACAATAGTTGGGAAAACGTTAAACCCTAGAACCGGTTGCTTCTTTTGGATTTTTGTGCTGCTTGTACTATTTAAGGATACCTCTTTATCTATATTTGAATTTATAATCTTATATGTGTCTCCTTCTTTTTTCCATATTACAGAGACAATTTCCAAATTTTTGGGATCGTACTTACTTATATCAAAATCTACTTTTCCTCCAAAAGTGATTCCGCTAGCAATAGAACCGGATGTAATTAAATTACCAAAGGAATGATTTGTAAGTTCCTCTCTTAATATTTTTTTATGCTTAGCGTTGTTGCCTTGAGCAGCTTGATACCCTATGACTTCTTTTTCTATCAAATAAATACTTAGATAATACTCTCCTGAAGTGGAAGTGAAAAATTTAGTTTCATAATTTACATGCATGGTACTGCCATTATATGTTGCTTCAATACCTGTCTGTACACTAGGCGATAGTTTAGAAAAGTCATTTACTTTAGTGCTAAAAGAAGACCTTTTTGACCCGGTACTATTTGATCCTACAAATTGATCTTCACCATTAAAAAGAAACCTTGGTTGACCTACCGTATTAAAATTATTCACTAAATCTACGGCAGTTGTGTTTTTATAATTGCCACTTGGATGTGCTGCAAATATTGTTGACTTACTTTCATTGTCTTCTATCAAATCATGAAAAAAAGTCCATCCCCACGAACCGCAATTAGGACACCACGTTGCTGTTATTTTTATAATTACCGGATTTTGAGTCTCAGGGATATCTATATTTTGAGCTTTTATAAATGTTAAACTTAAAAGCATAAATATTAGGATAATAAATGTTTTTTTCATTTTAAATATATTTGATTTGTTAATAGTAATACTTAAACGTTTATTTGTCGAAAAAATGTATTAATCCTTACAAAACTTTAAAACAATCTATTTAGTGTCTGTCTATAAAGTGCTTAACCATTTAAAAACAAAGATTTTTGATGAGATTTTTGTCTTTCTGAGAATTAGTGATGCCTTAGCATCAGTAATTTGAATAAAGTGAAAATATTGCAAAAAGATTATTTTTAAATTTTAATGACTTTATGAACAGACACTATTTATACTTTAATACCCAAGACCCCTTGTCTATTGAATTTCTTAGCTCCTTTAAAAAAGTATATAAGGGTTTCTTGTCGCAATCAAATACTACACCTGTCCTGTAAAACTTACCGTACTTCTCTACATATGGAGTGAATTTATCTTTGAGAAGACGCAGTTTCATTCTGCTTGAATTTGATTTCCTTTTAAATGACCCCACAATTATGATACACGATTTTGTGTAATTTGATTTTAACTCAGGGCCCAAATTAATTAACTCTTCCAAGCTAATCTTCTCCAAGTTTTTTATTTCTTCTTCGGACGATTTAGTTGAATTTTGTGAATTATCAGGCATTTCTTTTAGAGTTTGTGCTTTTTGTGTGTCATTTGATTCGCTTAAATGTTTTATATGCACTTTTTCATTAAGAGTCGTATCTGTAATGATGTTATTTTGTTTTTTCTGGTTTATGTCATTGTTTTTATTTGCCGGCAAGATATTTGATAAACAATACATCAAGCATACAAAACCTAAACTCAATAAGGTAAGGACAATTAGAGGGAAAAACCAACCCTGCTTCTTGGTATGGCTTTTGGTTTTTTGCGTGATTTTCTCGTTAGGAATTGCTATTTGTACAGATTTTTCATCTTTATCATCAGTTTTTCTATCTATCAATAATAATGGAAAATCAGGGTATGATTCTCTTATTAAGTCATTAAATATCGGAGAAAATTCAAACTGTATTTTATCATCAACCCTTTTGAAAATACCTAAGTTCTTTATCTGTGCGGAATTAAAGTTTGCAAGATTATTCAATATTTCAACAGAGTATTTATTTAACTCATCCTTGACTCTATTCTTGCTTTTATTGTGTTTAATAGCTACGAATTGATAAAATCTATCATTAATAGCTTCGTTAGAAATGCTATCATCAAAATCTATTGTGAATTTTGGACCGTAAATCTTAGTTTTAGTAGGACTTCTGTGTGCAGTTTTTTTTGATAGCGCTAAGACTCCCAAGCCAGGAAGACTCAACTGCTTCTCACTAAAAATAAATGATATTATATCGTTGGTTATATCCATCCGAAAAATTAATTACTAAAAAAGTTGAAACCATTCAATAGCTCCAATCTACGTAGAATGCAAATACCATTCCAAAAAAAAATAAAATATTCTGTTCATGACTAAACAGTCAATATATCTTTCTCCTTTTTGGCTAGCAAATCTTCTACTTTCTTGTAGTAATCTCTAGTAATGTCATCAACCTCTTTCTCTCTTCTCTTGCCGGAGTCTTCCGGATATCCTTCTTTTACTTCTTTTTTAATCGCTTCAAGCATTTTGTGCCTTGTTGACCTAATACTGACCTTAGTATCTTCACCATATTGTTTTGCTACTTTTACTAATTGTTTTCTTCTGTCTTCTGTTAAAGGTGGCACTGTCAATCGAATAAATTCACCATCGTTCATTGGAGTAATTCCAATGTTCGATGCAAATATGGCATGCTCTATTTGCTTGAGTTGTGACTTATCCCAAGGTTGAATAGCGATGGTTCGACTATCAACTAAGGATATATTTGCTAAATGCTGAATTGAAGTCTTAGCTCCGTATGCATCAACATACACTTCAGAAAGCATTTCAGGGGAAGCTTTACCTGCTCTAATATGTGAAAGCTCGTTGTTCAAGTGCTCAATGGATTCTTCCATGTGCATTTTTCCTTCTTCTAAATAATCTGATAAGTATTTTTCCATAAATGTGTTTTTTTTAGGAGTTTTAAACCATCAAAAATAATAAAAAAAATTAAACTAATCGTTTCTTCCCGTATATTTTAACAAGAAATACAAAAACATAACCAATGCATTAAGAGCAGATACAACGTAAGTCATTGCAGCCCATTTTAATGCGTCTTTCGCGCCAGCGTACTCTTCCCCTACTAAAGTATGAGTTGTATCCAGCCAAGCCAAAGCTCTTTTACTAGCGTCAAATTCAACAGGTAAAGTTACCAAACTGAATAGTGCTGTTATACCGAATGCAATTACGGGCAATAACATAATTTGGGGAAAAGAATTAAACATTATAAATGCCGCTAAAAGCAGGTATTGTTGAGCCATTGATGCTATTTTTACGGCAGGTACAAGGTTTGATCTTAGTTTTAAAAAAGGATATTGCTTAGCGTGCTGTACAGCGTGCCCGCATTCATGTGCTGCGACAGCTGCTGAGGCAATATTTCTTCCTTGGTATACATCAGGGCTAAGGTTAACTATTTTTGTGACCGGATTGTAATGGTCTGTCAACATACCTTGTCCCATTTGAATTTTTACATCATTGATTCCAAAATATTCTAGCATTTTACTTGCAATTTCAGCGCCACTTAGGTTATTTCTCAACTGAATCCTGCTGTATTTATTGAATTTTGATTTTAATCTGCCACTCACGATCATGCCTAACACACTAAATGCGATGACTATAAAATAATATGAACCGTATCCTCCCATTTTAATTTTTTAATTAATTATTTCAAAATTTAAATACTTCTTCAATACCTTTGGCATTTTTATGCCTTCCGGTGTTTGATTGTTTTCTAATATAGCAGCTACAATTCTAGCAAGAGCCAATGCACTGCCATTAAGAGTATGAGCCAAATGAGTCTTGCCTTTATCGTCTTTATATCTTAGTTTTAATCTATTTGTTTGAAATGCTTCAAAATTAGACACAGAACTTACTTCTAACCATTTTTTTTGTCCTGCAGAAAACACTTCAAAATCGTAGGTTAACGCAGAGGTAAAACCCAAGTCTCCACCACATAAACGCAAAATTCTATAAGGTAGTTCCAGCTTAATCAACAATTCTTCTACATGCTTCACCATCTGGTCTAGAAGTTTGTACGAATCATCAGGATGTGAAATTTGGACTATTTCTACTTTGTCAAATTGATGTACTCTATTAAGTCCTTTTACATCAGATCCATAAGAGCCGGCTTCTCTTCTGAAACAAGGAGTATAAGCCGTTACCTTCAAAGGAAAGTCACTTTCCTTTAATACAATATTCCTAAAAATATTTGTAATTGGCACTTCTCCGGTCGGTATTAAGTATAAATTATCCTTTTCCATATGATACATTTGCCCCTCTTTGTCCGGTAATTGCCCTGTAGCCAAAGCTGATGCTTCGTTTACCATTAATGGAGGGCGAATTTCTTCGTAACCTGCTTTTTCAGCTTCGTCCAAAAAGAAATTAATCAATGCCCGCTTTAATTTTGAACCCTTGTTCCTGAATAGAGGAAAACCTGATCCTGTGATGAACGCTCCAAGTTCAAAATCTATGATATTGTACTTTTTTGCCAATTCCCAATGGGGAAGGGCACTACTCCCTAAGTTCGGAAATGGTTTTTCCCAGTTTTGTATCACTTCATTATCATCTTCGCTTTTGCCGTGGGGCACAGAATCGTGCGGCGCATTAGGTAGTGATAGTAAAATATTATCTATTTTTGTTTTTAAATTTTTATCATTTTCATCATAAGATTTAATTCTTTCTTTTATTTCTCCCACTTCATTTTTTAAGCTCGAAGCTTCATCTTGCTTACCTTCTTTATAAAGCTGTCCTATTTGACCTGAATATTCTCTTATTTTTGATTTTAAATCATCATTTATTTGCTGATTGCTTTTTCTCTTATTGTCATGAGAAATTAAATCGTGAAGTATGTTTTTAATATCATCTTCTTTATACCCTCTTTTTGTTAAAGCTTTTGCTATTAAGTCCAATTCTGCGATAATTTTTTTTAAAGTTAACATTTTTATTTATTTATTTTTTATAATACTCATCATCAATAATAAATAGACTGGATAAGAAAAAATAAAGCTAGGATTATAGAACCGTTTTGTGATGAATGTCCCTGGCGTTAAATGTAATATGTCTAATAGCTTTTAAAGCAAACTCACTTTTTAGTTTGTTTATCCAATCTTCAAATATCAATTAAGGAGTCTTTACTGCGATATTAAATATGATATTTTTTTAAAATATTTGCAAAGATAGCATTTAATTAATAAAAAAAGTTTATTTTTGCGGTCAGTTTATGTCTAAGTATTGCAATATTTAAAATTCATTTCGTTTAAAATTGTAATTTGTATTCCTGATTTTTTAAATTAATACATTACTTTTTTCGTAAAGAAATGGTTATTATTGATTTTATCTGAAAATGAATTTCCTGTTTATTAATACTCACATGGATTTCTTTAAAGTTGTTTGAAGCCGTTCAAATAATTTTTTAATAAAAACTTAATTTAAAAATTATAAATTTTCAAAAGTATGTATGATATTTTGCAGTTGAATGAGATGTTAGTTCCTGAGTTAAAGGAATTAGCCAAAAGTCTTGGGTTAAAAGGAATAAACCGCTTGCACAAACAAGATCTAATCTATAAAATTCTTGATGAGCAAGCTGTAATGGGTGGTAGTGGTAGTTTGGAGGAAAAAGTGAAGCGTAAAGAACCAGCAGATAATAAAGTTAAAAAAACGGAAAAGAGACAGCCGAAAAGACCTGCTCGTAGAAAAAAAACAAAAGATTCGGAGACTAAAGATGCATTGAGTTCTAAAAATGAAAAGGTGGTGAAAAAGGAGGAAACCGATAAGGAATCAGGAAATGATAGTAATAGCAACAAGCAAAGAAGAAGAAGAAAGGTAACTGCAGCTAAAGTAGAAAAGATAACAAAAAGAAATTCGGAAAAGCCAAAAGATGATGCTGAAATTGTAGAAAACAAGAAAAATATTGAAACCATTGATGAGAAAAAGAGTAGTAGAGGGCAAAAGATAAGACCGACAACAAAGGAAAATGATATTTTGAAAGTCGAACAAGAGACTCTAAGCGAAAATAAAAAACAACCTGAAGAACTAAGAAATAACGGGAATGGAAATAGTAGAGATGTAGAAAATAGGAATTCAAGAGAAACTAGGAATAACCAAAATAATAATCGAAATAATAAGCAGGAATCAAAGAAGATTGATCAGTTCAAAGCCCAACTGGACGGTATTGTCGAGGGAGAAGGTGTTGTAGAGTTAATGTCTGATGGATATGGATTCTTGAGAAGTGCAGATTTCAATTATCTTTCTTCTCCTGACGATATATATGTTTCACCTTCTCAAATCAAATTATTCGGTTTGAAAACTGGAGATACCGTTAAAGGAGCTATTCGCCCACCAAAAGAGGGAGAAAAATATTTTGCATTATTAAGAGTGACTATGATTAATGGAGTAGAGCCCGGTATCGTAAGAGAAAGGGTACCGTTTGATTATTTAACTCCATTATTTCCTACTGAGAAATTTAATTTAACTAGACATCCGGAAGGTAAAGATATAGGTAATCGTATGATTGATTTGTTTACACCGATAGGTAAAGGACAAAGAGGGCTAATTGTAGCACAACCCAAAACCGGTAAAACCTTTTTATTAAAAGATTTGGCAAATGCGATATCAAAAAACCATCCTGAAATATATATGATGGTATTATTGGTGGATGAGAGACCTGAAGAGGTTACCGACATGAAGAGAAGTGTAGATGCTGAAGTCGTAGCTTCAAACTTTGATGAACCGGCTTCCAATCACGTACGAGTAGCAAATATGGTTTTGGAAAAAGCAAAAAGATTGGTTGAATCAGGGCATGATGTCGTGATTTTATTGGACTCTATTACAAGATTAGCTAGAGCTTATAACACAGTCGCCCCATCTAGTGGTAAGGTGTTGTCAGGAGGAGTGGAAGCAAATGCACTTCATAAACCTAAAAAGTTTTTTGGTGCAGCGAGGAAAATTGAGGATGGTGGTTCATTGACTATTTTGGCAACTGCATTGATAGATACCGGCTCTAAAATGGATGAAGTGATTTTTGAGGAATTTAAAGGTACCGGAAATATGGAATTGCAATTGGATAGAAATCTTGCCAATAAGAGAATGTATCCTGCTATTGACCTTACAAAATCTAGTACGCGAAGAGAAGAATTATTGCAAGATAAAGAGACCTTAACTAGAATGTTCATTTTAAGAAAACATCTTGCAGATATGAAACCGGATGAAGCCATGGATTTTATAAGAAATCAAATGATTAGATCTAGAAATAACGAAGAGTTTTTAGTGTCAATGAATGGATAATTTAAATTTTTGTAGAAAATAAACATATTTAATCAAAATCTTTTGATGTTTTTTTGAAATATTACAAATAAAAATTATCTTTGCACCTCTTTTGAAATAAAATGATTAACTTTCTCTGTTTAGAGAATTAAAATATAGTGAAATGAAGCGTACTTATCAACCATCAAATAGAAAAAGAAAGAATAAACACGGATTTAGGTCAAGATCTGAGACTAAAAACGGTAGAAAAGTGTTAGCAAGAAGAAGAGCTAGGGGAAGAAAAAAACTTTCTGTTTCTAGTGAATACAGTCGTAAATAATACTTATTGCATATTTGCAATGTAAATAATATTTAATTGGAGAAGGTCTAAACAGACCTTCTTTTTTGTTTTTTCATATGAATAAATGCTGAGATATACACTAAAAAAAAAGGAGGTTTTATCTAAAAAAAAGGAGATAAAAGAACTGTTTTCAAATGGTAAGTCTGTATTTATGTACCCCCTAAAAATGGTGTATATGGTGAGAGAGAGGGACGGATTAAAGACCAACAAAGTCCTGTTCTCAGTAACTGTACCAAAAAGAAATATTAAAAAAGCTGTAAACAGGAATCTCGTTAAGAGACGGATTCGTGAAGCCTATCGTTTGAATAAACATATACTCCAGTCTTATGTTCCTGAAGATAAACAATTGATAATGATGTTTGTATTTGTAGGAAAGCAACCGGAAAAATATGATTTTATTCTAAAGGCTATGTTGAATATCTTTAGTAAGTTCAAATAGTTCTTTTTTTCATCTTATTCATGAAGCTATATATTGATATTTTTTATATCTTTGCGTGTTTTTATGAAAATAACGCTGAATTGGCGTTGGGACAGACAAAAGATGATTCAAATAATTTAATATGTCTTTATATAGTAAATTAGATCAAACAAAAATTCCGGAGCATGTCGCTGTCATAATGGATGGCAATGGAAGATGGGCAAAATCTAAAGGTATGCCTCGTGTCTATGGTCATAGAGAAGGAGTGAAAAGGGTAAGGGAGATAACAGAAGTCTGTGCCAAAATTGGAGTAAAATATCTTACACTTTATGCTTTTTCTACTGAAAACTGGAGTAGACCGGCTTATGAGGTAAATGCATTAATGTCTCTTCTGGTGAGTACTATTGATAAAGAGTTGAAAACTTTAATGAAAAACAATGTTAGGTTGGAGACAATTGGAGATATTGAAAAATTACCCGAAAAAAGTTATAAGTCTTTGCTCAAAGGAAAGGATTTGACTAAGAATAATGACAGAATGGCATTGGTGTTAGCTTTAAACTATAGTGGAAGATGGGATATCCTGAATGCGTTAAAAAAAATTAAGAATAATGCAGATATTGAAATAATTGATTCAGAGATTTTTTCGAATAGTCTTAGTACTGCCAGCTATCCTGATCCGGATTTGTTGATTAGGACAAGTGGCGAGATAAGATTAAGTAACTATTTACTCTGGGAGTTGGCTTATTCAGAGCTATATTTTACGGATGTTAAATGGCCTGATTTTAAAGAAGAAAACTTCTATGAAGCATTGTTAGATTTTCAAAATAGAGATAGAAGGTTCGGAAATGTGAAGGAATAATTACTAAATGATATTAAATTTTTGTTTTTATTGACAACACTTTAAAGCTTTTTTACGTTTTCTAAATTCGAATAGGTAAAAATTTATATATAAAAAATAAATGAATGAATAAGATAGTATATATTGTGATTTTTATATTGGGATTTGCTTTTTTTGCTAATGCTCAAACTGAATTGCCAAATATAAATAAAGACTCTGTGTCCATTATCGATTACTCAACTCCCAAGGAGTATGAAATTGGAGGTGTAAAAGTAATAGGAGTAAAAGACAGAGATCCTAACGCAATAGCGGGTTACGCAGGTTTGGTGATAGGAAAAAAAATACAGATTCCCGGACAGGATATTTCAAGGGCTATGCGTGCTTTATGGAAGATTAAGCTTTTTACCGATATTGAGATTTACATAGAAAAAGTCATTGGCGACATAGTGTTTTTAGAAATAGATTTAAAAGAGAGACCCACACTTTCAAGGTATTCATTCAAAGGAGTAAAAAAATCAAAACACGACGACCTCAATGATGTGTTGAAGGGAATAATCAATAAAGGAGGAATCGTAACCGAAGATATAAAAAGATTAGCCATTCTCAAAGTGAAAGATTATTATAGAGAGAAAGGTTATCTTGATGCTGATATCAAAATCAAAGTCCTACCTGATAATAAAAAGAAAAATACGGTAAAGCTCCTTTTAACTATTGATAAGAAGAAAAGAGTAAAAGTTAGTAATATCTATTTTGTTGGAAATAAAGAGGTGTCTTCCAAAAAGCTAAGGAAGAAAATGAAGAATACCAAAAGAAAAGGAACACTTTTTAAAAAATCTAAGTATGTAGCTAAAGATTTTGAAGAGGACAAACAAAGTATAATTGATTATTATAATAAAATAGGATATAGAGATGCAAGAGTAGTTTCAGACACTACTGCAAGAGATAAGGATGGTAATTTAGTTGTCCAAATACGTATAAAGGAAGGAGAAAAGTATCGCTTTAACAAGATTGACTGGAAAGGAAATTCTATCTATACAGATGAGATTTTATCTCGTGTCTTGGGTATTAAAACAGGGGATATATACAATAGGGAGCTTCTCGAGAAAAGATTAAAATTTAGTATGGACGGACGTGATGTGAGCTCATTGTACATGGATAAAGGTTACCTTTTCTTCAGGGTTGATCCTGTAGAGGTGGCTGTAGATAACGGACTTATTGATTTGGAAATGAGGATTTATGAAGGACCTCAGGCGACTATAGATAGGGTTATTGTTAAGGGAAATGATCGTACGCATGAAAAAGTAATTAGAAGAGAGTTGAGAACAAAACCGGGTGAGAAATTCAGCAGATCTGATATAATGAGATCTCAACGAGAAATTATAAATTTGGGATATTTCAATCCTGAAAATTTGGCCATTAATACTCCTGTGAATCCACAAAGAGGTACTGTTGATATTGAGTACGCTGTCGAAGAAAAACCATCGGATCAATTAGAAATGTCCGCCGGATATTCGGGGTATGGGGGGCTACTCGGAACACTAGGAGTAGTATTTAATAATTTTTCAATCGATAATATACGTAACCGAAGAGCTTGGAATCCTTTACCTCAGGGTGATGGACAAAAGCTTTCTTTAAGAGTGCAATCAAATAACTATTACAAGTCTATCAACTTTTCGTTGACAGAACCATGGTTTGGAGGAAAGAAACGAAATTCCATGACTATTGGTAGTGTTTATTCTAAAATAGGTAACCCCGGCACAGGTTCTTTTACTATAGCTAGGGCATTTGCAGGTCTGGGAATTCCGATGCAGTGGCCGGATGATTATTTCTTGTTTAATGCTACTATAAATTTGGAGAAAATGAATCTGGATAAATACCGTTCGTATGGTAGTAGTAGCTTTTCCGTAGAGTCAGGTACATTTAATAACTTATCATTGAATTTGACACTTATGAGAAGTTCCATTAGTGAACCTATTTTTCCTAGGTCAGGCTCCAAAGTAATGCTTTCATTAAAAATAACACCTCCATACAGTTTGTTTAGGGATGTGAATTATACTTTGAATGATAGTGAAAAAGAAGATGTATTAGCCAATCTGCAAAGAGATTGGGGAGATGCTACAGTATTGACATTACCACAAAAACAAGCTGCTATTCAGCAGGAAATTGATAAAAGAAAATTCAAATGGTTGGAATATCATAAATGGAAATTTCAGGCAGACTGGTATTATAATATAGTGGGTAACCTTGTATTTGCCACATCTATAAAAATGGGAATTCTAGGGTATTTTAATAAAGATCTAGGAGCAGTTCCTTTTGAGAGGAATGAAATTGGTGGAGATGGTATATCAAATTATAATTCTACTATATTGGGAAAAGATATCTACTCTTTAAGAGGATACGAGGCGACTGATTTCAATGAATATAATAATGGGGGAGGAACAATTTTCAGTAAATATACAGTAGAATTGAGATATCTTATTAGTCCTAGTCCATCTGCTACAATTTATGCTTTAAGCTTTCTGCAGGCAGGAAATTCATGGGGTAAATTCAGAGACTATAATCCATTTGATGTTAAAAGGTCTGCAGGAATCGGTCTTAGAGCTTTTTTGCCGATGTTTGGCTTGCTTGGATTTGATTATGGCTTTGGTATTGATAAGAATTTGAATCCTGATGCAAAATGGAGTGATTATGGTAAGTTTAGTGTCATTTTAGGATTTGAACCTGAATAAAAAGCGATTGAATAATTTATAAAGATTCAAGTTAAATTTAGTTTCTAGATTCTTTAATTGGAAAATTGAAAAAAATGCCCTAATTTTAGGGCGTTTTTATTTTATAATCGATAAATAGTATAATAATGAATAAAGTATATATAGTTTCAGCAGTACGAACACCATTAGGTAGTTTTGGTGGAGTACTATCAGGTTTTACAGCAACTCAATTAGGGTCAATTGCAATAAAAGGGGCTCTGAATAAAGCTGGTGTTGATGGAAAAGATATAGATGAAGTGTTTTTTGGTAATGTAGTCCAAGCCAATAACGGTCAGGCTCCGGCTAGACAGGCGGCAATCGGTGCCGGCGTGACAGAAATGGCTCCGGCTACTACAGTTAACAAAGTTTGTGCTTCAGGTATGAAGTCAATAGCTTTTGGTGCTCAATCAATCCAACTTGGTCATACTGATTTAGTCGTGGTAGGTGGTATGGAAAGCATGAGCAATATCCCATTTTATGTACCAAAAGCAAGATATGGTTACAAGTATGGAAATGGTACACTCGTTGATGGATTGGTGCAAGATGGGTTGCAAGATGCTTATTCAAGACAACCAATGGGAGTTTTTGCAGACGAAACTGCAAAGGAGTATGAGATTTCAAGAGAAGAGCAAGATGCTTTTTCAATTGAATCATACAAGAGAGCTGCAAAGGCTACTGAAGATGGATTTTTCAAAGATGAGATCATAGATATAGAGATTAAAGATAGGAAAGGAAATGTGACTATCGTTAGTGAAGATGAAGAATTTAAAAGGGTTAGATTTGATAAAATACCAAATCTAAGACCTGTTTTTACTAAAGAAGGAACAGTGACGGCGGCAAATGCATCAACTATAAATGATGGTGCCGCAGCTTTGGTACTAGCAAGTGAGAAAGCAATTGAAAAGTACGGTTTGACTCCTTTGGCAGAGATAGTATCTTATGGTGATGCGGCTCACGATCCTGACAGATTTACTACTTCACCGATTAAAGCAGCTGAAGTGGTTTTGGATAGAGTAGGGATGGAGCACAATCAAATAGACCTTTGGGAAGTTAATGAAGCTTTTGCTGTAGTGACTATTGCATTTAATAAATTGATGAAGGTTGATAATGCAAAAGTGAATGTGAATGGAGGTGCTGTAGCTTTAGGTCACCCTTTGGGAGCTTCAGGAGCAAGAATAGTCGTAACCCTTTTGCACGCTCTTAGAAATAAAGGAGGAGAATATGGATTGGCGACTCTTTGTAATGGAGGCGGAGGAGCAGGAGCAATTATTGTTAAAAAAGTTTGATTGAAAACTGTAATTTGATTTTTTTTAATTTAAGATTATTTTTATAGAATTATTTAAAATGGATAAAAAACTGCAACTATTAGCTAAACGGGAGAAGGCATTATTGGGAGGAGGTGAAGAAAGGTTGGCAAAACAACATAAAAAATTAAAATTAACTGCTAGAGAGCGAATTGATTTGCTTTTAGATAAAGGGTCATTTGAGGAGATAGGAATGTTTGTCGAACATAGAGCGACTAACTTTGGAATGGAGAAAAGCAAGTTTCTAGGTGATGGAGTTGTGACAGGATATGGAACGATAGAAGGTAGGTTGGTTTATGTGTTTTCTCAGGATTTTACTGTTTTTGGCGGTTCTTTATCTGAGACGCATGCGGAAAAAATAGTTAAGATAATGGATCTTGCAATTAAAAATGGAGCTCCTATTATAGGATTAAATGATTCAGGGGGTGCTCGTATTCAAGAGGGGGTTGTTTCTTTGGGTGGCTATGCGGATATTTTTTATCGCAATACCCTAGCTTCAGGTGTGATTCCACAGATTTCGTTGGTCATGGGGCCTTGTGCAGGGGGTGCGGTATATTCTCCTGCTATTACAGATTTTATTATAATGACTGAAAATTCATCCTATATGTTTGTTACCGGACCTAATGTGGTGAAAACCGTAACAAATGAGGATGTTACTTCAGAGGAACTGGGAGGTGCATCTGCGCATTCTACAAAATCAGGAGTTACACATTTGACAGCTGTCAATGATGTGGAGACTATTGAAAAAACAAAAAGACTATTAAGCTATATTCCACAAAATTGGCAGTCGGTTACTCCAAGAAAAAAATATAATTTAGGGGAAGAATACAGGGATGAATTGTGCGATATAGTCCCGGAAAGTTCAAATATGCCTTATGATATTCGCAATGTGATAAAGGGAATAGCTGATGAAGGTAGTTTTTTTGAGATTCATGAAGATTATGCAGATAATATTGTTATTGGTTTTGCTAGGTTGGCAGGGAGAAGTATCGGGCTTGTATGTAATCAGCCTCAAAGCCTGGCTGGAGTCTTAGATGTTGAAAGTTCAAAAAAAGCTGCTAGATTTGTCAGGTTTTGCGATAGCTTCAATATCCCTTTGCTTGTATTGGAAGATGTACCTGGATTTTTACCGGGTACACATCAGGAATGGAATGCAATTATAAGCAATGGTGCGAAATTACTTTATGCTTTTAGTGAAGCTACTGTTCCAAGGATTACAGTTATTACCCGAAAGGCTTATGGAGGAGCTTATGATGTGATGAATTCTAAACATATAGGTGCAGACATGAATTTTGCCTGGCCGAGTGCTGAGATTGCAGTAATGGGGGCAAAAGGAGCTTCGGAGATTATATTTAAAAAAGAGATTAGAGAGGCCGATAATCCTGATGAGATGTTGAAACAAAAAGAAGGGGAATATGCGGAATTGTTTGCAAACCCATACATAGCAGCATCTCGGGGTTTTATAGATGAAGTGATTTTGCCTAGAGAAACAAGAAGGAAATTAATCAAGGCATTTGCTATGCTTGAAAATAAAAAGGAAAGATTACCCGACAAAAAGCACGGTAACATACCACTTTAGTATAATGTAATTTCTATTAGCTGTTTTTTTATTAATGCTATTTAGTGTCTGTCCATAAAGTGCTCGATTTTAAATTTTAATGGCTTTGTGGACATAAACTATTTATACGACACTTGTTTGTTTTTTGTATTGTAGATTAGAATGTTGCGCTTGTTGTCTTTCGTGACATATGTAACTTGCAATTCATTTCTTGAAATCCACTCTAATCTACCTTTAAGTGCTTTTTTGCCCCATAAGATACTACCTGCCTTAGTGTCATAAACCATGATCTTTAGGGTATAAGGATCACTATCTATTTTTTTTGTAATAGCAACATATTTTTTGGATTTATTGTAAAGTAGTTTAAAATTATTTCCAAAATTATTTGCTGCTACTTGTTCAACGGTAGCTGATTTCCCTTCAGCTTTCTTTGCAGATTTGCTGGTAGAACAAGAACTGAAAACAAAGAATACTGCAAGATAAAGGAATATATTTTTCATGACAATTTATTTTTAATGCAAAAATAATATAAAACAACAATACAACTATATAAAAAGTTATTTTATTGTAAAAATATGAAAACAGCCCGTAAATATACAGGCTGTTTTCTGTTTTTATTATGAAAAAGATCTTACTTTATTATTGTAACATCACCAACCATCTTCAAGTCTTTTCTCGCTTTAAGTTGGAAAATCGCATAATATACAAAGACTCCAGGATTTAATTTTTTACCGTTATATGTACCGTCCCATCCATAAGATTTGTCGTTTGAAGGGAAGTCTTTTTGGCTGAAAACTAAATTGCCCCATCTGTCAAATATCTTTAATTCCTTGATGCTCTCAACTGTATTGTCAGATGTGATATAGAATACATCATTTAGTCCATCATCATCAGGAGAGAATATGTTTGGTATGTCAATATCAACATTCTCTATATAAATAATATCAATACATGTAGTCGCTTCACAACCTTTATCATTTATAATGTCCAAACAAAGCGTTTTGTCTTCTGCTATTTCAATGGTTATAGAATTGCAATCAGAACCGCTACAAATAGTATCTCCACCGTTATATCTCCAAACGATACTTGTGAGATTGAATTCATCAACATTTTTAATAGTATATGTCCCCGAGCTATTTTCACTAATGGTAGCCGGACCAAATATACTTGGTTCCATTGCATTTGGATTGGTGAGAGTAATTGTCTCTGTTGACTCACAGCCATATCCGTCTTTCACAGTCAAGGAGTAAGTCCCTGCTGCTAAATTATTGAAATTTGGATTATCGGAGAACTCTCCATCAAGATAATAACTATACTTCTCATCTGCGGTTACTATAATGCCTCCATTTTCTTCATTGTAACACAAAGGATCTATAGATGAAGTTTTGTAATACGGTAACGGTGTTATTAATATGGTATCCATAGTCGAATAATCACATTGGCTTACTGTATAATTTAGTGTATATACATATTCTCCAGGATTGAAACCTGAAAGTTTTAAGATACCATTTTGATCAATTCCAGTTCCTTCCCAGCTAACATTACCTGTGTTGAGTCCTGTAATTTTAGCATTTAGTTGAATGGGATTATCCAAATCTGAAACACAAATTTGTGCCGGTAGATTCTCGATTTCCAATGTTATCACAGGACAAGGTTCTGTTGAACAATTGATTTCAGTTGAAACACTAGAGCATTCGCATTTAGTTACTGCTTCCACTATAAAGTCAATACTGCTATTGGGATCCAAATCTTTAAGAGTATATTTAACGTCAGTTGTATTCAAAACCATCACTCCATCTACAAAAACATTGAAAGATTCAGCACAATTAACATTGTCCCAAGTAATCTCGATCGAATTGGTAGTTGAATTACAAATAATTACAGGTGGTATCAATTCAGGTTCTACAGTAACTTCAAATTCTTTCAATTCTCCATCACATATTATATTGCTAGTGCTTAAAGACACTTTGTATGTGCCGGGGGTATCCCATTTTACATAGAATGACGAATTGTCAATAGTTGTGAATGTACCTCCTGATATATTCCAATTGTACTTTGTATTTGCCGGATTGTTGCTAAAATAGGTAAATACAGCACTATCTGATATGCATATTCTGTCTTTTTCAACACTCAATTCAGTCTTAGGTCTTTTTATTACTTCAATAGTAAATGTAGTGTCTTTAGGACAAACCTCATTGAATTTCATATTTATGATATGCGTGCCAGGACCTGCTATTTTGGGATCAAATATTCCGGAATCTTTATCAATACCATTTCCAAACCATTCAATTGTTCCTGTACCATCACTATTTTCAATTGTAGCAATAAACTGGATCGGCATACTGTTGTCGTCTAAACAAAGTGTGTCAACGAATGGTGAAATTGATATTTTATACTTTGGACATGGTCTTGCGGTACAAGTCTCAAACATGGATTTATTACCGCAGATTCCACGGTCTACCGCTATGACAGAGATATCGACAATGTCGCCCGGTTCTAAGCCATTAATTACCCACCTGTTGATATAAGCACTATCCACTTTAGTCCCATTGATATAAATAATGTATCCTTCTGCTTTAGGATCCAAATTCCATGTGTAAACAATACTGTCTTGAGATGGTGCACAGCTTATGGTTACGTTGTCAAGAGTGTCTTGTACAAAAACATAGCCAAACGTACTATCAGATAAGCAATTATTGGATTCAACCACTAGACTTATCTTTTTCTTACCTGAAGTATTCCATTTTATATGATGTTCGTTCAGTCCCGAACCGGAGATTATGTCACCAAAATCAAAATCCCAATCTGCAGATCCTGAAGGAGCAGTTCCAACATAACTAATGACAGCTTCATCAGAAATACATATCGTGTCGAATGCGATTTTAAAATCAGAAGTAGGTTGTTCATTTACAGTTATTTTTGCAGGTTTTGGATAGTAGCACCCATCTCTGTAATACTTCAACAGAATAGTATGTGTGCCAATACCAGCAGAATCAGGATTGAACAATCCGGTTAGAGTATCAACGATTCCGTCTCCTTCCCAACTTACTGTACCTCCCGTTGGAGTTATAGTGTAATCTAATTTGAAAGTCGGGTTGTTACCATCTAAATCTAGACAAACACTTGTATCAGCCGGGGTTATTACGATATCAACCGGATCACAATTGTTTGCTTGGCACTCTGTCGTATCTGTTATGCCGGGGCAGTAAGTTTTAGAATCGAAGTGAATAACAATCTTTACTTTTTCGTTTGGTCCTAGTCCTGTTACATCATAAGTATTGCCATTCAGTACTCCTGATTGACCTGTTAATATCTCTACTGTTGTATTTCCTGAATCTTGAACATCGTCCCAATAAAATTGAACTGATGTAGCTGTCGAGTTGCATAAAACAGTAGGTGCTTGTAAAGGCTGTTGGACGATTACCGAGTCTAGTCTTGTTTCCGATAAACAACCATTTTCATTGACATCTAAACTTACAATTTTCAATCCCGGTGAATTATAAACCAAAGTATGTGGACCTTGACCGACACCTCCCGATCCGGAAGTCTCTGTCGCTCCGGGAAAACTCCAAGTGTAATCTGCGTTTGCACTTGCATTGCCTGTGTATACTACATTCAGCTCAGAAGACAAACATATAGTGTCTTGCATAGTGTACTCTGCATTTGGAGCAGGAGTCACAACTATGGTTTGACAAATGGTATCTGAGGAACCACACAAAGCATCAAAAGCATAAACGCATAAGTCACCTCCGGCTGAACCATGCCAGTTTATACTTATCACGGTACCATCGCTAGATATAGTAGGCGGATAATCCAAATCAGTAGGATAAGTCCAGATATATTGGTAATCTGCATTTGTATTTACAATTTCATAATCAAAAGATTCATCTAGATTATTACAAATTGGCGTTGTCCATTGATAGGCATCAGGTGTAGTCGGTAAAAAATCATCAATGATAATATCATCATCATCTAAATCGTCAAAAACACATTCCACCCCATGGAAAGTTACTGTTGCGACAATGTAGTAATTACCATCTTCTTTAATTACGATAAAGTCTGAATTACTGTTGTCTATTTCGTAACCGTCATGAAACCACTGGTAAACTATGGTTCCTACATTTGCAGAATCCTCGATAAAGAAAGTCAATTTTACAGAACCATCTCCCAGTCCGGAACATTCCGATTCAATATGACCGGTTAATTCAATAAAGTGCGTAGTGACCATATATATTCTATCACACCCTTCATCGGAAGCTCCGGGGTCAGTGACAGGGTAGTCTATTACATCAAAGGTGAATGTCTCACCTCCAATTTCAATATCTTCATCTTTGCAAGCAGTAGTGTCGATTATTACAGTATCACGTGGTATTTTGATGATTTCGATTAATTGCCAGTACTCACAACCTTGAGGACTGGTAGTTAATAGCACGGAATCTTTGCCATCAGTATAAAGAGGAGGTCCTTCCCAATTTCCTGGAGTTACACCCCCGTCCAATTCATTTTCGCAAATATCAAATTGTCCTAAGTCTTCAGGTGGTGTTTTGATGACATCAAAGGTGATACAAAGCTCATCACCTATATCACAAGCATTTTTTCCATATCCACATAATGTATATGTTCCTGGAGTGCTAAAATGAATAGTTGTATCAGGGACTTCAGTTGAATCTACAACTCCATTCATCGTCCATATATAAGTAACAGCATTTACAATTTCATCCAAGGTAAAAGTGACATCTGCTCCTACACAGATATCATTACAGTCAGGAAAAACGTCATCACAAACTATTGCCTGCTCTCCAATTATTTTTACTTCCGGAGTACCTCCTCCCTCAGTAACTTCTATCCAATATGTGCATTGTGTTCCCGCACATCCGTCGATAAAGAAATGGTATGATTGACCAACTATTAGACCTGTTAAATCAACAGTAATATCTCCCGGTGGGACACAAGGACATTGCAATTGTATTGGATTTTGCATATCACAATCATCATAAATTCCCCACTGTATCCCGTTGTTATTGCCGCTGCCGTTGCAGTTGAATGTATGGATTATTAAAGATACATTTGTCGCCCCTGCAACAAATGCAAACCATGAAGGGTTGTGGAAAAAAGCTGTACCGGGAGGACATCCCGGAATTGCCGTTTGCTGATTTTGGGCTACCATTGATGTACAAAACTCGTTCATCTGATCCAATTCACATAGCACAGGAGCTTCTTCACATGTATCGTATGCATTGTCATCAGGACAATCAGATGGTGGTTCGACATAGTATCCTGCATCAATATCTACCGTGTCAATACCTGAATAAACTGTGAATACATCAGTTTCACCTGTTGCTTGATCAGGATCACTATCCAGCTCAGGCGCACCGGCATTTTGAGTTGTCAACAGAAAAGTATTTGGTATCTCAAACTGCACATAATAATCTCCTGGTTTTGCATCTCTATTGTCTGTAAATAAGTAGAAGCCTGCTGCATCAGTAATAGTATTGTCTACCACAAGACCTGTAGCGTCATTATACAGTTCAACTATTACATTTGTCATTGGAGGTTCTCCTGCATTTTGAAGTCCGTCAGTATTCAAATCTCTCCATGTATAATCCCCAATAGTCGGTGGTTTATACATCCCGGCATCCCATTTCAAGTCTTCTTCTCCCGACTCTAGTGTGAAATCTATAGTTAATTCAGAAAATGGATCGGGGTCACTATCCAAATCATCTGTTGTCATATCTTGATCTATTATGTAATATCCTAGATTTGGAATAAATCTCAAATGATAATTACCCGGTAATAATTGATAAGCATCATCGTATAGGTAGTTACCATTTATATCAGTTGTAATATTATATATTGTACCATCAGATACTCTCGTAAGTTCTATTTTGACATCTTGCAACCCCGGTTCGCCTACTTCTTGAATACCATTACCATTCATGTCTTCCCAAACGAAATCACCTATATGTATATATCTGTAAAAACCGGCATCCACATTTGTAAGCATATCATTACTCATGACGTCAATGGGGTCTGTATCACCTGTTGTTTGGTCAGGGTCACTATCCAAATTGTCATCTCCCCCTTGATCTTTTAATGTTATTCCGTTCATCGTACTTGTACCAATGGCAAAATTTATAGTGTAATTGCCCGGTATAATATCCGGTATTAAGTAATTTCCTGCTCCATCTGTCGATACGGTAACTGCTGCTATAGCTGTTCCATTACCTGTATTTCCGGTAATCATCACATCGACTCCTGGTACTCCCGGTCCATTTCCATCCTGAATTCCATTTCCATTCAAATCTTCCCATGCATAATCACTAATTGTAGCATAGCGATAATAACCGGCATCAATATTTTTAACTGATTGAGCACTTATTACAGTAAGTTGTGGAGCATCTCCTGTTACTAGATCCGGATCACTATCGGTATCTTCTGTACCTACTTCATCTTGATATGTCCTATGGTAAGGTGCCGGTTCGTCAAAAGTCAAAGTATATGTTCCGGGAATTACTTGAGTAAAAGTATATATACCTGTTGCTGATGAAGTGTTTGTGACGGAAACAGCTGTTCCGTTTCCCGTTGTGCCATTCAATGTGACGTCTATACCTGACAAATCAGGACCATTCCCATCTTGAATTCCGTTTGCATTTATGTCTTCCCATGTGTAATCGCCTATTTGAGCATAGGCATAAACACCGGCATCCAATTCTGTATCCCAATTAACATCTTGACTGACAACAGTAAATATATCTGTTTCTCCTGTCACTTCATCAACATCACTATCTGTATCTTCTGTTCCTATTTCATCCTTGTATGTAAATGCATCAAAACCGCCCAAATCAAAGGTCAATTTGTAATCTCCCGGAGGAACATTGGTGAAACTGTAGTTTCCGGTGGCATCCGTATTTGTGTTAATTGGGCCGTAGGCAGCTCCTGTTCCTAGAGTTCCTTCCAAGGTTACTTGAAATCCTGCACCTACATCGGGTTCTCCTGCATCTTGGATACCATTTGCATTTTGGTCTTCCCACATACGGTCACCGATTGTTGCTTCGATATAGAATCCGGCGTCCCACTCCATATTATCATATCCTGCACTTACAGTAAATACATCAGTTGTTTGCGCTCCATTTGCTCCAGTAACATCACTATCTAGTCCTTCGTCACTACCTTGATCAGCATATGTGGGTACATAGTTGGGATCCACGCCTGTAGCCAAAAATTCGATGTAATAATCACCCGGTGCGACATCTTCAAAGAAGTATTTTCCAATAGGCGCTATTGTAGATGTTGTAGTGGTTTGTACTAAGTTTCCACCATTGTCATAAAGATTTACAACTACATTTCCTAGTCCAAAATCACCTGCGTCTTTTATACCGTTACCATTATTATCTTCCCACACTTCATCTCCAATTCGAGGGGGAGCTGGAGCATTGAACAAGTTTATGGTTTTTAATGGGCTTTTGTCAATAAATCCTGTAAGTGCCAGGAATATCAAAAAGATGCCCATAATCGTAATAATCCAAGATGTTAATCTCTTTTTACTTTCACTTGAATTGAAATAGTCGTTATTTTTTTTCATAATTTGGTACGAGTTAAAATCCTTTTTTGTACAGTATTATACACAACTACGGAAACAATTTCCTAAGTCTACATTAGATACAGCACAATTGTATTGTATTTAAAAAATAATAAATGGGAGCATGAAATAGTTTTGTTGCAATTTCATTAAAAGCAAAGATAATTAAAAATAATTATATAAAAAAATAATTTATATAAAAATAAATGGGTTTTTAGAATAAAAGACAAAAATTATCTTATTATACAAAAATATAGTTAGTAAAAAGAATGTGTTGGGCAAATAAAATTATGATTCTTGGTATAAAATGGTAGTATTTCAGAATAAAATTAGGTTTAATCAATAAGTGAATGGATAAAAAAAAGGAACTAAAATTAATTAGTTCCTTATATATTACTTCAAATTTGAGTTGTTTTCTTGTAAACACTATTTTACTTTATCTACGATAGCTTTGAAAGTGTCAGGTTGGTTCATAGCCAAATCAGCCAAAACTTTTCTGTTCAAATCAATATTGTTTTCTTTCAATGCATGCATGAATTTGCTATAAGACATTCCATTCATTCTTGATGCAGCATTAATTCTAGCTATCCAAAGTTTTCTAAATGCTCTTTTCTTAGCTTTACGGTCTCTATAAGCATAACTCCATGCTTTTTCAACTGCATTTTTTGCAACAGTATAAACATTTTTTCTTGCTCCAAAATACCCTTTAGCTGCTTTAAAAATTTTCTTTTTTCTTCTTCTAGACGCTACTGCGTTTACCGATCTAGGCATAATTAATAATTTTTAAAAATATAGGGATTCATGTGAATACTTTATTGTCCTATATTTTTGGTTAATAAATAATTTAATAATATTGTCCTCATTAAGACAACAAATAATCCGGGTTTTATAATCCTAAAAGAGCTCTTACTCTTTTAAGGTTAGACTTATCAAGAATTTGAGCTTGTCTAAGATTTCTCTTAGATTTTTTAGACTTCTTTCTCATCAAGTGAGATGCATTCGATCTAAAGTGCTTTATCTTGCCTGTTCCGGTTATTTTAAATCTCTTTTTTGCACCCGAGTGCGTTTTTACTTTAGGCATAATTATACTAATTTTTTTAATAGTGCGCAAAGATAGCTTGATATATTAGAAAACCAAAATATTTTACAATAAAAATTATTTTGAATAAATTGTTAACAAATTACAATTGATACAATTTATAACAATATAGTTCGTTTTGCTAGTGACTATAATTTAATTGAACATTTATTTTATTTATGAATATGTATAAGATAGCATTTGTTTTTATTGTGTTTTTAACAGTTGGCAATTTGTCATATGCACAGTCTGATCTTGCGTCAAGTGATGGTGGAGATACCATTGAGTATCTGAATTTTAAAAAAATGTCTTATGATTTGGGAGAAGTGAAAAGAGGTGATGTATTGTTTTTTGATATTGAATTTAAAAATATAAGTAAAATTCCTATTATGATAGACTTTGTTTCTTCATGTGATTGTACCGAAGTTGATTATCCCCTAGATGAGATTATGCCCGGGGAAGTTGGTGTTTTGAAGGTAAAATTTGACAGTAAAGATAAAACAGAAAGTGAGACTACGGATATTGATGTGTTTTTGAAGAAAAAGGATTCTGAAGGAAGCCAAATTTATTATACTCTTGAGTATTCATTTGAATTGATTAAATAAATCTTTGCTTTTATCATGAGTAATAATCCATTTGATGTATTATCAAATCTTAACTTTTCTGAATCTGAGAAAAAGCATACGAAAGTTGAAAAAGTGGACGCTCAATCAGATTTGAATAAAGAAAGAAAGTCCCAAACAATAAGAGTTTGGCTGCAGAAAAAGAAACGAAACGGTAAGCTTGTCTCTGTAATAACAGGTTTCAATGAATACAAAGAGGATATAAAGGAACTTGCGAGGTTGCTAAAAGTAAAATTGGGTGTTGGGGGTTCTAATACCGATGACGAAATAGTTATTCAAGGACAAAATCGTGATAAAATAATTGAAATTTTGAAATCTCAAGGGTTTTATGACGTTAAAAAAGCCGGGGGTTGAAAGATAGTGTCTGTATGAAAGCCCAAAAAAAATACATTTTATTAATTTTCCTTTTTTTATTTTCATACTTGAATTTGTTGGCTCAGCCTATCAATGATGACTGTTCAGAAGCAATAGATTTGGGTATTATTCCTTATTGTAATGATGATTTGTTTTCAAACTTTGATGCGACACCAACCAATATAGGTAATGCAAATAATGGCTCGTGTTTTATTGATAATCCTCCTCAGCATGATGTATGGTTCAAATTTCAAGTTAATACCAATAACGATATTAGATTTATTATCAATGGAGAAGCCGGTTCAAATAGGAAAATTAAAAATATTCAGGCTTCTATTTATCGAGGGACATGTGGAGTTAATAGTATGTTGGAGAGAAATTGTGTAGTAGGAGACTTAAATAAAACAAAAATGGAGTTTGTCGTTAATGGCTTTACAATTGGTGAAACATACTACCTTAGAATTGATAATTTCGGTGGAGCATCTGTTTCGGGAGATTTCAATATTTGTATTAAGGAGAACAATATATATAAACTTGGTGTAGATTCATTTTCGGATAAATGTGAAGGTGTATTATATGATTCAGGGGGCAGAGACGGTGAATATTCCAACAATGAGGATTATGTTTTTACTATCTGTCCTGATGGGGGTAGTAATTCTTTGCAATTCGAATTTGAATATTACAATTTGAATTTGATAAACGAAGATGAATTTGAATACGATACTATTCCTGATACGAGTTCTAAAAATGGAGATTTTTTATCATTATATAATGGTATAGATACCAATTACAGTATATTTTTAGAAATAAATGGAAATGCGGAAAACTATTTTGAAGAAGACTTGATTTTTGGAGGAGGTGTCAGGTATGAAAACTGTATAAATAGTGAATGTATTACGCTAAGGTTTATTTCGGATGACTCTTTGACTGCTGAAGGTTTTAAGTTTATTTGGAAATGTGATTCAGGGTTTTGTCAAGTTTTAGATAAACCAAAACTTGAAGTCAATGAGGGAATATCTTCAGATTCTATAATTAGCTATATTATAAAGAAAGGGGTTGAGGGGAAAATGAGCTCATTAAAATGTTCTAACAATGCCTATGGAATTTTTGAAAGTGAATCGGAAGATATTGGTTTTTCCCGAGGTATAATACTTACAAATGGTCTAGCCCAAAATGCTGTTGGTCCAGATGATAGTGGGAAAAAGTCTTTTGCGTTGAAACTGTCGGGTGATAAAGATTTGGATAGCCTTTCTGCGTTCACTATCGGGAAAAAATGGAAGAAGTCACATGATGCTTGTGTTATAGAATTTGATATAATTCCCTATGGTGAAGAAATTAGCTACAAATATTTATTTGGTTCTGAGGAGTATGATGAATTTGTGAATAGCAAATACAATGATATCTTTGGATTGTTTATATCGGGTAATGGTGTAGAGGGTAAATCGTATTTGAATAATCAAAGCAATATGGCATTGATTCCACATACTCACGATTTTGTTTCAATAAATAGTGTCAATGGTGTTAAAAATTGGGAGTATTATCATTCTAATTTAGCCGGTGAAGATTTGCAATACGATGGCATGATATGGGATTCACTCGGAAATAAACATTATTTGATTGCTAGACAGAAGGTCGTACCATGTGATAAATATCATATCAAATACGCTATTGCAGATAGGGCGGATACTATATATGATTCAGGGGTTTTTATCGGTGATCTGACTGATGGAAGACCAGATATTTCCTTGGATTTGGATTATGGTTTTAAGTATTTGTTTGACAATTGTGATCTTATTAATGGAGTGATAAAATTCAGCCTTCCGTTTGCATTGGAAAAAGACGTTGTTTTTAATATCGAAATAACAGGAACTGCAAAAAGAAATGTTGATTATACTTCTGATATTCCTAATACCATTGAGTTTAAAGCTGGTGAAATAGAAAAGACCTTTGCTATTGCAAGCATTAGAGATAGTTTAAATGAAGGGATTGAATATTTGGTAATAAGCATGGTGAGAGATTTGCCTTGTGGAAGAAAAGAACTGGGTAGTCTGTCAATTGAAATTCACGATATGCTTGATATTGCTTTAAATGAAGGAATAGATACAGTATTTCATTGTGGACTGGATTCAGTAGAGTTGAAATCAACCGGTGTGAATTTTGTTCATTGGGAACCGGAAGAGTATTTTAATAATCCTGATAGTTCGGCGGTCAGTTTTTTACCAACCAAAGATGAATGGATTTATGCGAAAGGTAGATTTATTGATACGATTTTTAATAAGTGTACTGCCTTTGATTCTATTTTTATTGTTAACAGCAATTTAGATTTTTCTATATTGGGAGATTCGGTTAGAACATTTTGTTTTGGAAATAGTGAACCTCTATATGTAACAAAAGAATATGATAAAGGTGAAATTACTTGGTCGCCTCTTGAATTTATTGAAGGAGACAATCATGGAGATAGTGTTTTGGTTAATATTGATAGTTCTGAATTTACTGTTTACGCCGAACTGAATTCCAATGGTTGTAATTTAACGGACTCTGTGCTATTAAAATCAGAAAAGCCAACAGATTTGATGATAAGTTATGAGCCTGATGCAAATATTCAAATATGTGATACCGTTAAGGTTACTGCTGATTTTGATTTATTCTATAACTATGGTGATACTGTTATTTGGGATTTGGCAGGAAGTTATTGGGGAGAAGAATTAAATTCTATCTATTTGAAGGTAGGTAGAGAAAAAACGATTATAGATATAGAATTGGTTGATTCTATTGGATGTAAAACGGATACAAGTATAGTTATTTTAGCAGAGAAATCCGATATCTTATTTCCGAATGCTATTTTTGTAAATGATGAAATAAATAAAATATTCAGACCAGTTAATCTAAACTCTTGTATTGATGTTAAGAAGTTTCAAGTTTTTAATAGATGGGGCGAAGTTTTGTTTGACTGTGACAATGAAGAATGCGCTAAACAAGGATGGAATGCTGAATATTTGGGTAAAGCAGTAAAGCCGGGAGTGTATTTGTTTATTTTTAATTACATTGATTTAGAAGGAAGACCGCAAATTATTAAAGGCAGCTTTGTTGTGTTGAATTGAAATATTTGTTTTATCAAGAGTAGGTTATTTTTCTGTGTTGATGATGAATATGTATTAAAACATTATATATATTCGTTTAGTTGATTGCAAATACCTTTAGGGCTTTGAGTGAGGTAGTGCGCTCAAATTTAAATGTGATCAAACATTATTAAATAAAGCCAAAAATAAATAAAAAATATTTAGTATAAATAAAAATTAATTTTATCTTTGCGCTCAAATCAAAACGAGACAGAATAGTGTTATGCAAAAATCAATAAGAATTATCCTTTTTTTCCTTGTTTTTGGAGTACTGAATTTGTTTGGACAACATGATGAGGAATCAAGGCATCAAGGACAAAACAATGAAGTAAGAAGTAGTGAAGCGGCGCATGAAGAGCATGAGGTGGAAGAGTTTAATGTAAAAAACACTATATTTCATCACATTGGTAATCAAAATGTATTCTCAGTTGGCTCATTTAGTTTTCCTTTACCTACGATTCTTTATTCCCCGGGTCAAGGTTGGTCAGTATTCTCATCCGGTAAGTTTGATATAGGACATCATGGAGATGGTCACAATGCGATTGACGGATATGTATTATCAGAAGGGTCTGTGTATAGGATTGCGGACAAGGACTTTGATAGAGAAGGGGTGAAGCATGTTGTGAAAATAGAGAGAGGACAAGAGATGGTAGATGGTAAAATGAAGGAGGTGAAATATGCATATGTGGAGGGACAAAAATACAAATTAGACGCTAGGAGTACTTGGGATGGAGGTGCTCTAGGAGGAGGAATTACATCATTTTATGATTTCTCGATTACCAAGAATGTTATTTTCATGATTTTAACAGCCTTGTTATTATTCTTGTTGTTTAAGAAAATAGCAAATGACTATGTGAAAAATAAAGGGAATGCACCAAAAGGGGTTCAGTCGTTTTTTGAGCCGATGATAATATTTGTAAGGGATGAGGTAGCTAAGCCGTTTATTGGAGAGAAATACACTAAATACTTACCTTATCTATTAGCTATATTTTTCTTTATTTTAACATTGAATTTACTTGGGCAAATTCCATTTTTTGGATCAGTTAATACTACCGGAAATCTTTCAGTTACTTTAGGCTTGGCTGTAATAGCGTTTTTTATTGTTAATATAAGTGGAAGGAGGAATTATTGGGAGCATGTATTTTGGATGCCTGGTGTGCCTTGGTGGGTTAAGGCAACAATATTAACACCCATAGAATTTTTAGGATTATTTATAAAACCATTTACCTTGACGTTGAGGCTTTTTGCCAATATCACAGCAGGGCATATGGTAGTTTTGGTTTTTTTAGGATTGATTTTTATTTTTGGTAAAAGTGGTACAGATGTTGGAGGTTCTGTTGTAGGGACGTTGACTGCTTTTCCATTGGTTATGTTTATGATGACATTGGAAATAATTGTTGCATTCATTCAGGCATTTGTTTTTACAATGCTGGTAGCTTCATATATTGGAGCTGCAGTTGAAGAGCATCATTGATAATAAATTTTGTAATTTTTTTTAATTAATTAAATAAATTTAGAATGGTAGGAACTATTACATCAATAGGTATGGGATTAGCAGTAATCGGAGCCGGTATTGGTATCGGTTTGATTGGAAATAAAGCTATGGAAGCTATTGCTCGTCAACCTCAAGCTGTTGGAGATATTAGATCTAATATGATTTTGATGGCAGCCCTTGTAGAGGGAGTTGCCTTGATTGCATTAGTATTGTCATTTATCTCTTAAAAAAAGTTGAACCGGGTAGTTCAATACGAATGGTGGCGAATTACCCGTTTTCGATTTATTAGATTAATAATTAATAAAACAAAATATGATATTTTTAGCAGATTTTAGTGTAATTCGTCCGGAACCGGGATTATTTTTTTGGTCGGTTTTGATTTTTTTAGTATTTTGGTTTGTAGTAGGCAAATTGGCCTTTAAACCAATAGCTAATGCTCTTAAAGAAAGAGAGACTAGTATTCAAGAGGCTTTGGATAAAGCAAAGATGGCTCAAGAGCAAATGGAAAAGCTCAATTCAGAAAATGAGAAATTATTGCAAAGTGCCAGAGAGGAAAGAGGAAAGATTCTAGCAGAGGCAAAAGATATGAAGAATAAAATAGTAGGAGAAGCAAAGGATCAAGCCAAATTGGAAGCGAATAAGATTGTAGCTAAGGCAAAAGCTGAGATTGAAAGTGAAAAAGAAGCTGTTTTTGCTGATTTAAAGAATAAGGTTGGTTCTATGGCTTTAGTGATTGCGGAGCAGGTATTAGAAAAAAATCTATCTTCGGATGCATCGCAGATTGAATATGCAAATTCATTAGTGGGTAAGCTTAATTTAAATTAAGATTATGTCATTACATAAAATATATAATAGGTACGCAAAATCTTTGATTGAAATTAGTCAAGATAGAGGAGAGCTTGAAAGTACTATTGAGAACGCAAAATTGTTTTTGGAAGTTGCTAAAGTTAGAGACTTTAGTAATTTGTTAAAGAATCCGGTTTTCAAATCAGAGTTGAAGCTCAAAGTTTTTGATGCAATTTTTAAAGGCAAGGTGAATGAGATTTTTGAAAAATTTCTTGTTCTTACTGTGAAGAAAAACCGCGAGGTATTGCTTCCGGAAATCATGAAAGAATTGCTTTTGCAGAATAAAAAGATGAAGAAGATTACTGATATTAGTTTGACAACTGCAGTAGACTTACCTGAAGAGTTTATTGCTAAGCTCAGAGCTTCTTTGCGAAATGCATCTATTACTGACGACAATATAGAGATTGCTAGCAAAACGGATAAGAGTATCATAGGTGGATTTGTAATTCAGGTGGAAGATAAATTGATTGATTCGAGTATCAAAAGTAAGTTGAAAAAGATAGAAAAAACAATTATTGACGAAAAACACATTAGAGTAATTTAAACAAAATAAAATCATAAAAAAATGATGAATATTAAACCAGATGAAATAACTGCTATTCTAAAGCAGCAAATTGCAGGAACAAAATCTGTAGCTGAATTGGAAGAAGTCGGAACAGTTCTTCAAGTTGGAGACGGTATTGCGAGAATATATGGACTAAATAATGTACAAGCCGGTGAATTGGTTGAGTTTGAGACAGGTACTCAAGCCTTGGTTCTTAACCTTGAGGAAGACAATATCGGAGCCGTGCTTTTAGGTCCCGGAGACCACATTGAAGAAGGGTCAACTGTAAAAAGGACAGGTAAGATCGCTTCGATTGATGTAAGTGAAGAAATGGTAGGTAGAGTTATCAATCCATTGGGACATCCTTTGGACGGTAAAGGAGCAATTGGAGGAAAAAAATATGAAATGCCCCTTGAGAGAAAAGCACCTGGTGTAATTTATAGAAGACCTGTCTACGAACCACTTCAAACTGGAATTAAGGCTATCGATGCGATGATTCCAATCGGTAGAGGTCAAAGGGAGTTGATAATCGGTGATAGACAAACGGGTAAAACGGCTATTGCTATTGATACAATTATCAATCAGAAGGAAAATTATGATAAGGGAGATCCTGTATATTGTATATATGTGGCCTCAGGTCAAAAAGGATCAACGGTAGCTCAAATTCAAAAAGTTTTGGAAGAGCATGGAGCTATGGCTTATACTATTATAGTATCTTCAACTGCTGCTGACCCAGCTCCATTACAAGTATATGCTCCGTTTGCCGGTGCTGCGATTGGAGAATTCTTTAGAGATCAAGGAAAGCACGCATTGATTATTTATGATGATTTATCAAAACAAGCGATTGCTTATAGAGAGGTGTCATTGTTGCTTAGAAGACCTCCCGGACGTGAAGCTTATCCCGGTGATGTATTTTATCTCCACTCAAGATTGTTGGAGAGAGCTTGTAAAGTGATAGAAAATGATGATGTGGCAAGGAATATGAACGATCTTCCCGATTCATTGAAAAATGCTAAAGATGCTAATGGAGAACCATTTGTTAAGGGAGGAGGCTCATTGACAGCTTTACCTATTATTGAGACACAAGCAGCTGATGTTTCGGCTTATATACCAACGAATGTTATTTCTATTACCGACGGACAGATATTTTTAGAGTCAAACTTATTTAATGCCGGTATAAGGCCTGCTATTAATATTGGCGTATCAGTATCTAGGGTTGGTGGATCTGCGCAAGTGAAATCTATGAAGAAAGTAGCAGGAAGTTTGAAATTGGATATGGCACAGTTTAGAGAATTGGAAGCTTTTGCAAAATTTGGGTCTGATCTTGATGCTGCGACAATGAAAATTATCTCTAATGGATTAAGAAATGTGGAGATACTTAAGCAAGGTCAATATGCTCCTGTAAGCGTGGGTAAAGAAGTTGCTATATTGTATGTGGGCTCAAAAGGTTTATTGTTGGATATTCCTGCTGATAAAGTGAAAGCTTTTGAAGAAATGTTTTTAATGACAATGGAAAACAGCCATAAAGAAACATTGGATCAATTAGCTGCAGGTAAGATAAGCGATGAGTTGTTAGGAGTTGTAGAAACAGTAACAAAGGACTTAATTGGCAATTTTAAATAATTAATAATAATTTTTAACTGTGAGTGGAAAATTAAAAGAAGTAAGGGAACGGATTAAATCCATAAATTCAACGCAACAGATTACTAGTGCTATGAAGATGGTTTCTGCGGCTAAGTTGAAAAAAGCACAGGATTCAATAGTTCAACTTCGTCCCTATGCATTTAGGTTGAACCAAATGTTAATAAATATATTATCAAATCTTGATGGGGATGTAAATACCAAACTTGGTGTTGAAAGAGAAATAAAAAATGCAGTATTGGTGGTAGTGACATCTAACAGAGGATTGTGTGGTGCATTTAACTCAAACATCATCAAAGTAGCTGAAAAGTCACTTAATAACGAGTTTAAAGAACAATATGATAGTGGACATCTGGACATATTGTGTATAGGTAAAAAAGGGTATGAATACTTTAAAAAGCACCATCCGAAAGCGAATGTATTAGATGATCACGTGAATGCTTTTGATAATTTGTCTCATGATTCAATATCGGCAATCTCCGATATTTTAATGAAAGATTTTGAAGAGGGGAAAGTTGATTTTGTAAATGTTGCCTTTGCTAGATTTAAAAATGCTGCTGTTCAATTTTCCGAGCTGGAGCAGTTTTTGCCTGTTCCAAAAATGGAAGTAAATGAAGATGATAAGGTAAAATATAAATCAAATTATATTTTTGAACCGGACAAGGATAAGCTGCTGGAAAACCTAATTCCAAATATAATGCATACTACATTTCAAAGGTATTTGCTTGATACAAATGCATCCGAACACGGTGCACGAATGACGGCAATGGAAAATGCGACAGAAAATGCAAGAGAAATGTTAGGGGAGTTAAAACTAGAATTTAATAAAGCAAGACAAGAAGCAATTACTAAAGAATTGTTGGAAATTATTAGCGGTGCGACTGCTCTTGAAGGATAAATTAAATAAAATTATTTGTAAAAAGGTTATCTTGTTTATAGGTAACCTTTTTTTATTGTTTGTAATTCAATAGAATATTTATTTAAATGCATTTTAATTTGAATACAAAATATTCTTTCACATACAAAAAACATAAAAAATATTCCTTTATTAATAATCTTATTGTTAACTTTACATCAATTAAATTGTATAAGAGTATAACCCCGAATTATTCTTATCTGTAACCTTTTAAAACTTAATATAATGGTGAAAGCTATTAAGGTTGTCTTATTTATTGTGTCTTTTACAATCTCAAATCAATTTTTTGCAGAAGGGCTTGATACAATGCCTAGTAATATATATTCAGGTCTAAAATTCAGGAATATTTCTCCTGCTTATATTTCAGGCAGGATTTCAGATATCGCCGTTAATCCTAACAATAAATCCGAGTATTTTGTTTCAATTGCTGCCGGTGGGATTTGGAAAACAATAAATAATGGTACAACATTCAAATCTGTTTTTGAAAATTATCCTGTTTATTCGATTGGATGCTTAGCAATTGATTCAAAAAACCCTAATGTAATTTGGGCTGGAAGTGGTGAAAATAATCATCAGCGTTCGGTAAGCTATGGAGATGGCATATATAAGAGTATAGATGGAGGAAAATCATGGAAAAATATGGGGCTAAAAGAATCTTATCATATAGGTAGGATCGCGATAAATCCTAAAAATAGCGATATCGTCTTTGTAGCAGCAGAAGGGTCTCTCTGGGGGGAAGGCGGTGATAGAGGTCTGTATAAGACTGAAGATGGGGGAATGACTTGGAATAAGGTTTTGGAAATCAGTAAATATACCGGAGTTAATAATGTAGTAATTGACGTTGAGAATCCTAGTATTATGTATGCGACCTCAGAACAGAGAGCAAGAAGAACTCAGACAAGAATCGGAGGTGGTCCGGAATCAGCAGTTTGGAAAAGTGTAGATGGTGGAAATAATTGGTATAAGCTTAAAAAAGGTATTCCCGGAATAGATAAAGGAGGTATGGAAATTCATATTTCGCCTGTAAATCACAATATTATTTATTTAATGGTTGAAGCAGCGATGGATAAGGGTGGTTTTTTCAGATCAATAGATATGGGAGAGAGTTGGAAAAAGATGAGTACATACAATACCAGTGGGCAGTATTTTGGTGAGTTTTACCTAAGTCCTTTTGATGATAATACAATTTATTCAATGGAGACTAGATCAAAGATATCCGTTGATGGTGGAAAGTCATGGAAGAATATTGGTAACAATGCCAGACATGTAGATGATCATGCTTTCTGGATTGACTCAAATGATGAGGAACATTTTATGATAGGAGGAGATGGAGGCTTATATGAAACATTTGATGGGGGTAAAAATTTTATTCATAAACTCATTCCTGTGACTCAATTTTATAGAGTAGCGGTTGATAATGCTAAACCTTTTTATTGGATTTATGGTGGCACGCAAGACAATTCATCACTAGGGGTTCAGTCCAATTCGCTTTATACAGATGGTATATCCAAGGCGGAATGGGATATAACCTTAGGGGGTGATGGATTTTGGCAGGCAGTTGATCAGGAAAATCATAATATTGTTTATTCTGAATATCAATATGGAAATATCTATAGATACGATAAAAAAAGTGGTCAGAAATTGGGTATTAAACCAAGGGAAGCAGAAGGAGAAGAATTGTACAAATGGAATTGGAATACACCTTTTATTATAAGTTCTCATGATAATAAGACATTGTATATAGCCGCGAATTATGTGTTTAAATCTGAAGATAGAGGGAATTCATGGACAAAAATAAGTAATGATATCTCGGCTGGAGTCAATAGGAATAAATGGAAGGTAATGGGACGATATTGGGGAGTGGACGGTGTAGCCAAAGATGTATCAACTTCATTGTATGGAACAGCGGTTTCCATAGCTGAATCTCCTGTCAAAAAGGGAGTGATTTTTGTTGGAACAGATGATGGAGTACTAAGTGTTTCATCAGATGACGGCAAAACATGGATGCGGGTATCTAAGTTTCCTGATGTTCCTGAATATACTTATATTAGCGATATTGAGCCATCTCAATTTGATTCTAATACAGTTTTTGTTACATTTGATAATAGGAAGCACTTTGATTTTACGCCATATATACTAAAGAGTACAGATTTGGGTGTGACTTGGGAAAATATTTCCGGAAATATCAATAAAAAATTTCCAGTACATTGTTTTAAACAGGATTTTGTAAATGAAGATTTATTATTTGTCGGAACGGAGTTCGGGCTATATTTTTCAAATAATGGGGGAAGTCAATGGATTCGATTAAAATCGGGTTTGCCTACAATCGCTGTTAGAGATGTTGCCATTCAAAAAGGAGAAGAAGATTTGGTTATCGCTACCTTTGGCAGAGGATTTTACGTGTTAGATGATTATACTCCATTAAGAAAAATATCAAAAGATTTAATTGATAATGATTTTTATTTGTTCGATATCAAAGAAAGCTATACTTATATTAGAAGAAATAGAGGAGGATATGGTTTTGGCGCATTAGAGCATAAGGATAAAAATCAAGATTTTGGTACAATTTTTACTTTTTACAATAAAGATGTGCCGAAGACATTGAAAGAAATAAGAAGAGAAAAAGAAAAAGATTTAATAGAGAATAGTCAGAAAATTCCTTATCCTACTTTGGATGAACTTAGGATGGAAAATGAAGAGGTGAAACCGTACTTGATTTTTAATATAAAAGATAAAAATGGAAATGAAATAAAAAGGTTAACAAAAAGCATCTCAAAAGGGATAAATAGATTGGCTTGGGACTTGAGATATTATTTGCCAAGACCATTAAAATTAACAAAACCAATATTTGATCCACTTAAAAAATCTGCAAATGGATTTCTTGCATTACCTGGGAATTATTCAGTAGATGTATTGAGATATATTCGTGGTGATATTGATACTTTAGTGGAAAACAAAAAATTTAAAATTTTACCGTTGGAATTGGGTACAATGCCTTCTGCTCCTAAAGATGAATTAGCATCCTATCAAGGGCAAGTATTGCAATTATATAAAAAAATAAGTACTACTCGTTCTGATTTGGCTGAATTGATGCTGAGAGTGAAAAATATAAAGCAGCAAGCTCTTAATACACCGGGAATAGGCTCTTCGATATTTGAAAAGATAGAGAAAATAGAATCAAAATTATCAGATATTGATTGGACTTTTAAAGGGCAAAAGCCACCCGCTAGTCCTGAGGAAAGATGGAGACAAAGAGTACCTCTTAATGATAGAATTAACCTTTTAGTATATTCACATTTTAACACCACTCTTGATATAACAAAAGCAGAAAAGGATGCTCTGAGGATATTAAAAAAAGAAATACCTATATTGTATAATGATATAAAAGATATTAAAATTATAAAATTGCCGGAATTGGAAAAAGTTCTAATTGAGAACGGTGCAGGATGGTTTCCTAAGGGGAAGTGATTTTTTTACGATGGTACGATGGTGCGATGGTACGAATGTTGCGATGGTACGAATGGTACGAATGTTGCGATGGTACGAATGTTGCGAAGGTACGATGGTGCGAATGGTACGAATGTTGCGAAGGTACGAATGGTGCGATGGTACGAATGGTACGATGGTACGAATGTTGCGATGGTACGAATGTTGCGAATGTTGCGATGGTACGAATGTTGCGAAGGTACGATGGTGCGAATGGTACGAATGTTGCGAAGGTACGAATGGTGCGATGGTACGAATGTTGCGAAGGTACGAATGTTGCTAAGGTACGAATGTTGCGAAGGTACGAATGGTACGATGGTACGAATGTTGCGATGGTACGAATGGTACGATGGTGCGAATGTTGTTTTGAATTTGCTTGTTTTTGTGAGAATCTAAAAGATAATTGTAAACGATTTTACTATAAATTGATGTTTTTTGAATAAAAGTATATATCTTTGTTGTATTGTTGTTTTAAAAGAAAATTTTAGGACGACTTAGGATTAACCATACCAAATTATTTTGATCAATTAGTTAAATACTTAGATTATTCTTTTATTTATTAAACGATTTGATTAGAGAAGTTTTGTATGGTTTTTTTTTATTAAAGCTAAACGTTTTATTCAGATATATGGATTTTTTAGAAGAAGAATATAATTATAAAGAGGAGAAAACCAATCTTTGTTTAAAAAAACGAAAGAAGAAATGGTATGCAATTTATACCAAAGCTAGATCTGAAAAGAGAGTTTATGATAGGATGATAAAAGAAGGAATTGAAGTGTTCTTGCCTTTGGAGACAACAGTCAGGCAATGGTCTGATCGTAAAAAAAAGGTAAAAATTCCATACATTAAATCATATGTTTTTGTTCGTACTGAAGAAAATACTATTTTCAGAAAAGTTTTGAAAATTAGTGGTACAGTCATGGTGTTAAAGCATTTGGGTAAACCTGCTATTGTCAAAGACTATGAGATAAATAATCTGAGGATATTAATGGATAATGACGCTAACTTTGTTACTTTGGATTCTATACATAATATTGAAATAGGAGATGATGTTGAAATTGAAAGTGGTTCTTTTATGGGGTTAAAGGGTAAATGTGTCAGAGTGAATGGGAAAAAAAGTGTACTTGTGGAATTATCAGTTTTAGGTCTTTTTCAAAGTGTAGAAGTACCTGCAAAGTATTTAAAGTGTTAAAAATGTTGTAGTAAAAGTAATTATAGTGACTTATGGGTTTAGTCGTGGTCTTAGATATTAGTATAGGAAAATAAACTTGAAGTTAAATATTTGTTGGATGCGATGGTGCGATGGTGCGATGGGTACGATGGGACGAGGGGGCGATGGGACGAGGGGGAGATGGGTACGATGGTACGATGGGACGAGGGTACGATGGTACGATGGGTACGATGGGACGAGGGGGCGATGGTTACGATGGGACGAGGGGGAGATGGGATGAGGGTGCG
>Ga0256833_1000119_pt1 | contig 60379 bp, 41 predicted proteins | sample 356284metaG_FD_190535 | JGI IMG/M metagenome (GOLD analysis project Ga0256833, IMG submission 190535) | Hydrothermal vent microbial communities from Mid Atlantic Ridge, Atlantic Ocean - 356-284 | ecosystem: Environmental > Aquatic > Marine > Hydrothermal vents | place: Atlantic Ocean: Mid... | reverse complement strand
CCAATTCCTTCACCCACCCTGCCGGTGGAAAAGTAGCTCCTTCAAAATCTTCAGTAAATTGTGCATCCACTTGCCAGCTAAAGGCAAATAATGCGATAAAAAGTAAAAATAATAATTTTTTCATAATAATTTGGTTTAGTATATAAAATAAAAGTTGTAATTCTCATCCCTCACCCCCTACAGTGCTTATCTTAAAAGACAAACAAACGAACTCTTTACTTAGAGTTAAATAAATCACAAAAAAGAAAGGCTCACGTCTAAGATTATCGCCTTTCGGAACGCAAGTTATAAATAATAAATAAAAAAAATAAAAACTTTAACACTTTTCTTTTAAGGGTATTCATAATAAAATATTATCTATGCCTAATAAGTAATATGTCTTATTTTAATTTTGCATATTCTGAATACTTATTATTTTATTCTGCTATGAATTTTTGTAAAAATTAAAATTATTAATTTTTTACTCGCCGTACCTGTTATTTACTATGTATATTAGGAGATTTAATAAATTATTGCAGAAAAATGCAGAAATACTTTGTCGCAAATAAAAATGTAGACGTAAATTGGGACTTAAAAACACGCGATAGCGGGACTTCAAAGCCGACTTTGATAACCACGACTTTGTCGCAAATAAATTTGCGACGCCACTTAAAGACCGCACCAAATAAAAATCGAGATTCTACGATTTTTAAACAAATTTAATTTCTGCAAAGACTTCCTATTTAGCTTTTATAATTAGGGAGCTTAATTATATGTTATAATTTGTATATTTGCGCTTCTTAAATTACAAGACATGAAATTAAGTAGGGATAAATCTTTATTGGGTGTATTATTAATTGGCTTAGCCTCAACTTTATGGGGTTTTGACGGAGTTGTTTTAACACCTAGACTGAGTAACCTTAATGTTGTATTTGTAGTATTTATCTTGCATGCATTACCATTTGTATTTATGAATTTGTTTTTGTATGAGAGATATGCAGAATTAAGAAAATTGGATAGAATTGCGATTTTATCACTTATTGCAGTTAGTATATTTGGAGGAGCCGTTGGGACTATAGCAATAGTAAAAGCCTTGTTTTTAGTAAATTTCCAACAACTTTCGGTTGTGGTTTTACTTCAAAAATTCCAACCGGTTTTTGCAATTATCCTTGCTGCTATTTTTCTTAAAGAAAAATTAACCGGTCAATTTTTATTCTGGGGAATTATTGCAATAATTGCCGGGTATTTTCTCACGTTTGGAATAAAAGCCCCAAACTTAGAAGCTGATAAAAACACGATAAATGCAGCCCTTTTATCTCTGTTAGCTGCATTTTCTTTTGGTAGTTCTACAGTATTCAGTAAAAACATACTAGCAAAAGTTGACTTTATTAGTGCAACTTTCTTTAGATACGGCACTGCTTTTTTACTGCTTTTACCCATTGTGGTTTACACAGGGATTATTACTGAATTTGGATTGATTACTTCTGACAATTGGATTATTCTTTGCATAATATCAATAACAACCGGTTCAGGAGCTATCTTAATGTATTATTATGGATTAAAATATATAAAAGCAAGTGTTTCAACCATAATAGAACTATTTTTTCCTATATCTGCTATTCTTTTTGACTATTTTATCAATCACAATATATTGTCACTCATTCAATGGATTAGTGCGATAATAATGATTTTCGCAATTATTAGAGCCAATATCATAAAGAAAAATTAATGAGTAGTTGCATAAATCAATTGGTTTCAAATAAACTATTCATTTATACTTCTAATGTTGCCTAAAATTGTTTTCTTTACTTCCTCTAATTGCTGATCTCCTTTTGGCATAAGGTCGTATCGTACTTCACTACATAATAAAGCCAACCCTTCTGACAAATCATCTGATTCTAAAGATGTGATTTTCTCATCTTTAGCTGTCTTAGCCACAATTTTCAAAAAGCTATTATAAGATTTCAGTACTGAAGGATTAGCAATTATAGATATCTTATGGGTCAAAAACTCCAATGTAGTCATATCTTTTTCAGATATAATTTCATTTTTCAATAATTCTTCAATAAACTCTATAAGGTCAAAATACAATTTAGATTTCAAATCAAATACTTTTACCCTTTGTTCTTTTTCAATTTCAACTTCACTTTGCTTACTCAATAAAGCGGCTGTTATAGCTACTGTAACTATAGTTCCCAATACGACCAGAACAATCTCTTGAACAAAGGGCATTTCATTTGTAGTATTGTAAGCTAATCTCAAATAAGAGTAACCTACTATAAAGGTCAAGAATGATATTAAAAGATATTTTGTACTATGTTTCATAATGCTTAAATTTAGTTATTTAAAACACGCGAAGGTAAAAAAAAATAGAAAAATATCAGGCAGTTCAATTTTTTATTAAAAATTAATTTTGGTAATTAGAAGAATAGCTTATATTTACTTTTTTATTTATTATTCAAATAATCATATATGAGAACTTTAATACAAATAGCTTTTTTTATCTTTTTATTTTTGTATATTCCTTATGCGGTAAATGGTGATAATCTGAATAAACATCCAAAAAAAGTATCATTACATATCATTCCCGAACCTGTGAGTATGGTCAAACTCAAAGGTCACTTTAAAATAGATAAAAACATTAAGTTTGTTTTTGATACTTTGGATAATGACAAAAAATCAATGATTGAGTTGCTCCTGTCTTTATTGCCTGTAAGAGCCAAATATGAACCAATAGACACATTTGAATATAAAAATGCAATAATCTTAAGAATAGATGATACGGTAAGTAATAATGAAGGTTACGAATTAAAAATAACTAAAAAGAATATTGAGATAAAGGCAAAGACAAATGCCGGACTTTTCTATGCAATTCAAACTTTAACGCAAATAATTAATTTTGACTCCAAAAAGGACAAGATTCCTGCAATGTTGATAAATGACTTTCCCCGATATGAATATAGAGGAATGCATTTGGATGTCTGTAGACATTTTTTTCCACCTGCATTCGTAAAGAAGTATATTGATTTGATGTCTTTGTACAAATTCAATAGATTTCATTGGCATCTGACGGAAGACCAGGGCTGGAGAATAGAAATAAAAAAATATCCTAAACTTACTGAAATTGGAGCATACCGAGACAGCACAATGACTGGGAGATACAGAGATATCCCAAGAAAATTTGATCATACAAGGTATGGAGGTTTCTATACTCAAGAAGAAGTAAAGGACATTGTAAGATATGCTCAAAGCAAGCACATAACTATTGTTCCGGAAATAGAGATGCCGGGACATAGCCGTGCTGCTTTAGCGGCATATCCCGAACTAGCTTGTACCGAGGGGCCATTTAGCGTAATGTCTATCTGGGGAATTTCAGAAGATATATACTGCCCTTATGAAAAAACATTCAAGTTTTTAGAAGATGTATTATCAGAAGTAATAGAACTTTTTCCCGGGGAGTATATTCATATAGGGGGTGATGAAGCTCCAAAATCAAGATGGAAAGAAAGTGATTTTTGTCAAAAACTTATCAAAAAAGAAGGACTTCAGGACGAACACGAACTTCAAAGCTATTTTATTCAAAGAATTGAAAAATTCATTAATTCAAAAGGAAAGAAATTGATAGGATGGGATGAGATACTTGAGGGCGGACTTGCTCCTAATGCAGCCGTCATGTCGTGGAGAGGAGAACGTGGAGGTATTGAAGCAGCTAGACAACACCATAAGGTTGTAATGACTCCGGGCAATTATTGTTACTTTGACCATTACCAATCTTTAGATGAAAATGAACCTTTAGCAATTGGTGGATACACCCCTTTAGAAGAAGTTTACTCCTACAATCCAACACCGAAAGTACTGAATGCCCAAGAAGAAAAGTACATAATGGGAGCACAGGGCAATATGTGGACAGAGTATATCCCAACCGGAGAGCTTATAGAATATATGACATATCCCAGAGCAATAGCTTTGTCGGAAGTAGTATGGTCACAACCTGAAGAAAAAGATTATAAAAATTTCGTAAAAAGGCTACTACCGCATATGAAGAAATTAAAAAAAGACGGGGTAAATGTTGCAAACCACCTAGGAGACATATCTGCAAAATTCACAAATACCGGCAATAGTGTTTTAGTCCATTTGCAAACTTCCATTGATGATTTTACTATTCGTTATACAACTACGGGTGCAAAACCAACGATTAAGTCTAAAAAATTTAAAAAAGATTTTGAAATCAAGAAAGATACTAAAATTAAGGCTGTTGCTTTTTACAACAAACAAAAGATGGGATATGAATACAATAGACAAATCATGATGCATAAAGCTACAGGAAAGAAAATGAAGCTTATCATAGAACCTAGTCCAAAATACAACAAAGGAGGAGAAGATGCTCTGATAAACGGAATAATAGGAAGCGACTCTAGATATGCAGATGACCAATGGTTAGGATTTGATGGTACTGATTTTGAAGGGGTGATTGATTTGGGACAAAAGATACCTGTAAGAACAATATTTATGAGATTTTATAATAGTAAAGGAGCCTTGATTTATCCGCCAAAAGAAATTGAGATATTAACTTCAGTAGATAACATGAATTTCAAAGTGGTAGGAGCATTCAAACTCAAGGAATACAACAAATCCAACATACTCAATGTACCGATAAAACTCCTTCGTAGAGTTTATACAAAATATTTAAAAATTAAAGTAAAAAATTACGGCAAAATCCCTCAGGGGAAACAAGGCACAGGGCATAAGCCTTGGTTGTTTATTGATGAAATCATTATTAAATAGTGTCTATTTAGTGTCTGTCTATAAAGTGCTTGATTTTTGAAAAATAAAGATTTTTGATGAAATTTTTGTCTTTCTGAGAATTAGTGATGCCTTAGCATCAGTAATTTGAATAAAGTAAAAATATCGTAAAAAGATTATTTTTCAATTTTAATGACTTTGTGGACAGACACTATTTAGTCAATCTTGTATTCCTCCAAAGCGCTATCATCAAAGTTATAAATATAGGTTTTTTTAGCTTCGTTATCACTTTCTGCTATTCTTAAATACACTCTTGCCGACTTCAAATACTTATCATCTCTTTGGCTATCCAAAAACAGTAAATAAGTAATAATAATATTTCCTGCCATTTCAACCAATCGCCTTGAGTGAAAATCAATCAGTTCCGTATCACTTTTAGACATTACGAATTCAACAGCATCATTATAATCGTTTGTCAGTTTCTCCAATTTTGACTTATAATCACTATATTTGTCATCTAGACTATCATTATACTCTTTGATTACATTGCTAAACAAATGTGTAGTCACGCCTCTAATGGCGGCAATAACTTGCAATTGAGACGTTCCTTCATATATAGAGGTAATCCTTGCATCTCTATAAATTCTTTCGATTGGAAAATCCGTGGTAAATCCCGTACCTCCATGAATCTGCAATGAATCATAAGCAATAATATTGGCATATTCACTTCCAAACAATTTAATCAAAGGCGTAAAAACATCAGCCATTCTGGAATATTTCTTCATCTCTGTTCTTTGCTCCTTATCCAATCCCTTATCATTTTTCAAATCATCATAAGTCTTAACCACATCTACATATCTTGTAGTTTCATACAATAGGGCACGTATACCGTCCAATTCAGCTTTCATATTTGTAAGAAGTTCATACACTTGTGGAAATTGTGATATTTTGCTTCCGAATTGCTCTCTCTCCGCAGCGTATTTGATAGCTTCTCTATATGCTGCCTCCGCTATCCCTACCGATTGAGCTCCGATACCAAGTCTAGCAGAATTCATCAAAGCCATAACATATTTTATCAAACCAAATTTTCTCTTTCCGAGCAATTCAGCCGGAGCGTCTTTAAACACCAATTCAGTAGTTGGTGAACCGATAATTCCCAATTTATGTTCCAAGTGACGAACAGTTACTGCATCAGAAGATTTGTCATATATAAACAATGATATACCTCTCGCATCGCTAGTACCTGGTTCAGATCTTGCCATCACTAGAGCTATATCAGCATCACCATTAGTAATGAATCTTTTTACCCCGTTAAGCAACCACACTCCTTTTGCCTCGTCATATTCTGCTTTTAGCTGTACTGCTTGCAGATCAGAGCCTGCATCAGGTTCAGTCAAAACCATGGCTGCAGTAGCTCCTTCTTTATTAAATCTAGGCAAATACCTCATTTTTTGATCTTCATCAGCAAATTCTCGGATTGTCTCAGCACAATCTTGCAAACCCCAAATATTTGTAAAACTTGCATCAGCTCTAGACACCATTTCCGCAGCCATCACATAGGGAACCATTGGAAAATTCAATCCGTTGTATTTTCTAGGCAATGCCATACCAATCAAACCGGCTTTGTACAATGCATCATAATTTTCAGCAGTTCCTTTTGCATACTCAACATGCCCATTTACCAAGCGTGCGCCACCATCTTTATCAACACTTTCAGCATTTGGGGCAATCACATTTGCACAAATATCCCCCACAATCTCCATTGTTTTAGCGTAAGTATCAATAGTGTCCTTCAAATTGACAGGAGCATAATCATATTTATCTTTATCCTCAAAATTATTTTCTTTTAGTTTGATTATTTTCTCCATTAGAGGGTGCTCCAATTGAAATTTAAAGTCCGGTGTATCTATATAAAAATTATCCATTTTCCTCTCTTTAATTTTTTAAAATAATATGCGATTAATACTTACTGCGCCAGCTTATGAAATGATTTAATGATTTTTGGAATAACTTCATTTATATCTCCCACTATAACATAGTCTGCAAGTTTATTGATAGGTGCATTGGGATCTTTATTAATGGAAACAATCATTGCAGATTCATCCATCCCAGCAGTATGCTGGATAGCTCCTGATATACCACAGGCTATATATAATTTGGGCCTTACTGTAACGCCAGTCTGACCGATTTGCCTGTCATGTTCTAAAAACCCAGCATCCACTGCAGCTCTAGACCCTCCAACATCAGCCCCCAGCATGTCTGCTAAATCATATAATAAATCAAAGTTCTCTTTAGAACCTACACCGTATCCTCCTGATATTATGATGGGAGATTCTTTAAGATTGACTTTACTCAATTCTATATGCCGCTCCAAAACTTCAATAACAAAGTCCTCAGTCCTTATTATTTTAGATACCGCAATATTTACTATCTTAGATTTATAGTTCTCATCATACACTTCTTTTTTCATCACACCTTCCCTTACCGTAGCCATCTGCGGCGGCATATCCCAATTGACAATAGTCGCCATAATACTCCCTCCAAAAGCAGGTCTTATAGCAAGTAACAAATCTTTATACTCCACTTTTGTCTTCCGTTCAAAGTGGTCTCCTATTTCCAATCTAGTACAATCTGCCGTTAGTCCACATTGTAAAGTTGAGGCAACTCGAGGTGCTAGATCACGTCCTATTGATGAGGCTCCAAACAAAACAATCTGTGGTTGATGTTTATCCAAAATAGAACTAACTATCTTGCTAAATGGCAGAGTTTGATAAGGATCAAGTCTTGAATCATCAGCAAGATGGATTGTATCTACTCCATATTTTGATATCTGCAATGCAATATCAGAAATATTATTTCCAATAACTATTGCCTCAAGATCACAGTTTAATTTACCTGCAAGTTTTTTACCACTCGACAACAACTCCAAGCTAATGTCAACTACTTTACCATTGTCCGTTTCACAAAACACAAAAACATTTCCTTCCATTTTATTTTGTTTTATTATTATCCGATTACATGAGCGTTTATCAATTCCCCTACCATTAAATCAATACTATCTTGAGAATCATCCAACACTTTAGCTTCACTTACTTTCATCACGATACTCTCTACTTTATTCACCTTTGTTGGAGAACCGGCAAGTCCTATCTTAGATATTTCAGCTTTGATATCCTCAACATTCCATTCAGGGATATGCAAATATGGTCTTTGTTCAACCAACTCCTTAATAAAATCTTCTTCTCTAGAAAGCTCAGTATTAGTTCTAGCATGTTTGTACTTGAGTAGTTTTTTAACATTCCGTGACCGACACTTATCAAATGTTCCATTTACTGTCATTAAAACAGGGATTGGAGACTTCACTATTTCAACACCTTTATCCAATCGTCTCTTAACTGTGATATCATTCTCTCCTAACTCTATCAGCTCCTCGATATAAGTAACTTGAGGAAAATCAATTTTTTCTGCTGTTTGGGGACCTGTTTGAGCCGTATCACCATCTATAGCTTGAACTCCTGCTAAAACCATATCTACATCACCAATCTTCTTAATCGTCATTGCCAAAGTATAGCTCGTAGCCAAGGTATCCGCACCACCAAATCTCCTGTCTGAAACCATCATCCCATAATCTGCTCCTCTATAATACCCTTCTCTTACGATATCCGCTGCCCTCTTGGGTCCCATAGTCAATATAATCACCTGTGTCCCCGGCAACTTGTCTTTTACTTGCAACGCAAATTCAAGAGCATGTAAATCATCGGGGTTAAATATCGTAGGTAATATACCTCTGTTTACCGTTCCGTCAGGCTTCATAGCATCCGGTCCGACATTTCTCGTATCCGGTACTTGCTTTGCCAATACAACAATTTTTAATGGCTTCATTCTATACTTTTTTTGTTAACAGAACACAAAAATAATATTTTAAATCAAGTTTTTTATTTTTAGTCATTATAATTTACAATTTGAAATGAATCTAAGAAACTAAACCTAAATATATACAATACTCCTATACAACTAACGCACTTTACTTTACACCAAACAAAACATATTTTTCAAACAATTAGATATAATATTAAAAGGCTAAGCAATAGCTAAAAACACAAATAATATTTCAAACCAAATACTATTTTGGGGTTTTGCTACTTACTTTTTACAGCAATTATTCCAACAAAACTACAGTTTTACTTGTTTATAATTAAGTTTGCCTTATTTTTGCAATTTTTCATTCTGTTTACGAACTTGAATGAACCTATAAAGAATTAACTATTTTAATTATGACAAAACCACATTCATTTCATATCCCGGTAATGGGTTTAGGCTTTACTGTCGATTCGCCAATAAAAGTAGCTCAATATGGTATTGACTCTGTAATATCAATTGGTGACGATATGTTGCTTGAAAAAATGAGAATGATGTATAGCGAATTATTTGAAATTCCTTATCAAGAGATTTCTGATAGAATTGATGATTTTAGAGCTAAGCGTATAACATCGTACTTGAATCTGGTAAACGATATCGTGGAAACTAAATTTGAAGAAATAAAAAATGCTACATTTGATAAGGCAGATGAAATCAAAAAATATTTCAATATGCTTCCCGATACCTCTGAAATCAAAAATGAGTTTTATAAACTTACCGAAAAATATCTTAATTTTAATGATTTTAGCGATTGGATAAAGGAACACCTATCTGTAGGGAGTATAGATGTCAATATAATGACAAAACTCGATCGTGAATATTATGACAAAAAAGGAAACAAGCTACCGGTTGAGTACAATGATGCCCATGCCGCACTAAGAGGATTTGCAGAAAGTAATCTCGAATCATCTATCGTATTGTCTGCCGGGATGAACCCTCGCCTCTATGGATACATAGGAAAATTTGAAGATTTTTATCCGGATGAGAATGGTTATATCAAAAAGAAAATTGTTTTAAAAGTAAGCGATTATCGTTCTGCATTAATCCAAGGAAAGTTTTTGGCAAAAAAAGGTATTTGGATATCAGAATACAGAATAGAATCCGGTCTCAACTGTGGTGGACATGCATTTGCCTCAGATGGATATCTTATGGGTCCTATTTTGGAAGAATTCAACAAACACAGAGAAGATTTGGAAGCGGAAGTTTTTAAAATACTATCTCAAGCTCTAATAAAACAAAACAGAGTAGTGCCTAACAAACCATTAAAATTGAAGCTTACCGCTCAAGGGGGTGTAGGTACAGCCAATGAACATGAATTTCTACTAGAGCATTACAATGTTGATTCAGTTGGATGGGGTTCTCCTTTTCTACTTGTTCCTGAAGTTACAACCGTTGACAAAACCACATTGCAACAATTAGTAGATGCCAGAGAAAACGATATATACCTAAGCAATATTTCTCCCTTGGGAGTTCCTTTTAATAGCCTGAGAGGCGATACAGGTGAGATTGCAAGACTTGAAAAAATAGCAAAAGGAAGACCGGGAAGTTCTTGCCCCAAACTTCATTTAAACTTTAATACCGAATTTACAGAAAAACCAATTTGCACAGCTTCACGCCAATATCAAAGACTAAAAATAAAAGAGCTAAATTCCAAAAATTTAAATCCTCTTGATTACAAAAAAGAATTTGATGATATAACTGCTAAATCTTGCCTTTGCGTCGGTCTTGGCACTTCTGCCTTGGTACAATATGATATTGAAAGAAAGGTCGAAGGAAATGCGGTACTTGTATGTCCGGGACCAAACACCGCTTATTTCAATAAAAAATCCACTTTAGAGGAAATGAGTTCACATATATATGGCAGAAAAAATATAATGCCATTTGAGGACAGACCAAATATGTTTGTAAAAGAATTGAAACTATACATTGATTATCTAAATGATCAGATTGAGAAATCCAAGGACAAAATGGATAAAAAACAAGATAAATATCTAAATGCTTTTGTTTCAAACTTAAGAGATGGGATAGAGTATTATAAAAATTTATTTAATACTATTTCCGAAAAATTCAGCAATTCAATAGATACTATTAACGCAGGTATAAAATTTCAAGAAAACAGATTAAACAAATCAGAAGAAGAAATAAAAAGTTTATCTTTAGAAATTGCATAAATTTACATCAAAAATATTAGCACGATTACATACTCATGCAGTTCTGATTTCATTCCCTATTTCAAAACTATAGCAGTATAATGTATAAACATCCTGTAAGTTTGGCTTGATATGCTACCAAGCCAAACTTACAGGGATCGCGTGCTATCTTATCTCTCTACTAAAATCTTAGCTATACTTACATCCTCGCCTTGTATGAATTTGATAAAATATACTCCTGACTGCAATGCCGAAACATCAAGACGGTCAAATTCTTTTGACTTTTCTATGAGTATCTGGTCTGCTTGGTTGTATATTTCTATCCTGTTTATCTTTTTACTCGTATTCTCGATTTGGATATAGTCAGTCTGTAGACGGATTTTCACAAACTTTTATCCATTATTTTTTATTTAGTCCTTTTATATAAATTACATAATTTTTAAATTTTAATAACTTTGTGGACAGACACTATTTAATAACTACATTGTCTATCTCCCAAGTAGCGGTAGCAGAGTCTGTAGAGGAATATTTAAATCCAATATATATCTTTTGACCTGCATAAGTAGATAAATCAACACTAGCAGCTGTCCATGCCCAGTTACCTTCGGATTTTGTATAAGTTAATTCAGTCCAATCTGAGCTTATAGCAGGATCATTTGATGCTGTAGAAATATAAACTTGCATCGCAGGACCATCATACTTTGTCGCATTATCAAAATTCAATTTAGCTGTATTATTTCCAGCCAAATCAATTTGTGGAGTGATTAACCAATCTTCATTTGCGTATCTGTTACTGCTAGCATAACCTGAAACTTTCGCACATGATTTAGGATTGCCATATGTTGGGCTATAAACCCACTTCTGGTCTCCTGTAACACTTACTACAGTCCACTTATCAAGATTACCTCCTTCAAAATCATCAGAAAACAATCCGGTAGCCGGTGGGGCGTTACCACCTTCTACATCATCCAAATTTCGGATAAATACTTGATATTTATCACCGTATTGGCTAACAACGGCAGTAACTTTTACTGTCCCTGTAGGTAATGCTGATTCAGCAAAAGTAGCATAAGTACTTGTATGAAGATTTACAGAACCGGTTGCATCTGTCAATAGTACATCAAAGTCCTTATATATATTGCCACCTGATATACCGGCATCCTTCACATATACAAGAGTTGATTCCCATGCATCTGCATTATCCAATATCTCCTGTACTGTAGCTGTTCGGGGTGTAATACTTCCTGTTCCTACCACCGTTGCTGCTTCAATTTCTACATTATTAAACTGCAATAAATTTTTGTATTCTGATGTTTCCAAATTGCTTACTACTATTTCTACTTCGTCATTCAAATTAAAGTCATGGTTAGCAACAAATCTAATAGCGATTCCTGCCGTTTCATCTTGAATAACCATATTTTTTCCCGGAAGATTTTTATTTTCTATATCCGAAATCACAACGCCTTTTATTTTTACTTTATCTGACATTATTGTTTGACCGTTAGCGAACATATCCCTTACTGATTTTATTGTTATCAGAGACTCGTCTCCCGAACTACTTCCTCCACATCTTTCTTTATCAAATTTAATATCGTCCAAACTCCTGATTGCACCTTGAAATCTTTTACATTCAAAAGCTTGATCATTGTATTTATAAATTCCAAGTACACAAACTAGGCTACCGTTTCCTGCCGGTAATGTATCCGATGCAAATTCAGCATAACCACTAGTTCTAATGATAAATTCATTCTTTGAACAATCAGCTAAAGTTCTGCTTTTGTCATCTTTTGTGACGCCATCAGCAAATGTAAGATTCAAGTTATCTTTTTTAAATTGCACATTACTAAATTTAATCAAGGTACTAATATCGTACTCATCAAAATCACAGATTTTCATTTCTTTTGGTGCAACGAAATTATGCAATGATCCCCCAACAATATAGGTATTCAGATCTTTACTCAAAATACTTATCATGTTACCTTCAGATATTGTCCAACCCAACTGAACTACGCCCCTATTACTACCTAGAACCAAACCTTTTGCTTTTACAAAAACTCTTCTTCCAACAGGAAATTTGCCATATAAATTTCTACCATCAATCAAAATTTCAATTCCCGAGGTAGAATCCTGTACAACAATTTTTTTATAAAAATTTCCAAGACTATCGTTTGCAATAACAACTGCGCTAAACACCATATCTTCTTCAATCTTATAATTAAGATTGGAGCCAAGCAAATCTTTTATTTGCCTTATACTGGTATTAGTGGTAATATCAGGGTCGGTAAAAGGAAAATCCGGCTCATCAAATTTTTTATCAACACAAGAGTTAAAAACAAATGCTCCGAGTATAGCTATAAAAAGTAAATTAATTATTTTTTTCATTTTAAAAGTATTTATTGTTTTATTAATTTTATTGTTTTTTTACATTCTAAAAGTCACACTTATAAAGTAATTGGTCCCATAAGCATAAAAATATTTTGACGGAAATCTACTGATATCTTTTGAAGCGTAATCAAATCTAAACTGCTCATATCCTCCCGTAATAAAATTTGTATTATTGAGTATGTTACTAATTCCTACATTAAGATAAATATATCTTCTATGTGACAATTTAAAAGACTTCCCTCCAAAAAAATCTAGAGTATAATTAGACGGTAATTTCTCTTGGCTAATCACCGAATACCACAAATCGGGATTACTTTCTTTATCAATACCGTTTACAGCATTGTTTGTCCTCCTATCCGGAAAGAAATCCAACCATATATCATCAAAATAATTAAATGACAATGTAGCAAACCAATATTTAGGAGAATTATACCTCAAACCCAAGGACATTGCCTTTTGCGGTGTGCCCGGTATTCTAAAATTCTTCATATAGACTGTTCTATCTGTTAACACCTTTGCATTATTATCTTGTGCTATAGTCGCTTTGGGTCTATTGTTATAAAAATATTGTCCCAATGCAGCTACACCACTAACAGATAAGGAAGAAGTAACTTTTACTTCAGCACTCAATTCAGATCCCAAATGCACTTCATTTATCCCATTCATTATATAATTCACAAAACTGCGTTGTCCATCATGATAAAAACTTCTTGTAGCCAATTTATCGTTTATAGTCGTATAATACCCCAAAGCTTTCAATGAAATCTGTGGACTTTTGTATACATAAGCTGCTTCTCCACCTAGTATTTTTTCAGATTTCAGGTCATCTACCACTTCATTCCTTGTTCTTGCAGACAAAAATGCTGCTCTTGCGAAAGGTGCTTTTGTCATCATTACACCATTGATAAAAATATAATTCCTACCATTTATTTTGTATGTCAACCCTGATTTCAGACCATAGTCCAAGAAACTGTGAACATCGCTTTTACCAAAAGAGTTTTTAGGAAATTTTCCATTTTTGTAATGTCCGTCTCTGAAAAAAGATGTACTACTTACTTCAAAAGCTACGTAAGCATCTATTTTATCAAAACTGAATAATCCTTTTGCCCATCCTTTTGCAATTGTGGTGTTTATATCATAATTGTAGCCATAATCATCGCCAATTCTGACAATTCTATCAGGATTATTCAAATCGTATTGGATCTTGTCATTGTCATTTGGAAAATCTCTTTCAGCAAATTTATCCCTGTTGATATAAAATGTTCCTCCTAATAAATCTTCCAATACCTGATAATGATGTGTTTTTTGTTGAACATAATTCAATCCGCCAAATATGCTTGTATTATCTCCCAAAACAGTTTGAAGATTCGTATTGAACGAAAGTTTGAAAGGGTCTCTATGTTGAGATTGGAGTACGTAATTAGAAAATCTCTCGTCTGTAATATCGCCATCATAACCTATCTCTTTAAGTAGTGAATTGCCTCCCAAACGATTATATTCATATATTGAGTTCCAATCAATTTGCTTCAAATTTTCATTCTGTCCGAACAATTCTTTCAATCTCTGATTAGCAATATCATCTCTTTGATAACTTGGCATATATCTATAATAATCGGGTCTTGGGTCAGGAGCATTGTACCAGTCCAATCTAGATCCTCCATATTCTCCTGTCTGCATACCAACACTCGTATTCAACTCGGTATCACTGTTTATTTTCCACACATGTTTTAATATCACTATTGGCTGAATGCTGTTACTCTCTCTTGAATTTCTCTTCTTCCCATCTTGATATCCCCAATATGAATTATAATAATTTGACCCCGCCAAATTATACATCTCTCTAGTTGCACCACCTGCACCGCCTCTTCTATTGGGAGAAACCAATGCAACCAAATTGATTACCTGATTAGCTCCTAATCTCCTATCTATACTTACAAAGCCTGCGTAAGCATCATAGAAAGTCCCGGGTTTAAACCCTTCCTGAGCCCATCTTCTGGAACCGGAAATAGTAAAAGCCCAACCATTCTTCATCATGCCTGTAGAATAGGTTGCCATCAATCTATTTCTGTACGAACGATTGGATATTGCATAAGAAACTCTTGTTTGCTTCCAATGATCTGACGCCATCAAACTAACATTTGTGGCTCCTGCTAAACCACCGAAATCAAAATACGATGGTTCTAGAGAAGTATTATTTTGTTTCCTTCTCATCACATCATTCAAGCCTCCCCAAATACTCCATGCTATAAAACCATCATCCAAATTATTCATTTGCATACCATTAAGAGACATTGAGCCATATTGATTGCCCAGTCCACGCACTCTAAACCTAGCCACACCAAAATTATATGCAGCTGTTCTACTAAAAATATCCCAAGAAGATGTCAATAAACTTGAGACTCTTTCGCTTTCACTATCCTCTGACAACTCCGTTTCATCCAAAGAGACAAAATCATCTTCGTCTACGTCAGACAATGGGTATAGACTTACTGTTCCTAAGTCAACTTCATTACTAATTTTACCGTTGGCACTGCCAAAGTACGATTCATATCCATCCACAGTAAAAGAAAGATTGATTATCCCTTCGTTTTCTGATATCAGGGTGAAAAACCCATTTTTATCAGTAAATGCTACTATACTTCCTCCTATTTCTTCAACTTTAACTCCGGAAATTGGAGTATTGCTCACAGCATCTTTAACCGTACCCGAAACAGTAATCTGCCCATAGCCGGTTATATTGCCAAGTATAAGTATAAATAAAGGGAGTAAAATTGAACTAATTCTTTTCATTTGTTAATATTTTACTAATTATATTATATTCCGAAATAATTTTTTCAAAACTTCTATATCATAACAAAACACAAATTAAAACTTTTTCTAATGTATATTTTGCTGTTAAACTTAAAATTGATTCCAAACAACTATTCATCATCAAAAATCAAGCATATCACTCTGCAAATTTACTAAAATAAATATTCTATTTACTATAATTAGTGTTAAAGGTGATATTACTTTGTTTGGTAATGAGCATTGGGTATTATTGTAAAAAGAAAACTAGCTGCCAGCAGAACAATTGACAACACAACCAAAGCTATTCCTAGTCCATAACAATCTGTCAATACACCAATACTTAATGCCAATACAGACGCGATAATTGTTTTCAGCAAGGATTGAGCAGAAATAACCGAAACTAAAGAATCATTAGGAACATTATCAGCGATATAACCTGTTAAAATTGGTTTTCTTATATTCTCAATTATATATATTCCAACAAATAAAATCAAGGAAAGTATCCAAATGCCAAAATAGTAAAATACACCGGCAAATACCCCAAATCCAAAACCTGTTACAAGAGTTACAAATACTATATTATAACCTTTCAAATGCTCTAACTTTGAGGCCATTTTAGATGCCTTTGATGTAATAAAATAGAGTAAAAAAAATAGAAATCCAACGATTAATCCATTTTTCTTTTCGATACTATCGTCAAAAAACACAGGTATTATCATTGCCACTTTAACCATAAGAGGCTGAATATAGTCTTTTATTGCGCGTAGATAGGCTGTATGTAATGCTGAGGTATTGACAATATTTAATACATTTGGTCGCTTCAATGTAATGGCTAGTGCTTTGATGCTTTTAATAAAACCAAAATCTTTTTTATCAATTAGTGAAGTCTTATCCAATTCTCGTGGATAAGATATAATCAAAATCAAATTCAATAAATAAGGAACAATAGAATAAATAAAAACACTTGAGTACACACCGCTGTAAAAAACAATCAATCCGGCAATTAAAGAAGAAATAGCAGAACCGATTTGCGACCATGATCTGGTATGTCCGTAATAAAGAATTTTCTGTTTCTCCCAGCCCTTCAATTTCAGATAATCCATTATCATCCCCTTGTGCGTACCCGTCCTAAATGCATCCCCTACCCCATATAGTATAAATGCTAATAGAAATGTATAAAAACCTGAAGAAATGTAAAAAATAAAAAATGATACGATATATGCAAATAGTGAAGCAATTAAAGATTTTTTACGCCCATAAGTATCTGCCAATACGCCTGAAGGTATTTCAAAAATATTAATAAATATCTCTCGTATAGCATACAAAGTACCAATCTGAGTATAAGACAAATCTTTTTCGAGCAAAAATAAAATAAAAAAAGCATCAAAAAATCGCAGATTCTTTAAAAATCCATATAAAGAAAATTTATAGTATTGTTTATCTTTTACAAAATCACTCATACTATTTTATTCAAGTCTTTTTAATTCTTTTCTCACTCTTGCTTTGAATGCAGCGCTACTGTTAGCTCTATGAAGTTCAATTAAAGAAATGACTTCACCCTTTAACTCAGGGTACTTCATTACAATATTGCAGAGTACCGTGATAGAAAAAGTTCTTACAGCTGTCATCTCTTTTGTGTCATTTATATAATTAAAACACAACTCATAAACTATACCATCATACTCCTCCGGTATATCAATCACTTGCAATAACCTAATAACATTTCTTTTAACCGAGTTATGAACAGGTCTCCTCAAAACGCCTAACATCTCTTCGACATAAGGAAGAATAAGCTTTGGCTTTTTTTCGCCTATTATTGTCATTGGCCATGAAGCATTCTGACATAATCTATAATCATCACTAAAAAAGCAATCCATTAATTCAGTCATTTGATTAGGATTGTTTCTTACCTTTTTCACAATTGCATCACGATTCATCTTTGTCTGTGGCAAATGCAATATTTGACGTATTGTTTCCATACAAAAACAAAACTAATAAATAATAATCAGCCCACAAAATCTAATACCATTATACAATACAAAATAAATATATTTCCTGTAAGCTCCTAGAGGTTTTTATGATATTATATCTGCCCTTAAAGTCATTAAAAATCACATATTTCTATGGTCATCTAAAAACTTTTCCAGACCTATATCGGTAAGTGGATGATTTAACAATCCGAGAATTGATTTCAAAGGACTAGTGACAACATCCGCACCATATTTAGCACATTCTACTATCTGTCTAGGGCTTCTTATCGACGCTGCCAATATTTCCGTATCGTACAGCTGTATCGAATATACTTCTGCAATCTCCTTAATTAACTCTATTCCATCCCATGTAATATCATTTATTCTACCAATAAAAGGAGAAAGATATGTTGCCCCTGCTTTAGCGGCGAGAATAGCTTGCCCCGTTGAAAAAACCAAAGTACAATTAGTTTTTATCCCTCTATCTGAAAGATGTCTTATCGCTTTTATTCCATCTTTAATCATCGGTATTTTAACAACAATATGCTCAGAGATACTAACTAATTCCTCCGCTTCCTTTATCATTCCTTCAAAATCAGTTGAAATCACTTCTGCACTCACATCATTTTGCACTATATCACATATTGCAGCATAATGTTTAAAAATATTATTTTTACCTTTGACTCCTTCTTTTGCCATTAAGGATGGATTAGTCGTAGCTCCATCCAAAATTCCTAATTCTTTGGCTTCAATAATCTGACTTAAATTAGCAGTATCTACAAAAAATTTCATCTGTTTTATTTTTTATGATTCTACCTGAAATTTAATAAAAACTAAAATTTGCAAAATATTTTTCACTTGCTTGCCATATTAGTTTCTTATAATCAAAAAATAGTAGAATCTGTTTATTAAATAAAAGTGTTTATTACAATAAGCAACAAAAGTAAAACAAAAAAAGCCAAAACAATCATACTGTTTGGCTTTTTTTTATAATAGTACAAATCCGTTAATGTAATAGTTCGTACATCCTCTTACCTATTTCAGCAGGAGAAATTACTACACTAATTCCATTTTCAGCTAATATTTTGTTTTTTGCTTCAGCAGTATCTTCTTTACCACCGATGATGGCACCTGCATGTCCCATTGTCCTGCCGGCAGGAGCTGTTTGTCCCGCTATATATCCGACAACAGGTTTTGTACCGTTCTCTTTTATCCATTTAGCTGCTTCCGCTTCCATTGTACCACCGATCTCACCTATCATAATGATACCTTCAGTTTCAGGATCTTCCATCAACATTTTTACTGCATCAAGAGTAGTCGTGCCCGGTACAGGATCTCCTCCAATACCAATACAAGTTGACTGCCCCATACCTGCTCTTGTCACTTGGTCAACCGCTTCATAAGTTAATGTCCCGGATCGTGAGACTATACCAATCGAACCTTTTCTATGTATAAAGCCCGGCATAATTCCCAATTTTGCTTCTCCCGGGGTAATGACACCGGGACAATTAGGTCCAATCAATGTAGAGTCTTTATCTTTCATAAAAGAATCCACTTTTAACATATCTTGCACAGGAATGCCTTCAGTTATTGCAACGACAATTTTTATGCCTGCATCTACTGCTTCCATTATTGCATCTGCAGCAAATCGTGGCGGAACAAATATAATCGTAGTATCTGCGTCCACTTTTTCAACAGCCTCTGCAACAGTATTGAAAACAGGTCTATCTAAATGCGTCGAACCACCCTTTCCGGGTGTAACTCCTCCTACGACATTTGAGCCGTATTCAATCATTTGCTTAGCATGGAAAGTACCTTCATTTCCGGTAAATCCCTGGACAATAATTTTTGAATCTTTATTTACTAATACACTCATTTGGTTTATTTATTTTTGAAGTAGTCATTCTCAACTCCTTCTATTTTACAATATATACTTCTTCATTTTCTTTGTGCATAAAATACTTTTCTCTTGCGAATCGTACAATATCCTTATTCAAATTGTATTTTTCTTTTAATACACTGTCGTATTTGGTCATATAATCACTCTTATCGTTCTTCAACTCTTCGATTCTGTTTGTCAGTTTATACTGCACAAACATGTTTTTACTATCAAAAAATAGCATCCAAACAATAAATGCTACTAGTACAAGTCCGTATTTATTGAGCACAATCGCACGCAAAAGCACAAACTTGTTGTGTTCGGTATTGGGTTTATTCATGGGATGTTTTAGTTTTTCAGATGCAAAAATAACGGTTTAAATATTAATGCATCATATTTGTAAAATTATTTATTTATATATTTATTATTTTAATTGTTTATAAATTACAATCTGTTTTAATCCAAGCTCCATTTATCAAACTTAAACTAAGGAATAAGAATTGCAACTTTTATTATTATCTTTTTTTAATATCTCTTCCGGGAAAATACCCCATATCTCCAAGATCTTCTTCAATTCTCATCAATTGATTGTATTTGGCTATTCTGTCCGATCTGGAACCTGATCCAGTCTTTATCTGACCGGCATTCATACCCACTGCCAAATCAGCAATAGTAGTATCTTCCGTTTCTCCGGATCGATGACTAATCACATTAGCAAATGATGCATTTTTCGCCATATTTATTACATCCAAAGTCTCAGTCAGAGTACCTATTTGATTCAATTTAATCAATATTGCATTTGCTGATTTTTCTTCTATCCCTCTGCTAAGTCTATCTAAATTCGTGACAAAAATATCATCTCCCACTACTTGCACTTTATCTCCAACCTCTTTGTTGAATAAGCTCCATCCACTCCAATCATCTTCTGCCAATGCATCTTCAATAGAAATAATCGGATATTTATTTATCCATTCTTTCCAATATGCAACCATCTCTCTTGATGTAAGTTTATCCCCTGAAGATTTTTTCAAATGATATACTGCTTCATCCTCAAGATAATATTCAGAACTTGCCGGATCAAGAGCGATCATAATATCTTCTCCGGGTCTATATCCTGCTTTTTCAATAGCGTATAATATTGTCTCAATAGCCTCCTCATTTGACTTTAAATTTGGTGCAAAACCTCCCTCATCTCCTACATTTGTCGAATACCCTTTATCTTTAAGTACTTTCTTTAAATGATGAAAAACCTCTACTCCCATTCTCAATGACTCCGAAAAATATTCGGCACCTATCGGCATCACCATAAATTCCTGAAAATCTATGCTGTTATCGGCGTGCGAACCTCCATTTAATATATTCATCATAGGAACCGGTAAGGTGTGAGCACCTGCTCCTCCAATATATCTGTAAAATGGCATGTTAGACTCATGAGCAGCTGCCTTAGCCACAGCCAATGACACACCCAATATCGCATTTGCTCCAAGTTTGGCTTTATTTTCCGTACCATCCAACTCTATCATCATTTCATCTATCCTGATTTGATCCAATACATCCTCTCCAATCAATGATTCCCTGATTATTTCATTAACATTTTCACAGGCCTTTAATACGCCTTTACCCATAAATCTGTTCTTATCACCATCTCGTAATTCAACCGCTTCGTGTTTACCTGTTGAAGCTCCGGAAGGGACTATCGCTCTTCCCATAACACCACTAGCTGTCAAAACATCAACCTCTACTGTGGGATTCCCTCTGGAGTCTAATACTTCTCTTGATCTAATATCTATTATATTACTCATATTATTTAATTTTAATCTATTATTACTCATCAATAATAGCTCCGGCAAAGGTAAAACTATTTTTTAATAAAACAAAACATATTACCATAAAATGCAATATGTTTATTTTTTACTTTTCTTTTCACTAGGGTAAATATCACCAAAATCATCACTATATCTAAGTCCAAAACCCGATTTATTCTCCCAAACTGTTTGAATCTCATCAAATTCTCTATTATAAAAGAGTCTCAACCTTAAATTTTTATTCTTCGTTAAGAATAATTCTATATTAACATTACCACCGGAGATAAAATTATTTCTATTATTAAAGTCAGATTTTCCTGTATAATCAGTTCCAAGTTGAACTTTTATTTTATCATCCAAGAGCCAAAAAGTAGCATTCAGATTATGGTATTGCGGCAGAATATTGTGGTCTTCCGTGGGTATAATTGAAGAGCTATTTGTAGAATTAAGAGAAAAGTCAACTCCCGAAATGACATCAGAACCGATAATTGCTTCTGACAACAACCCTGTAATATATGATGACAGTTTTGTAGTCAACCATTCACTTATCGTATTGATACCACCACTTGCCAAAAAGCCGCTATTTCCCAGATTGCCAACAAGATTTTCATCGGGGAGGAAACTACCCCAAACGAGAAGCCCTACCACTTGTGTATATACTGCATTTTGTGAAGACTTTAGCTTTTGCAATTTACTTACTACTATACTACTTATGCTATTATCAACATTACTGATATTAAAATCAAAATCAATAACAGGGTGCAAAAGAGGCCCTGTCAACATAGATGTAAGCGCTACATCCCCCTTGTAATTTCTTTTACCATCCGGCAAATACTCGGAAATGAAATTTGCAAGTGAAACGTGCTTTGCTGAATAGTCAGCTTTGATATCCATCAATCCCTTAAACGGGTCTCCATACCAATTGATAGTACTTCCTTGGCGTATTGAAAACTCTTTATTTACCAATTCATACAAAGTAAACAAGTATTTTCCTTTGGTAAACTTAAAATCTCCATACATCTCAATATCGCGATCTTGACTAACCAACAATCTTATTAGACCAATTCCTTTTCCCACCAAATTATCCCCTGCGTTTGGATCCATTATTATTTTCATATTTGCGGCTTCTGTGATTTTGATATTCATATCCACATCAACTCCTTTCAACTTATTTTTTATTTGCTTTTTAGCTTTAGATTTCTTTTCATTTTTGTAGTTAATAAATGACTTATCAGCTGAATCGACATATAGTTTTACCGGAATTGTCAGACTTGTACCTTCACCCGTCTCCGAATCTATATCCATATAGACAATTTTACTAAACATCCCTTTGAATGTAGCATCTACCCTTCCTATAGCTCTGCCCCAATAATCAGGATTCATTTTTTCAGTTGTATTAAGAGCGATTATCCTATCCGAATGGAGGGTGACATCAACACCAAAATGTTTAAATCTATCGTAAGTTATACCTCCTTTTGCAATCCCTTTATTGCCCAATTCATCTGTAATAACTGCACCGGACATATCGATTCCTTTATCATTAAACACAAATTTTTGATTGTCAAAAAAATAAGGGACTCCTGTATAATTTATTGTTGTTTGTCCATTGTAGACTTCTCCGTTGCCTGTAATACTCACTTTTTGAAAAGGTCCAAACACTCTCAATTGAGCACTTACAACACCCTGCGTATTGGAAATACCATCAGCAATTATATTTTCGAGAAACTCAAGTGGGAATCTATTGACTTCAAAACCTCCAAAGAATACTTTTTCTTTTATATTGTAAAACCCCCTTGATTTAATCGAAGAGCTCGCATCATACAATCCAAAATTAAAGACCAACTTACTTCTATTTACAGTATCTAGTGAGATTTTAGTATCCATTGAGCCATAATACTTGTTATTTATCTTCAGATCAGGTATCTGCAAATCTCCTTCAATATATTTCTCTTTAAAGATATTATTCACCTGAATAAATCCATTTGTTTTACCTGTAAAATTCAATTTCTTATACTTCAATAATACATTAACAATACCTATATCAAAATCAGCCAATTCCACTTCTATCCCTTTATTTTTATTTATATCTTTTATAATAAACTTACTTTCATCTTCACTAACCACAAAATCTGTCAGATTGATATAATTTTTACCAATGGTTATCTTGTTTTGTCCTGAAAATTCTAAATTGTCCTCAATAGCCAGAATATGCCCACCGTATATTTCTATTCCAAAACTATCTTGAAATGGAATTGTCTTTCCTGATAAAGCTATATCTCTAATATTTTTACCTATTGAATCTACTGAAAATTGAAAAAACAATTCTTCCTGATTCACATCTGTATCAAAACTTATTCTGTGAATTCCGGTATTATTATACATGGCTTTTTCTCCACTTAGACTAAAATCACCATAACCCTGATACAAGTTAAAATCCGAGGCAAATCCCTCAATATTATTACCGTCATATTTAAGTATATCAATATTCAATTTCAACATAAGACTATCCCTTCTATGATCTGCAGTTCCTGCCAAACTCAAATTATTAAATTTAATTTCTTTTCCAAAAAGAATTTCAAACAAGTCTTTAGAATCAGGAATATCGAGATTAAAGTCATAATAATAGCTCTTATAATCATCCTCATTTATCAAATCTTTTTTTAATCCAACAATAAATTTGGAAAAGTTTCTATTGAATATATTGTATACCGCATTTGGGATACTTTTCAATTTGTATCTTCCATCAAAGTAAAATGTAAAAATATCAGAATCTATATCTATATATCTCTCTCGATTGTCACCAATGACTGAAGAAACATTCAATGAATCTATCACTATTTCTTTTTCTTTATTGGACAAAGCAAAGTCTTTCATAAACATTTTGCCCGAAAAGTTTTCAATATCAGAGCCAATAAAATCCATATTAACTTCGCCTTGTACCTTAAGTGGCCTTTTATAGAGCTTTAGAGCATATAGATCCAGCATATTAATTGATGCCTTAAAATTATACAAGGGGATAGAATCTTCAATATCTATCAAACCATCCAGTTTTATATCGATATTATCATCAAGAACAGATAGATTTCCGTTAATTTTTTTTGATTTTACTATTCCATTGAAACTAATATCTTTATATTTGTATCCATTATATTCAAACGAATCTATTTTAGCATTCATTTTAGCATTGGCATTTGCAGAATTAAATCCTCGTCCATCTTCAATATTGCCTTTAACAGATAATTTTCCTATTTTTTCATTGTTCAAAAAACGACCTAGATCAAAATTATCAAGAGCCAAATCGCCGCTATATTTCAAATCGTCTCGATGATTCCCAATTTCCATTTCCAGATCAAAAGAAGAACTTCCCAAATCAGATAATAGAACTCCGGAAGCACTAAAATCTTTGAGTAAACCTTCAAACTCACCGATATATTCTATATTGCCAAGCCTCTGAAAATTATTGCCAAAATGTATTTTGTCAAAAAGAGAAAATAAATAGCTGGAAGATGAAGATAATTTCGTATCAGTAAAACTCAAGTACTCCTTTCCTTTTTCCAAGATATTTTTCAAATAAAAAGCTGTTTTTAGATAGAATTTATTTTCAATATTAACATTAAACCCTTTAGACTTTAGTCCATTCAAATAACCTTTAACGCTACCATTAAAACTAATGGTTCTATTTCTATTATCAACAAGAGGTGAACTATCTTTTACCTTCCTTGCAAAATATAAAATATCCTTAAATTTCAAAAAGCTATTTTTAAAATTTGCTTTAATAAAAACTTTATCTTGAAAAAATTTCAAATCTTCTTTGCTTTTAAAATCCAAAGAAATATCACCGACTATTCTTGAATTGCTAGTCTTAACCTTCAATCCTTCAAAAACAATTTTATTATTGTTAACGACGCCGCTATCTACTACCATATTATCAATATAAAAGCCTTCTTTCTCTCTCAAGCTAAGTTTTTTCAGGGAATAAGTCAATTTTCCAGTACTATCCTCTTGAATATCATGCAGAAGCATATTCAAATCTTTAAAATGCATATTATTGACATCCAAATAAGAAAACTCTTTCGCTAGTCTTCTTTTTGCATTTTTTCTATTGTACGAAAAATCTCCCTCTTGTATATTGAGATGCCCTATATTAAAGGACAATCCAATATCAATCAAGTTAGTACTTTCTATTGCTTTTCTTGCCGGATGATCATTAGTTTTTTTATTGAATACATTCAAAACAGGCCGATACAAATCTATGCTCTTAACATCTACATATTTGCTACATAAATCAATTTCATCAAATACTACAGCTGCTTTTTCAATATCCACAATCATATCATTTGGTTTGTCAAATAGTTTATTAGCTATAGAAATATTAGAAATATCAATTCTATCAATATTTAGTACTGAGCAATTAGTCTTCTTGCCGTTTTTGTTACTTAATCTAAAAATAAAATCTTCTAGGTTTGATCGCTCATCTCCCTCGTTTTTAATGTTATTTAGAACTGTATTTTCGAGTCTTATATTTGAGAAATCAAATTCATTAAAAACGACCATTGAAATTAAATTATTGACTAAACTTGTACTGAAAGATCCAGCTTGCAGCATAGGTTTATCATTCAAGTCGGAAATAGCAAAATCCTTAAGTTGAATACCTTGATTTATATTTAAAGAAACCTCATTTAACGAAACAGAATAACCAGTTTTATTAAAAATATAGCTACCTATATCAGTTGCGATTTTTTTTTGGATAAAAGGACTATTCAATGCAATTGCTATCACATTAAAAACTATCAATACAATAGTAAAAAGTTTTTTCAAAGACCATCTAAAGCCTTTCCTCTTTTTCTTTCCTTCTACTGTATCCAATATTTCATTTTTATCCTGACTCATTTATACTTTTCACGATATATTGACAAAATAACACCCTAAACCAAATAAACCGAGAGCGTGATGACAATATTTTTTAAAAATCTATTTTAACACAAATTAACTAAACAATCAGGCTGATATAATCATTGAATAACAATACTCAATTGTAAAGCCATTTTTTTCTTTTCTTCCAATAGTTTTTGATGTAATCTCATGAGCATGATAAACTCTTCCGAGTTTGTTTCTTGCTCTGACATTTTTTTATTATTCTCTTTTATTATTTTGTTTAGTTTTTTATAATTAAGCCTCATTACAGCTTGCTTGGTTTCTTCTACCTGATTCTTTTCAGGTGGTTTTTGCGTTTGCAGCTCCATACCTCTACTGGACCAATCCGCATAGTCATAAGGGTTCATAACAAGCTCTACATACATTTTTCTCACTTCACTATCATCATTGTTGGAATAGAATAATTGATCTGGAATATTTCCTCTCTCTCTTTCTTTTATTGTCAATTCTATCACCCGTTTATATGCTTTATTCTCAAAATAACTAAGCGTATCCATTATATTCATAATTATAAAGTCCGCCACCAACAATTGCTCTTCTTCATCAAAATACAAATGGCCCTTTTCCATCAAAACTTTTGTTACAGCTCTCTCTTGATATTCGTCGCTTCTAGCAAGCAAAGACTGTGAAGGTGCTGATCTTTTACCTACTTCGTCGACTACCTCCATAGAGGCATCAGATATATTTTCTCTTTGCCTTTTGTAAGCTTTATCCCTTATTTCTTTTTTGATTATCTTATTGGTTTCAGATACGATTATTTTTTCATCTATATCCAATAGATTACTGCATTCCTTTACATACATTGATCTAATCAAGGGATCACCAACTTTGGCTAAAGTAGCCACGATATCCTTGAGTATATAAGCTCTTTTAACAGGATCTCCTGAAGTTTCTTTCAATAAGAGTTGAGTTTTATATAGAATAAAATCTTTTTCATTTTCCTCAATAAACTTTAGAAACTCAGATGGACCTACTTCTTTCATAAAACTATCAGGGTCATGATTTTCAGGCAAAATCACAAGTTTAACCATGATATTCTCAGCCAAAATCAAATCCATCCCTCTCATCGCAGCATTTATCCCCGCTGCATCGCCATCGTATAAAATTTTGATCGTATTGGTATATCTTTTAATCAACCTGACTTGATCTGATGTGAGAGATGTCCCTGACGATGCAACAACGTTCTCAATACCGGCTTGAAACAAACTCAATACATCAGTGTATCCTTCAACTAAAATACAGTAATCAAGTTTACGAATTTCATTTTTCGCAAAATACAATCCGTAAAGTATTTTTCTTTTATTGTAAATCTCTGATTCGGGAGAATTGATATACTTGGGCAATTTAGGATTATTACCCATTATTCTTCCTGCAAAACCAATGGCCTTGCCTGTAAGATTATGAATAGTAAACATGACACGATTACGAAAGAAATCATAATCATTTTTGGATATTAGTCCAAGTTCCTTAAGAAATTCAGCTTTGAAACCATCTCTTGCAGCTGCATTAGTCAAATCTTTTGAATCGTCAATTGCAAAACCCAAATCAAACTTTTTGATAATAGACTCTCTAAATCCACGTTCTTTGAAGTAAGCAAGTCCTATATTAGTTCCTTGCTGTGTTTTAAATAGATTGTCAGAAAAGCGTTTTTTTGCCCATTCATTGACTACAAATAGACTATCTCTTTTCTCCTGAGTTTCTTTTTGTTCATCGGACATTTGGATTTCTTCCAACTCGATATTGTACATTTGAGCTATAAATTTTATAGCCTCAATATAGCTATAACCCTCATGCTCCATTACAAAATTGACTGAATTACCTCCTTTCCCACATCCAAAACATTTGAAAATATTTTTTGAAGGAGAAACTGTAAACGAAGGGGTTTTTTCGTTATGAAATGGACACAAACCAATAAAATTGACTCCTCTCCGCTTCAAACTAACGAAGTTGCCAACTACATCTTCTACCTTTGCAGTCTCAAAAACTCGTTCTATTGAACGTTTTGATATCAATTTAAATAATTTCTAATGAAAAAAAAATCTCCTTTATTCTATTGCTTTTTCAAGTTCTTCCGTCATCTCAAGATTATGAAAAACAGCCTGTACATCATCCAATTCTTCCAAATATTCAATTAGAGTTAATACTTTTGTTGCATCTTCGACATTTAATTCTGTCGTTGTAGTAGGTATCCTTTCCAACATAGCACTTTTGGGTTCAATCCCCAACTCTTCAAGTTTACTCTGCATATTTCCAAAATCACTAAAATCTATTGTGACTTCGATTTCTTTTGACTCTTCATCTACTTCAAATTCCTCCGCTCCTGCATCAATAAACTCCAATTCCAATTCTTCCAAATCGCGTTCTCCAGGTTCGATTACAAATATCCCTTTTCTTTCAAAAAGGAAACTTACTGACCCTGTAGTAGCCAAATTACCACCTCTTTTATTAAACACCGCACGAACATCACTAACAGTTCTTTGATTATTGTCTGTCATTGTCTCTACAAAAATAGCAACACCTCCCGGACCATAGCCTTCAAAAGTAGGTTGATACAAAGCATCATTTTTAGTCTCAACAGCCTTTTTGATAGCCCTTTCAATTGTATCCTTTGGCATATTAGCTCCCTTTGCATTGGCTACTGCCAAACGCAACCGAGGATTAAATTCAATATCCCCACTTTGTCCTTCTTTAACAGCGACACTAATCTCTTTAATTAGCCTGCCAAATATCTTTGACCTTTTGGCATCATTGGCGCCTTTCTTTCTTTTTATCTTCGACCATTTACTATGTCCTGACATATTATCTTGTTTTTCTGCAAAAATATACAATTATTGTGAATAATCAATATTATAGAATATAAAATAATCCTCCCAACAAAAAAGCCATTGCACAAAGATGCAATGGCCTTAAAATATCTTCACGTTTAACCCTATTCCTTTACTACTTCAAATGTAAGGTTAGCTACGACTTCTTTATGTAATTTGATTGTTGCTTTATGTGTACCTAAAGTCTTTACTTCTTCTTCTATTTCGATTATCTTTCTATCCACTTCAATACCAAATTCCTCTTTAAGTCTATTGGCAATCTGCACATTAGTCACACTACCGAATATCTTTTCAGTAGTTCCTGCCTTAGCACCTATAGTCAACACTTTAGCTTCGATAATCTCAGCATTTTGCTTAAACTCTTCAAGCATTTTTGCTCTTCTTGCTTCCTCTGCTTCTTTCAAACTACGAAGTTTGTTCATATTGGGTCTATTGGCTATTACTGCCAATTTTTGCGGAATTAGAAAGTTTCTTCCAAAACCATTTTTTACTTCCAACACATCATACTTTTCGCCCAATCTTTCTACTTCTTTTAATAATATAATTTTCATTTCAATATAATTTTTAAATTAAATATAAACATCATTTATTTCCATTTTCAATTAAAATTTGAAAACGAACTGAAAAATGATGATCTACTTCATATTATCAGCTACAAAAGGTAAAATCGCAAGATGTCTTGCTCTTTTGATTGCTACTGCAATTTTCTTCTGATACTTCAATGAGTTTCCGGTAATCCTCCTAGGTAAGACCTTACCTTGCGGATTGATGAACTGTAAAAGGAAATCAGGATCTTTATAATCTATGTATTTTATCCCAAACTTTCTAAATCGGCAATACTTCTTTCTTTGTTTGCCAATATTAGGATTATTTAAAAATTTTATATCTTCTCTACTTGCCATTTTAATTAATTTTCTTGGTTATACAATTTATTCCTCTTCAGATTTAACTGATTTAGCAACCGGAGCAGTAGCTTTTTTCTTCACTTCCTTAATCTCTTCTTTTAATTTTTCTTGCTTTCCTCCTTTTTTTCCAATCAAGCCTTTTCTTTTCTTGTCGTTATATTCAACTCCATGTCTGTCTAGCTTGACAGTTAAGAATCTCATAATTCTTTCATCTCTTCTTAGTGCTAATTCCATTTTAGGAATAAATTCAGGATTTTCATTTTGGTATTCTACACAATAGTACATACCTGTAGTTCTTTTTTTAATGGGATACGCTAATTGGCGTAAGCCCATCTCATCCACATTAACAATCTTGTTTCCACTTTCTTGGATAAGATTGACATATGTTTGAGCTGCCTCTTTGATTTCATCGCCTGACAGTACGGGATCGACGATAAAATTTACTTCGTATTGTCTCATACTTTTTTTAAGTTTTTTAATAATTAAAAATTTCGGAGCGCAAAGATATACTTATTATTCTAAAAATAAAATGTTTAACTCATTTTTTATTGCAATTATTTTCAATCAATCAAACTACGATAAGAGCAGACCTCTCAGGACCGACTGAAACAAAAGATATTGGAGTACTCAATTCTTCCTCAAGCTTCTTTATATATTGCTGAGGAACAGGTGGTAAATCATCAATCGTTTTCGCTTTTGAGATATCCTCTACCCAACCTTTATGGTCTTCATAAACCGGAACTACTTCTATATTATCAATATCAAAAGGAAGCTTTTTTGTTTCAGAACCATCACTAAGTTTATATCCCATCCCGATTTTTACCGGTTCGAATCCATTCAAAACATCAAGTTTTGTCAATGCAATATCGGTAACTCCATTAATCATTATAGCATATTTTAATTGAGGGATATCAATCCAGCCACATCTTCTGTTTCTTCCTGTTGTAGCACCATATTCATTACCTTCAACACGTAGCCTTTCACCTATTTCACCTAACAATTCAGTTGGAAAAGGTCCACTCCCTACCCTTGTGGTATATGCTTTAACAATGCCTATAACTCTATTAATTTTGGAAGGAGGAATACCAAGTCCTACAGATACTCCAGCTGTAATTGTACTCGATGAAGTCACATAAGGATATGTACCGTGATTAATATCAAGCATTGTACCTTGTGCTCCCTCAGCCAAAACCTTTTTGCCTGAATCTAAAAACTCATTTATGTAATACTCTGCATTTATTATATTATAATTTTTCAATTGCTCCATACTTTCAAAAAACTTTCTTTCTTCACCTGCAATATCAAAGTCAGGAATTGCATCAAACTGATGCAAAAATTTCATATGTTTTTCTTTGAGATGATTGTATCTATTTTTGAAATTATCAAAAAACACATCCCCTACTCTAAGCCCGTTGCGCCCAGTTTTATCCATATAAGCAGGGCCTATTCCTTTAAGCGTGGATCCAATTTTCATTTTACCTTTAGAGTATTCTGTCGCGGCATCTATATATTTATGCGTGGGTAATATCAAATGAGCTTTTTTAGAAATCAATAACTTCTCTTTTACCTCAAATCCACTTTCTTCTAATTGGGATATTTCTTTCATCAAAATAGCAGGATCTATTACAACACCATTTCCTATAAGATTAACTAGATTATCGTGGAATATACCTGAAGGCATGATATGGAGAACAAACTTTTTACCATCAAACTTAATAGTGTGTCCGGCATTTGGTCCCCCCTGAAACCTTGCAACCATATCATATCCAGGTGCGAGATAATCAACTATTTTACCTTTACCTTCGTCCCCCCATTGCAATCCCACAATCACATCAACTTTCATAATTTCATTTTTTCTAAAAATTATTATAAATACTAATCTATATCTGAATTACATTCACTACATATACCATAAAATACTATATTGTGACGTAAAACTTTAAAATTTTGCGATTTTTCAACAAATTCTCTTGTTTGATCCAAACGCGGATCACAGAATTCTATAACCTTCCCACAGTTTTCACACACTAAATGATCGTGTTGCTTGTAACCCAATGACTTTTCGTATTGAGTTGTATTCTTTCCAAATTGTTGTTTACTCACCAATTGACAATCGACCAAAAGCTCCAAAGTATTGTAGACAGTTGCTCTACTCACCCTATAGTTTTTTGTTTTCATTTGAATATACAAATCTTCTGCATCAAAATGATCTTCTCGATTGTATATTTCTTCTAAAATAGCGAACCTCTCAGGAGTTTTTCTAAACTCATTTGCTATCAAATATTCTTTGAATTTTTTCTTTACACTATTTATATCGTGTTCTGATTTTTTATCCATAATGTCTTATTTTTCTATTCTTTCAACAGAATTGATACCGTCTATTTCTTTTAATTTTCTAATTATAAGATTAATTTGATTATTATTTTTTACAAAAATACTTATTTTACCTTCATAATAGCCTTCATCTCCATTTATACTAAACGTCCTTATATTCACACCAATGTCATCTGACAGTTTATCCACAATACCCTTTATTACTCCTTGTCCACTATCAACTCCAATAATCAACAAATCTACAACAAAATTTGCATTTGAATTTGATCCCCATTCGGCTTTTACTACTCTATAACCATAATTAGCTAAAAGATGCATTGCATTTGGACAATTGGATCTATGAATTTTCAAACCGGAGCCGGAAGCTATAAAACCAAAAATATCATCTCCTTGTATAGGGTTGCAACAATTTGCAAAACTGTAATCATACTTTTCTCCAGGCTCTCCATTAATGTAAACAATAGGATTTATATTTTGTTCGTCTGCATTATCCTCTCTTCTGTTTTTATCCTTCAACGAATTGTCAATTACCGGTTTTTGCTTAACTTCTTTCACCAATTTTCTCCCTACAATCTTGAGTGTCTTCAATTTACTTAGATCAACTCTTTCATTGGAAATTGCATAAAATAAATCGGGTCTGGATTTGAAATTAAAAAACTTCACAAGCATATCAACGTTCAAATCAAAATCGACTTTCATGTTTTTTAATTTCCTAGCTAAAGTTTCTTTTCCAAATTCTCCATGTTTTCTCTTCTCTTCCTTTACCGCTGATCTTATTTTTGATTTAGCCTTTCCCGTCACAACCAATTTGAGCCAGTTCTCATTAGGCTTCTGGTTTTTTCCTGTCATTACAGAAACTTTGTCTCCATTGGAAAGTTTATATCCCATTGGGACCAGCTTATTGTTTACTTTTATGGCTACTGCATGATAACCAACATCAGAATGAATATCAAATGCAAAATCCAATGCTGTGGCTCCTTTTGGAAATATTCTCATATCACCCTTAGGAGTAAACGCATATATTTCCTCCTTAAACAGATTAGTTTTAAAATCGCTAATAAATTCCAATGCATCAGTAGAACTATCATCATCCAATAATTCTCTAATATTATCCAGCCACCGATCGTAAACATCCATTCGAGTCTCATTCCCCTTGTATTTCCAATGAGCCGCAAACCCCTTCTCGGCAATTTCATCCATCCTTTCCGTTCTAATCTGAATTTCGACAAACTTTCCTTGTGGTCCGATTATTGTTGTATGCAATGATTCATATCCATTGCTCTTGGGATTAGTCACCCAATCTTTTAGCCTTTCCGGAATTGGAGTATACACATCGGTTATTAGAGAATAGACTTGCCAGCAAAAACTCTTTTCTTTGTCTCTTGGTACATCTACAATAATCCTTACCGCAAACAAGTCATATATCTCATCAAATGTTACATTTTTATTTTTTATCTTATTATATATTGACGAAATAGACTTTGGTCTACCCAATACCCTGTAAGGAACACCAAGTTCGAGTAATTTCTCCTTTAAAGGCGATATAAACTCTGAAATATAGCTATCTCTCTGCTCTTGTGATTCCTGCAATTTATCTCTAATCTCATTATACTTTTTCTCTTCTGAAATTTTAAAAATTATATCTTCAAATTCTTTTTTGATATTGTATAAACCAAGACGATGAGCCAATGGCACATATATATAACTAGTCTCTGCTGCTATTCGTAATTGCTTGTGTCTAGGCATTGAACCGATAGTTCGCAAATTATGCAATCTATCTGCCATTTTTATCAAGACAACACGTACGTCATAAACCAGAGTACTAAGTACTTTTTTATAGTTTTCAGCTTGTGGAGACTGAACATTATACGAACCATCCAACTTTGTTAGACCATCCACAATCTTAGCTACTTTTGTCCCAAAACGATATTTAAGTTCATCTAACTTAACTTCGGTATCCTCAACAATATCATGTAGTAATGCGCAAGTCAAGGAAGTAGGTCCCAACCCTATCTCATGATAACAAATCCGGGTCACCTCCAACGGATGATGAATATAAGGCTCTCCTGACTTTCTTCTTTGAAATTTATGTGCTTCTACAGCTAGTGTGAAAGCTTCATCAATCATTTTTGAATCTTCCTCATTTAATGGAGGATTGATACTATCAATAAAATTATGATAATCATCCTTTATAATCTTAACCTCTTCTGCGGTCATTGGAAACTTACTCTTACCCACTATGTCATTTTTGTCTATTTAATAAATATTTTGAAAATAATCAATCATTAAATCAAATATTATTCAAAACAAAACACAAATATTATTAAAATAAAATCTAAATTACAACTTTTTACCAAATGTCTATAATATTTTCTTAATATTATTTTATTTTTAATAAAAGATTGTATCTTTGCAACTCTTTTGAAATTAATGTTGTTTATTACAACGAAATTGCGGGTGTGGTGAAATTGGTAGACACGCTAGACTTAGGATCTAGTGCCGCGAGGTGTGGGGGTTCGAGTCCCTTCACCCGCACAAATTGACAGGAGAGTATTTGCTCTCCTGTTTTATTTTAAAGGTACAACATGATTAATTTTTTCACCGCCAAAAATATTTTTTCACTAATTGATTTGACAATATCTATATTAACAAAAAACAAAATGACTCAAGATGGAATTTAAAACAAATAATATTGATGATAATAGATTTGAATTGACTATTAACCTTTCTAAAGATGACTTTATTAATGAAGTTGACAAGCAACTAAAGAAAAAAAGAAATGAAACAAGCTTTAAAGGATTTAGAAAAGGAAAAACTCCCATGAGTTTTATGAGAAGAACTTTTGGCAATCAAATTCTTGCAGATATTATTAATAAAAAAATAGATGAAGGCTTAAGCAAGTACCTAAAAGATGAAAACATAGAATTAATGTTATCTCCAATAGCAGCTGAAAATCAAACACCTTTGGATATAAACATCAATAAAATAGATGATGTTTACGTATCCTTTGACTTGCATAAAAAACCGGAATTTGAAATAAAAGGGATCTCTCCTGAAGACTCTTACACAAGTTATGAAATAGAGGTTGATCAAAAATTAATCGATGAACAGCTTGATAGGTTAAAAAATCAATATGGTAAATACGAACCCTATGATGAAGAATTCAACGAAGATACTTTTATCACAGTAAAAGCTCATGAGCTGGAAGGTGAGGAGAATAAAAAAGATGGTTACGATACTGAGTTCTCAATAAAAATTTCTGAGTTAGATGACTATTACAAAAAAGAAGTTTTAACACTTGAGAAAGATAGTGAATTTACTTTTGATGTTTACAAACTACTAAAAGACGCCGATGAAGACAAAGTAAAGGACTATTTATTGAATATTGACAATAAAGATTTTGCAGAGGGAGAAGATATCGGTATAGGAAATATGTTTAAAGGCAAGATAATAAATGCAGAAGAATTCAAACCTGCTGAACTAAACGACGAGTTCTTTGAGGAAAACAACTTTCCAAATATAAAAAACAAAGAAGACTATCTAAAGTTATTTATTGACGATTATAACGATTACTACAAATCTGAAAGTGAAAAATTTCTATTACTTGAAATTGCAGACAGACTAAAGGAAATAAATTCACTCTCCGTTAATGAAGATTATGTAAAAAGATGGATAAAAGAACAGTATCCCGACAAGTCTCAAAAGGAATTGGATAAAAACATGAGCGATGTTTTCAAAGATTTAAAATGGCAAGCGATAATAGACAAACTGACTAACAAATATAATGTAGAAGTTTCAAAAGAAGAATTAGCACAAAAAATAGAGTTTCAAGCAAGTCAAATGGTTGGAGAAAATCCTGAAATAATTTCACAAATGATGGAGTATATGATAAAAGATGAAAAGCTGGTTAACAATACTTACAATGAGTTATTTGTTGATAAGATATTTAGTGAAGTAGCAAAAGAGGTTACAAAAATTTCAGAAAAAATTACTTGGAACGACTTTGTTGACATGGCTCAAAAGTATAATCTGCAAGCAAACGAAGAAATAAATAATCAAGAGGAGGAATAGAGCTTTGCCTTAAAATCAAACTCAAAACATTTTTACCAGATTAAAGCTATCGGTATAAATTGTTTTACATGTATTAAGGTTTTAAAGTTTAGATAAACAAAAGTTTAGTTTTATTGTTATAAAAATAATTAACATTTAGAAATTATGAATTTAGGAAAAGAGTTTTTAAAATACGCTACAAAAGACAAAGGATTCAGTAAGATGCATTTGGAGAAATACATGAATACGACTGTCCCTAATATATATGGATTCACCCCACAGGTGATCGAAGAGAGACAAATGAATGTTGTAGGAATGGATGTGTTTTCAAGACTCATGATGGATAGAATAATATTCCTCGGAGTACCGATTAATGACTATGTTGCAAATGTTATCCAAGCCCAATTATTATTTTTAGAATCAGCTGATCCAAACAGAGATGTTCAGATGTTCATCAATAGTCCCGGTGGCTCTGTGATATCAGGTTTAGGGATATATGATACAATGCAATATATAGCACCTGAAGTATCAACAATATGTACAGGCCTAGCTGCTTCGATGGGAGCGGTGCTGTTAGCTGCAGGAGAAAAAGGTAAGAGGACAGCTCTACATCACAGTAGAATAATGATACACCAACCGATGGGGGGAATGCAAGGACAAGTCTCGGATATGGAGATATCATACAACCTGATAAAGGAGCTTCAAAAGGAGCTATATGATATTCTTTCAAAACACACCGGTAAACCTTATGCAACAATCGAAAAAGATAGTGATCGTGATAATTGGATGAAAGCAAATGCGGCATTGGAGTATGGTTTGGTTGATGAAGTAATACTAATCGACAATAATACAAAGAAAAAAAATAAAAAGTCTTAATAAACTAATTTTTGATATCTTATGGCTAAAGAAAAGCTAAAATGTTCTTTTTGTGGTAGAGATAAAAGTGAAACTCTACTTTTAATCGCGGGAATAGACGGTCATATCTGTGATGCCTGTGTCGAACAAGCAATTGAAATAGTAAATGAGGAAATCGGCGAAAAACATATAAGTGAATTCAAAGATATACCTGAAATAACTCCAAAACAAATCAAGGAATTTTTGGATCAATATGTAATTGGTCAAGAGGAAGCAAAAAAACATATTGCCGTGGCGGTACACAATCATTACAAGCGCTTAAGGCATAAAAATACCAACGAAATAGAAATTGACAAATCAAATATTATCCTTGTTGGTGAAACAGGAACGGGTAAAACACTATTAGCAAAGACAATTGCAAGATTCCTTAATGTTCCTTTTACAATCGTAGATGCGACTGTTTTTACTGAAGCCGGATATGTTGGTGAAGACGTAGAAAGTATGCTTTCAAGACTTCTACAAGCATGTGATTTTGATGTTAAAGCAGCTGAGAGGGGCATTGTTTACATTGACGAGATTGACAAAATAGCTCGAAAAAATGATAATCCTTCAATAACAAGGGATGTATCAGGAGAAGGTGTTCAACAAGCTATGCTAAAAATCTTAGAAGGGTCTGAAGTGCAAGTACCACCTCAAGGAGGAAGAAAACACCCTGAGCAGAAACTAGTCAAAGTAAATACAAAAAATATCTTATTCATTTCAGGTGGCGCGTTTTCAGGAATAGATAAAATCATAGAAAAAAGGATGAATAAAAGCCAAATTGGCTTTAATCACGATACCAAGGAAAGAATAAACGAAGATAATATCCTAAGTCATGTCACACATCAGGATTTGAAAAATTTTGGTCTAATTCCTGAATTAATCGGAAGACTTCCTGTATTGACTTATCTTCAAAGACTTGACGAAAATGCACTAATAGACATACTTACCAAACCAAAAAATGCCTTGATAAAGCAATATAAAGCACTCTTTGATATGGAAGGAGTGGAATTAACTATAACACCCGATTCTTTTAAGTATATCGCGCGAAAAGCTATTGAATTCAAACTGGGTGCAAGAGGATTAAGAACCATTCTCGAAACCATTTTGACAGATGCAATGTATGATATACCATCTCAAAAAGATATAAAAAAACTTGTTGTTGATGTTGATTATGTCAAATCAAAAATAGACAATAGCAAACTCGTGAAATTTAAAGCAGCATAGACTTTGTATAATCAAAATTTAGATAATACCATTGTAGCATTATCAACCCCTCCGGGTTCAGGAGCTATCGGTGTTATTCGGCTTTCAGGTAAAAATTCGATAAAAGTAACCAATCGTTTCTTTTTAGGAGCAGATATAGAAAAATCAGAAGGATATACTGTTCATTTTGGAAAATTGCTAAATGAAAACAATGACATTATTGATGAAGTAATTATAAATGTATTCAAATCGCCTAAATCTTATACCGGAGAAGATTTAGTAGAAATATCATGTCATGGGTCTTCATATATAATCAATGAAATACTTAGGCTTTTTTTAAGGAATGATGTGCAGATAGCACAACCGGGAGAGTTTACCATGCGCTCTTTTGTGAATGGGAAAATGGATTTATCTCAAGCAGAAGCTGTTGCTGATTTAATCTCCTCAAAAACAAAAATATCCCACGATATAGCAATGAAACAATTAAAAGGGGGTTTTTCTTCGGAAATTAAAAAATTAAGAGAACAACTAATTGACTTCGCTTCATTAATAGAGCTGGAACTGGATTTCAGTGAGGAAGACATAGAATTTGCTGACAGAACCGAGTTAAAAGAATTAGTCAAAATCATATTAAGCCTAGTCAATAATCTTATTGATTCATACAAATATGGAAATGTCTTAAAGAACGGAGTCCCTACAGTAATCATTGGTAGACCAAATGCGGGAAAATCAACTTTATTAAATACTTTGCTCAATGAAGAAAGAGCAATTGTATCAGATATCGAAGGAACAACTAGAGACACAATAGAAGAAGAATTAAACATTGACGGCATCATATTTAGATTTATCGATACGGCCGGTATCAGAGAATCAAAAGATAAAATTGAAAGCTTAGGAATAGAAAAAACAATGAAAAGCATAAAAGATTCCTCTCTTGTCATTTACATTTACGATGCTCATAAAGTTAACAAAGAGGAAGTAGAAATGGACATCAATGAACTGCGTATTAGCAATACCCCAACCTTGATTGTTGCAAATAAAATTGATATTTCCGGATACTCACCAAATATCCCAATTGATCATATCAAAATATCCGCTAAAAACAAAGACAATATTCAAGAATTAAAAACGAAAATATATAATTCAACTATTATAAATAAAATAGACATGTCCGGTATAATCGTTACAAATGAAAGACATTACAAATTGCTTCAAGAATCAAAGAAAAGTCTGCTAAATGTTATTTCAGGGTTAAACACTCAGGTGCCTGCTGATTTAATAGCGATGGATATAAGACAATCTACCATTTCTTTAGGTGAAATAACCGGAACTATTTCAACTGATGATCTGCTTGGCAATATTTTTGGTAAGTTTTGTATTGGAAAGTAATTTAAATATCTTTTTTTTCACTCCTAGTGCAAAAACTACTTGTATTTTAAATGAAAATAAATATAAATAGTTATTTTTGCGTATTATTAAACTAAAAACACACTATACTTATGGTAAATCAGATTATTTATGGAGTAATTGCTATTGGAGTGATTGCCTTGATGTTTACATACTGGAGAGCGTCTTGGGTAGCAAAAAAAGATGAGGGAACTGACAGGATGAAAGAAATTGCTGCACATATTAAAAAAGGTGCAATGGCTTTCCTATTTGCAGAATATAAAGTTTTATGGATATTCGTCCTTATTGCATTTGGGCTATTATCTTTTAGCGCAGACCCTACAACATCATCTTGGTTGATAGGAGTATCTTTTATTTTGGGTGCTCTCTCTTCTGCAATAGCAGGATTCATTGGGATGAGAGTGGCAACAAATGCTAATGTACGTACTACTAATGCTGCGAGGCAAGGATTAGGATCAGCTCTTGAAGTTGCTTTCACGGGAGGAAGTGTGATGGGATTAGCAGTTGTAGGATTAGGAATAGTGGGATTAAGCTCTTTGTTTTTAATATATTCAGGATTGGGATGGGATGTAAACAGAGTGATATCCGTAGTAACCGGTTTTTCATTTGGAGCTTCATCAATAGCGTTGTTTGCACGTGTTGGAGGAGGTATTTATACTAAAGCAGCTGATGTAGGGGCTGATTTGGTAGGTAAAGTAGAAGCGGGCATCCCTGAAGATCACCCATTAAACCCAGCGACAATTGCCGATAATGTCGGCGATAATGTTGGAGATGTTGCAGGAATGGGAGCTGATCTTTTTGAATCATATGTTGGTTCAATCATTAGCACAATGGTACTCGGGGCATTATTTATAGGGGGAGCAGGATTTACCGGAGAATTAGAGCTAAATGCTGTTATTTTACCGCTAGTCATTGCAGCAACCGGAATAGTAACTTCTATTTTAGGAACTTTCTTTGTACAAGTTAAAGAAGGAGGAGACCCTGGTTCTGCATTACATAAAGGAGAGTTAATTTCAGCTGTTTTGATGATTGTATTAACGTATTTTATAGTAGAATGGTTAATGCCGCATCATTGGATTTATGATAATAAAGATTATAGTTCCTTTGGAGTGTTTATTGCAATTATAATAGGACTACTAGCTGGTGTATTTATAGGTTTAGCTACTGAATTTTATACCGGAACAGGTAAAAAACCGGTAATAAGAATACTAAAACAATCAACTACCGGTTCTGCTACAAATATAATCGCAGGATTAAGTGTAGGAATGGAATCTACTTTTTTCCCTATCATTATTCTTGCAGGAGCAATCATTGGTGCATATGAATATGCAGGATTATATGGAATAGCAATTGCGGCAGTCGGTATGTTATCCAATCTAGGCATACAATTGGCAGTTGATGCTTATGGCCCAATCGCTGATAATGCAGGAGGAATTGCTGAAATGTCAAAACTACCACCGGAAGTAAGAGAGAGGACAGACAAATTAGATGCTATTGGGAATACCACAGCAGCAATAGGTAAAGGATTTGCCATTGGAAGTGCCGCATTAACAGCTTTAGCATTGTTTTCAGCATTTATGAAAACAGCTAATATACAATCAATTGACATATCGAAGCCTTTTGTGATGGCAGGACTACTATTGGGTGGCATGCTTCCTTTCTTGTTTTCGTCATTAGCTATGGGAGCAGTTGGTAAAGCTGCCAAAGATATGATTGATGAGGTAAGAAGACAATTTCACAATATCCCTGAATTAGCAGCGGCTCTTAAGGTAATGCAACGAAATGATGAACCGGACGAAAGTAAATGGAGTAAAGAAGATATTGAGACTTTGCGTATTGCAAGCGAAAAAGCTGAGTATGAGAAATGCGTTGAAATATCAACAAAAGCTTCAATAAGAGAAATGGTAATACCGGGACTTATTGCCGTATTATCTCCTATCGCCGTTGGGTTTTTAGGAGGAGCAGAGATGTTGGGAGGACTACTAGCAGGAGTAACCGTAACAGGAGTCTTAATGGCTATTTTCCAATCAAACTCGGGAGGTGCTTGGGATAATGCTAAAAAAATGATTGAAGAAGGTTTTGAAATTGACGGCAAAATAGTAAAGAAAGGTTCGGAAGCACATGCAGCAGCTGTAACAGGAGATACAGTTGGAGATCCTTTTAAAGATACGTCAGGTCCATCTTTAAATATTTTGATTAAGCTTATGTCCGTAGTTGCTCTTATTATTGCAGCAATGATATAATGCCGATTAAAGGCAACAAATAAAAAGTCCATTTCGTATTGATCGAAATGGACTTTTTTTTACATCAATTAAAATCTCAATACAAATTTCAAAACAACCGACCCGTTGTGAATTAAGTTGATCCCAAAATCAATATATTTTTATATTTTTGCTCTATTTTCTTGTAAAAGTACTCCAACCCTTCCCTAATAAAAAAAAGACTGCTCAATAAATGAACAGTCTATTTTTAACCAAAACCTAAATAATTATGACCAATCTCTTATTAAATACTAATTATTTTTTACTTTCGACAAAATCCCTCCTTCATCCAACACTACTTCTGCCGTTGTGTATCCACGATTTCTAGCTTTTCGCAATGCAGCTTCTGCACCTGACAAGTCGGTATATCCACTCAAAATAAAGATAGTCCATTTTCCTTTTGACCATTGCTCAATAACCCCAAGATCTTTCACTTTATTCACATCAAAATACAAAGGATTTGTATAGGCTGCAAGTTTAATTTTATAATTTCCTATTTCAGCAGGTCTAGAGTATTTTGTATTGTTTCCAAAAGTATAACTAGATTCCAACAACTCCAATTCAGAAGAATTAAGCAAATCTTCTACTATAAACGCATCCCTAAACCCTTTTCTTTTAACAGAACTCAAGACCGATTTGGCCTCACTTGCACTAACAAAATAACCAAGTCTTATTTTTGTAGTCCTTCCTTTTTTTACTTTATAAACATTTCCAAATCTTGTTAATTTTTTAAACTTAGTCGTACGTACTCTTGAGTGGGACAACGAGGCTAATTGAATAAAATAAACAGTAGATGGCGATAGTATTACTTCATCATAAGATACCATCCTAGCATCTTCTAGATTAACCATATCAAATTCTCCTTTATTGCTCACGGATGCCACAGCGTTAATGCCGACATCTGCGCTTTTTGTATCTTTCAAATTATTCAAATCTACTGCTTCGGGGATATCTTCAAAAACTAAACTCTTATCAGACACCATAGTTGATGGATAAGCACTGTAAATATCATAACCACCTTTACTTCCTAGTCTATTAGAAGTGATATAAGTAATTTGCTGATTTGCTTTTTTTACAAAATACAAATCGTCAGCAGGCGAATTAATTCCTTTACCCATGTTCATAGGAAATGACCACTCATCTTTATATACACTTGATTTGAACACATCATATCCTCCCAATCCATTGAGATAATCAGATGAAAAGTACAAAGTACCTTCAGTATAATATGGAGTAATCTCATTACCTATAGTGTTTATATTTTTATCAATACTAACACCTTGAGTCCATTCTCCTTCGACTTTATTTGATTTGTATATATCAAAATTTTTGCCATTCTTATTTGATGAAAAGTATATCTCATTGTCATCCTCTCCAAAACAAGCAAAAGCAGTTGAGTAATCCACACCATTAAAGGGAAGTGATTGTTCATTAATAAAATCACCATTATCATCGACCATAGCTATATAGCAACTCATATCATTTTCAAGTCCAGTAATTTGTTGAGTCCCGTTAACAAAGCTATTTCTCGTATATACAACAAACTTGCCACTAGGAGAAAAACGGATAGGGCCGATTCCTGCAAAGTTTTTCATGCCTGATTCAAACTCTTCCTTTTTATTACTACTTTTGTTATATTTAAAAATTTTGGTAGCTTGTCTTTGTACTAAACTTTGGTTGGCGCTTTTACCTACATCAAACGAACAGTAGATAATACCATCCTTATACAGTTCAACACCAAAATCATCAAAAGCACCTGTTGCTCTCAATTGAGACAAAGTATACTTATCACCCAAAGCAAGAATATTCTTAGCAAATTTGCAAGAATTAATGTATTGCTGTGCGATAAAAGGACTTTTCTCCTTCATTTTTGAAAATAAAGCTTCCGCTCTATTATACAGACCCAATTTCATCAATAACTTTCCATACATTATATCATGGTATGTAGTGTGTTTTGAATCGCCACTAAGTTTCTCAAACCATCTAGCGGCAGAAATCAAATCATTTGACCTTTCATAAGAAGAAGCTAATCTTCCCATTGCGACTACATCATCGGGGTTATTTGTTAGATACTCTTGATACGATTCAATCGCCAAATCATATGCTTTGAGCTTATACTGCATATCAGCTCTGTCTCGTCCCTGTTGTCCAAACACATTAAAACTGAATAAAATAAATGCCGTAATAAACAAACTGAGTTTTTGTAGTTTTCTCATCTTTTATAAAAGTTTAGTTATTAAATACCTTACACATTGCAAATATATAAATAAATCTTTAAATCAATATATAATATATGCTTTTTTTTCATAATATAATGATTATTCTATATTATTCGTTGTTTTTGGAGTAATTTCTCAACAGTTTTATTCAATCTTCCTATTAATTCCGATTGATTTCTGATAATATCATTAAGAGCGGAATACTTATTATCCATCTCTTGCCTCAAACTCAATTTAGAGTGAGCAAAAGGAGAAATTTTCAACTTAACAATCCATATTTCTTTTATTTCCTCTCCATTTAACACAATAGGTGGATAATCAGGATTATCAGATTCTAATTCCAAAACATTCTCTTCTTTTAATCTATTTTGTACTCTTTTCACAAATACATCTCTTTCGGTAACTACCACATAGACATAACCGCTTTTTATATTATACTTCCACAACCCACGATCATCAACATAACTACAAACTATTATCTCACCTTGATGCAATACGGGCTCCATGCTATCTCCTTCTACTTCAAAGGATCTAAAAGTACCATTATTAAAATATTTGCCAGGCAGAGAATAGGTCTCCAGATCCTCCAAATAAACAGTATCGTTAAACTGTTCATTGTATCCTGCCTTGGCAGTAATAGGAACATGCAATATCCGTTCTTCATTATTATCATCTACAGCAACAGCAACTACATTCTCATTGTCATTCATAAATTTATTACCGACACCCGTAAATAAGTATGTAGGATTAATTTTGTAGATAATCGTAGCTTTTCTTATCAATTCTAGTGTAATCGCCCTCTCGCCTTTAAGTATTTTACTCCAACTCTGAGGCGTATAATTTAAACTCAGACAAAACTGTCTACCAGATTTTATCTCCCCCAAATCACGCAACTCTTCATAGCACTCAACAAACCTTTTAGTAACATTATTATTCATAAATCAAGCTGATTTTTTTCGTTTAAAACATACACGCTGCAAATATATGTAATATTTATATATTTAAAAAATTATTAATATAAATTTTTAATAATTTTTTTATTATTGTTTTACAATTATTTATAAGTTATATATTTTTATAAGATAAATCATATGAAAAAAAAATGCATATTTAACTAATTCATAAACAAAAACAGGCATTTTTTTAAAATTCCAATGATTTATACGGGTATTTTTATGCGCTTTACGATAATTTAAAGACTTTCGATCAATTACTTATAGAAAGGTAAAAAAAATCAATTCAATTTAAGAATACTGTATACCTACACTATCAATATCTAAAATTATATTTTGTTTGGAGGTTATTTTTTTACAATTTCACATACAAATTTGGACATTGTTGTCAAAAGCGCAATTTATTTTTAAAAATACTATACAAAATGAAAAAAAAATCATAATTTTAGACCCACAAACCTTATAAGAATCACATAAATCTTTATAACGTTTGAATTAGAACAAATTATTATACTTTTAAATTAAACAAAATGATATGAAAGTCGGAATTCCTAAAGAATTATCAAAGCAGGAATTGCGTGTAGGGGCAACACCCAAAACCACGCAAAGACTGCGCAAACAAGGCTTTGAAGTATTCATTCAGAAAGGTGCCGGAGAACGGGCAAATTATGCTGACAAAGAATATGCCGAAGCTGGAGCAACACTTATTGATTCTGCTGAAGAATTATACAAAAGCTCAGACATTATACTTAAGGTATTAGCACCAACTAATGACGAAATTGAGTTAATGCATAAAGACCAAGTAACTTTAAGTTACCTTTGGCCGGCTCAAAACCCTGATTTACTTGAAAAACTAGCAGCCAAGGGGATAAATTCAGTCGCAATGGATGCTATTCCTCGTATTTCAAGAGCTCAAAAAATGGATGTACTATCATCTATGGCAAATATTGCCGGGTATCGTGCTGTTATTGAAGCCGCCAATTACTTTGGAAGATTCCTTAACGGTCAAATAACTGCAGCAGGTAAAGTTCCACCAGCTAAAGTACTGGTTATTGGTGCAGGAGTAGCAGGACTAGCTTCTATCGGAGCAGCAAATTCTCTAGGAGCAATAGTGAGAGCCTTTGATACCCGAATGGAAGTAGCGGAGCAAATAGAAAGCATGGGTGCAAAGTTTCTTACTGTTGACATAGAAGAAGATGGTGCAACTGCCTCCGGTTACTCAAAAGTAATGAGTAAAGAATTTATTGAAGCTGAGATGGCGTTATTTAAAGAACAAGCTAAAGAAATCGACATTATAATCACAACTGCTCAAATACCGGGAAGGAAAGCTCCTACCCTTATTTTAAAAGAGCATGTTGAAGAAATGAAACCGGGATCGGTAATTGTTGATTTGGCAGCATCTACGGGTGGAAATTGTGAATTGACCAAGGATGGTGAAGTATATACTACAGATAACGGTGTAATTATTTTAGGCAAATTAAATCAGCTACCAACACAAGCAAGCCAACTTTACGGCAACAACCTTTGTCATCTATTGGATGATATGGGTAAAGCAGAAAACTTCAAAATAGATATGAAGGATGATGTGGTAAGCAGGGCTATGGTAACTTATAACGGTGAGATTAATTGGCCTCCTGAACCGTTGCCGGTAAGTCCGCAAAAACCTAAAGCTAAAGAAACTTCGGTTGAAGTCGAACCTACTGAAGCGGATGCTGCAAAGAAAAAAGCAAAATCAACAATGATATCATTAGCAGCAATAGGAGTTTTTCTCTTTTTACTTGGCAAAGTCGCCCCGACTGATTTTATGGGACACTTTTCCGTATTCGTATTATCGGTTTTCATTGGCTGGCAAGTTATTTGGAATGTTTCTCACTCTTTGCATACTCCTTTGATGGCTGTCACAAATGCAATTAGTGGTATTATTATTATTGGGGGGCTTTTACAAACCCAAAACAGTCTTTCTAACCCGATGACTATTATTGCTTTTGTTGCTATCCTTGTAGCAAGCATTAATATTGTTGGAGGATTTTTTGTTACTCATCGAATGTTAAAAATGTTTAAAAAGTAAAAATTATGATAACAGCACAAATACAAACAGCAGCATATTTATTTGCAGGAATACTATTTATCCTGAGCCTTGGAGGACTATCCTCACAGGAGTCTGCAAAAAAAGGAGTCTTCTATGGTATTGTTGGAATGGCAATAGCCATTCTTTCTACCGTAATGGGAGCAGATGTAAATGGACATATTTATATCATTATAGCAATAGCTATAGCATCTCTAATCGGTGTGATGGTTGCGAGAAAAGTAGAAATGACCTCCATGCCTCAATTAGTGGCTATTTTACATAGTTTTGTTGGTTTAGCAGCGGTTCTTGTAGGATTTGGATCATATTTAGACCCTCATACCCAAGAATTAATAGGTACAGCCCACACGATTCATCTAGTTGAAATATTTATCGGCGTCTTTATTGGAGCAATAACATTTACAGGATCAATTGTTGCTTGGGGAAAATTAGATGGTAAAATAAGGAGTAAACCTTTAGTTTATCCGGGAAGACATGCCGTCAACATTATTTTAGTTATAATCTCAATATATTTAGCTATTTTGTTTACACAGGCGCATGGCATTGAAGGGATGAACTACTTGTATATAATGACAGCAATAGCTTCTTTTATAGGCATAATGCTAGTGATGGCAATTGGCGGTGCGGATATGCCGGTGGTCGTTTCGATGTTAAACTCATACTCCGGTTGGGCAGCAGCAGCAGCAGGCTTTATGCTCGGCAACGATTTGTTGATTATCACAGGTGCTCTTGTAGGAAGTTCCGGAGCAATACTCTCTATTATCATGTGTGAAGCTATGAACAGGTCTTTTCTATCAGTCATTTTTGGAGGATTTGGCGCGACGCCATCTGCCTCAGGAGGAGATCAGGAAATTGAAGGACAGGTTACAGCTACTTCGTATGAGGATGTAGCAGAATTATTAAAAGAAGCAAACCATGTTTTAATTGTTCCTGGTTACGGTATGGCTGTTGCAAAAGCTCAGTATCCTGTTCATGACCTTGTTGACTTGCTTCAAAAAGAAGGCAAAAAAATTACATTTGGTATTCATCCTGTCGCGGGCAGACTACCCGGACATATGAATGTCCTTCTAGCTGAAGCAAACGTTTCATATGATATAGTCCTTGAAATGGATGAAGCAAATGATGAAATGGATACGACAAATGTAGTATTGGTCATTGGAGCAAATGATATTGTCAACCCAGGAGCAATGACGGACCCAACTAGTCCGATATACGGCATGCCTGTAATAAAGGTATGGGAAGCCGAAAAGGTAATAGTCATGAAAAGGTCTATGGCTACCGGTTATGCAGGAGTGCAAAATCCATTATTCTTCAAAGACAATACCGATATGCTCTATGGCGATGCAAAAGATAGTGTTGACAAAATATTGATGGAGTTAAAAAAATAAATCAATACTGACGCAACAAAAAAGAAGAGATTATCAATAAAAGGTAATCTCTTTTTTTATACTAAATCCGCAATATCCGATTTATATATCTTTTAAATAATTGTATTGATTCAAAATTATCCATTAGTTTTATTTAGAATTCTTCAACTATTTATTAAATTTGTCCAAATAGCTAAAACAACAAAATATGAATTACCCTAAGAAAGTAACAATTGGAGACATAACAGTCAGAGATGGATTTCAACATGAAGAGATTTTTATACCCACAGAAGCAAAACTATGGCTTTTGGAAGAACTGATATTAGCAGGATTCAAACATCTTGAAGTAACCAATTTTGGCAATCCAAAGGGAATGCCTCAATTCAAAGATGCAGACGATTTATTTAAAATGATCAGATCTAGCAAAAGAGTCAAAGATTTATTAGATGATGTAATGCTAACAGCAATCACCATAAGGGAAAGAGCGATTATGAGGACAATAGAAGCAAAAAAAGAAGGTTACGGACCTGACAGAATTTTATTAATGGTCTCTACAAGCGAACCTCATCAGATAAAAAATTCCGGATTAACTCTACCCGAATACTGGAAAATGGCTGAAGAATGGATCAAAAAGGCAAAGGATGCAGGAATAAAGGTAAATGGGACGGTAAGTACCATTTGGGGCTGTCCTATCGCAGGTCCTACTGACCCTCAAAAAGCAATTGAATTTACAAACAGATGGTTTGATATTGGTGCGGATGATGTAGAACATGCAGACCACGATGGATCTGCTTCTCCTGACCGAGTTTATGACTATTTCTCCAGACTTTTGGATTCTGTCGAAAAGCCTCACAAACAAATAGCACACTTCCATACGACACGTGGATGGGGCTTAGCAAATGTGTTGGCAGCACTCCAAGCCGGAATGACAAACTACGAAAGCACAATGGGAGGAATCGGTGGTCAACCTGCTAATTTTGTCAGTGGTGTTCCTGTATCAGGTACCGGTGCATACTACTATAAAGATGCTAACTATGTCGGGCTGGTCTCCACAGAAGATATGGTTGTAATGATGGATGAGATGGGAATAGAAACCAATTTAGACATAGACAGAGTATTAGAAATAGGTAATAAAGTCGAAAAAATTGTAGGCAGAAGACTGAGATCTGAATCTATAAAGAATGGAAGAATCCCTAAATTCCTGAAAGGATAATTAGTGTCTGACCATAAAGTGCTTGATTTTTGAAAAATAAAGATTTTTAACGAGATTGTTGTCTTTCTGAGAATTAGTGATGCCTTAGTATCAGTAATTTGAATAAAGTCAAAATATCGCAAAAAGATTATTTTTCAATTTTAATGACTTTGTGGACAGACACCAATTAAAACAAAAACAACAAAAGCCCTTATAATAAGGGCTCTTGTTTATACTAAAAAAAACTCTACTTTTCTTTTCCTCCCTGCAAATAATCCTGATATTCCTCTAATTCCGTCCATTTTTCATCAGCGGCCATTTCTGCTTGTTTTGGCCATGTACCAGGATCAGCTAGAGCATATCTCTTTCCTGCATCATCCAATATCTTTTGAATTTTACTTACAGAAGTATTTGCTAATTCTCTCCATGTTTTAATGCCTCCTGCATGTAATAACTTTTCAATCTTTGGACCAATCCCCTCTACTGCCTTCAAGTCATCTTTTTTCCATTTCTTAAGAATTCCTAACTTTACAAGAAGTTTTTCTACCTTAGAATCTGTTTCTTCTCCTTTTTTGTTCTTCCTACCTGTATCTAATTGCTTTTGCAATAAAATCAATTCTTCCCATTTTCCGTCACGAGCCAACATCGCTTGCTGAGGCCAAGTCGCAGGATCAATGATTCTATATTTATTCCCCTCTTCATCTAACAATTTTTTAATATCCTTGTGATTTTTAGATGCCAAATTTGCCCATGTCTTGATACCGTGATTATTTAAAAAGCTATTCATTTTTGGCCCGATGCCCTCTACTACTTGTAAGTTATCTTCCTTAAGTGCAGCAAATTTACTGGCTGCAATTCCAGAACCACCTACTTCATCTGTCTTTTCACTAGCTTTACCGGCAACAAATCCAGCCGCCGCACTCAATATTTCAGTGCCTCCGACCTTAGACTTTGAATCTAACAATCCTTTATTTTCCTTTTCACATTCTCTAATTCTACCTCTCAACAATGCAATATCACTAGCATATTCATTATTTTTAGAGTTGCAAATATCCAACTCGTCCTGAGTATTCCTACATTTTAACTTATATTCATCAAATTCTTTAACTAATGCGTCGTACATACCTCTAAATCTCGCCCACAACAACCAACCTAATAAAAGCCCTAAAAGAAATGGTAGTAACCAAGACAATAAAACACACCACCAAGGCAATTCACAAAAACTTATTAATGTTATCATTTTATTTAATTTTAAAGTTTATTTAATTTTTAATTCTACTCTTCTGTTTTTCGCTCGACCGTCAGAAGTATCATTTCTAGCAATCGGAGAACTTTCTCCTTTGCTTTCAACTTTTATTTTTTGGGTGGAAACCCCCTTAGATATAAGATAATCCCTTACAACAATTGCCCTTCTCTTTCCCAAAACAATATTACTTTCATCTGATCCTATACTATCAGTATGTCCTATGAGATAAACTATCTTGCCGGTTTTTTTCACTCTAACAGCTACTTCATCCAAATACTTCTCTATTTTAGAATTATCCAATTTGTTAGTAGAATTAAACGGAAAATAAATCAGAGCTAAATCTTCAAACTCTTTAATATTTTCATTATTGACTGCACTCCTAAATAAAGCGCTTACAAAATTATTGGATTTTTCACCGTCTTTCTCACCGACAATTTTACCAAACAATCTTACCCGATTATCTGGAATATCAGGAAATAACAATCTAATCTTTTTTGCTCTTGCAATACCCAAATTTGTAAATTTAGTTGTATTCGTTTCACTTTTACGATACAAACCGGTAATTTCAAGAATTTCACCATTCTTGAGTGTGTTCAAAATCGAGTCCTTATATACTTTAAATCCATCCCCAAGTATTGTTTTTTCCGCTCCCCAACCAAAAGCTAAAGGCAACATTGATTTGTTAATAATTTTGGTTACTTTAGGTTCTTTTTTCACCGGAGTTATTTCAGTAGTTTTTGCTGAACCATTATCACAACATGATTCAACTCCACTATCCCAAATCCACCAATAAATAATTCCTAAAATCAACCATAGAATAAAAATAAAAACTCTCATATTCTTATAGTTTATTAAAATTTAAAAAACACCTTAAATTTTTACATTAAGGCAATTAATCAAATAAAATACTTTTACTTTATGTGCTAAATTTACAAAACATTTTTTATTCAAACATGATTTAAGCTATTTTTTTGCCTGTTTAGGTGTTTTTTTAACATTTTTACTATTTTTTTATCATTTTTATCGAATTTTATATACATTTGTGAAGAATGTTTTTACTGATATAACATTCTGTTATCGATTCAATCAACAATCTTGCATTTTTCATATAATGTATAGATTGAAGCAAGTACCATTATTGAAATTATTTATTGCTTACGCTTCCGGTATTTTACTGGCAAGGACATTCTTAGATTTAATTGATTTCAATTTATTGTTAGCTTTAATATTTTTTTCAATATTGGTACTTGGTCTTTCTTATCTTTCAAAAAGAATAAACCAAAAGTTTTCCCCTTTAATCTCAATATTTATATTAGTTCAATTAGGGACAATATCATTTATTTCTAATGATGAAAGAACTTCTCCAAATCATTTTTCAAAATACCTGATAAACCCCGAACATTCGAAAACAAATATAATCGCCAAGACTATAAGTGTTGGAAAAACACAGGAAGATAACATTAAACTTGTCCTAAAAATCCAAAGTATAATTAATAAAAATGACACAACAGCATCAACAGGTAAACTATTGGTATATACAAATATCAAATACCATGAACAATTAGTAAATGAAGGAGACATATTATGTTTAAATACCTATATAACACCTATAAAATCCGCTCAAAATCCTTTTGCCTTTGATCCTAAACAATACTATCACTATCAAAATATACATTATCAAGCATATATCAAGTCAAATAATTATTCATTAATAAGCAGAGAACCAAACATAAATATATTTTTTAAAAAAATCAATCATTCAATACAGGGAATTATACGTCAAAGCATTATTAAAACGGAAAATGCTAATTTGATAATATCGATCATGCTTGGCGATAAACAAAGCTTAAATAGAGGACTGTTGAAAACTTTTTCAAATACCGGAGCGAGACATATATTAACTGTCTCGGGTATGCATGTTGGAATAGTCGCATTACTTATTAGTTTTCTATTTTCATTTATACAAATAAAAAACAATTATGTGAACACTCTGAAAATTGTAGCAATACTTTTAACAGTTTGGCTTTATGTATTTTTAACCGGTGCCGGAGCTGCAACCCTTCGAGCAGCATTCATGATATCACTATTAATGATTGGGATTAATATAAAAAAGACTATCAATACTTATAATTTACTATTTGGGTCAGCATTAATAATGCTTGTCATTAATCCATTTATTTTATTTCAGCTGAGTTTTATATTATCTTATACCGCTATCTTGAGCATCCTTATCTTTTACAACCCTATATATAACATAATAAAGATTAAAAAATACAAAATCCTAAATTACCTCTGGCAACTTATTAGTCTTTCTATTGCAGCACAAATACTGATTTTTCCCCTAAGCATACTTTACTTTCACAATGCTCCAAGCTTGTTTATCATAACTGCCATCATAGCAACACCTATGGCATTTACATCAATAGCTTTAGGATTCAGTATAATTGCTTCATCGTTCATTTCCCCCATATTAAGTTCCATATTATCAAAAACACTAAGTAATATAATTGATATCTCAATGACAGTCATTAAGTATATTGACTCAATCTCATTTAATATAGGAGAAAAGATATTCTTAGAAGCCTTTGACATACTTCTGATATATACGGCTATTTTAACTATATATCTCGTAATCAAACAAAGAAAATACTACTATATCATATACACTGTAGTTCTAATTTTTTTACTAATAACCAACCAATCTCTAAAATCAAATCAAAGCCAAAAAATAGTAATCTACTCAATTAAAAAACAAAACCTGATAGATATTTTTATTAAAGATACATGTTACACTACCGAAAATATAAAAACTAGTGTAAACACGATACAATACTCAGCTAAAAACCTTAGAATGGCTAAAAGAGCAAAGATAATAAGGTTGGATAATAAAACAAACACCAATGCGATCACTACCAATCATAATATAATTGAAGTGAAAGGGCAAACTATTGTAGTATTAAACAATACAAATGATTTTTTGCCTTTGAATCGAAAGCAAATCGACATTTTAGTATTGAATAATAAAGTAAAATTCAATTTGGATATCCTTCTAAAAAAATACATTATAAAAAATATAGTACTACTAAAAAGCATGAAATATAACGTGAGGAAATCATGGATCTCCCAAGCGACAAAAGCAGGAATTAATTACTGGGATATAAAATCGAAAGGAGCATATATTAACCTAATAAAAACAATTTGAAATGTTAAATACAAAAGAAGAAAAAGGGATTCTAGTAATGATTTTATTAATCATGATGACTTTTATAATAAAAAATTATGATAAATTAATCATTCAATTTGATACTGACGACTCCATTACATATCAAACTAATAGAATGCCCCGTAATCTAAGAGCTATTCCTTTAGATTCGTTTCTCACAAAAACAAATAAGAGTACTCCCTACAAGTTAAAACAATTAAAAAAACAACGATATTGCAATAAAAACAACATAGCTAGCAGAAAAAATTCGAAAATTGAACTTTTTAATTTTAACCCAAATACTATTAATAGAGATTCTCTTCTATTACTTGGAATCAGCAGAAAAGCCGCCTCCAACTGGACCAAATACTTACATAAAGGAGGACATTTTTATACAAAGAAGGATATCTTAAAGGTGTATGGATTAAACAAAACCACTTATAATACGATAGAGAAATTCATTGTATTCGCATCGAAGAAAAAATATAAAACAAAGCACGATATCACAATTGCAAAAGCAAATAAACAAGACTATGATAAAAAATATAGTATAATTAAAAAAAAACATAGCAATATCAAAATTGAAATTAATACATGTAATGCAGAAGAGCTGAAATTATTGAAAGGAATAGGAGATGTACTATCAAAAAGAATCATAAAATTCAGAGATAAGCTAGGAGGATTTGTATCAATAAATCAAATAAAAGAAGTCTATGTACTACCTGATGAAACCTTCAAAAACATAAAAGGAAATATATTTATAAATGCAAACAAAATAAAAAAGCTCAAGATAAACATAGAGGATGGCAAATCACTAAAAAACTTTCCTTATATCTCATACAGACTAGCATCTCAAATTATAAAATTCAGAAAACAACACGGATTTTTCAAAGATAAATACGACTTATTAAAAATAAGATCTATTGACAGTTTAAAGCTAAAGAAGATTGAACCTTATTTGGATTATGCAGTAAATTAAGATAATTATTTTCTGATATACTAGACTTTATATTGTTTTTCCAGCTTTAAGCAAAACCAAGCATCAGATCATGTCACTATATATTTTACACTTATTCGTCTCTTAAGGGCATAACATAAAAAGCTCTAACCCGCAAAGATTAGAGCTTCAATATAACTTATCCAAAAACCTTTAGCGTCTTTTAGTTCTGCTAAAACCACTTTTCGCCTTTGATTTAGGTTTTAAATCTTTAGCCAAATCCCTAACTATAGGAGATGCTACGAAAATCGAAGAGTATGTACCCACTATTATACCCAACAACAATGCAAATGCAAATCCTTTGATACTTGAACCACCAAACAAGAATAAAACTAATACAACAAAGAAAGTAGTTAATGATGTAATTAAAGTTCTACTAAAAGTCGTGTTAATCGAACTGTTCATTATTTCATCAACAGGTTTATCTCTATATAATCCTAAAAATTCTCTAATCCTGTCAAATACAACTACCGTATCGTTAATTGAATACCCAATTACTGTAAGAATAGCAGCAATAAACGCTTGATCTATTTCCATTGACCAAGGCACCCAACCATGGAATAATGAGAATGCTCCTAAGATAATAAAACTATCATGAAACAAAGCTACAACCGCACCCAAACTATATTCCCATTTAGAGAATCGAATAAATATATAAAGGAATATTGCTAACAGGGCAAAAATACCAGCCAACAAAGAACTCTTTGTGATATCGTCAGCAATAGTTGGCCCTACTTTATTTGAACTTGTAATATGAATTGCATCTTTTGTATATTCTTTCGTGAATTTATCTAAATCCATTCCTTTAAACTTTGAACTAAGCCCTTCATACATTTTTTCAATCACCTTATCAGTAGCTCCTTCACTATTATCCTTAATCATGTATGATGTAACAACATTAAATGTATTCTTAGTATCCACTGCCTTCACAATTGGAGTATTTCCAAACGGTGCAGTTAAAGCATCCCTGATTTCTTGAGCTTTAACATCTCCTGTTCCGGCAAACTCTATATTGAATGAATATCCTCCTTTAAAATCAACTCCAAGTTCAAACCCTCTGGTAAACATCGAAATCAAACTGACTAAAATCAATGAGCCGGATATAATATAAGCAATCTTCCTTTTTCCAAGCCAATCTATATTCATATTAGCAAAAGCTCCTTTCGTCATTGATGTCCAAAAAGAAATATTCTTATCTTTTGATTTAACCCAATATTCAAACATCAGCTTACTCACCAATACACCAGTAAATAATGAAAGTAATACTCCAATAATTAAAACAACAGCAAATCCTTTGATTGGGCCAAGTCCAAAATATGCAAGTAATATACCTACTAAAATAGTTGTCACATTGGCATCAATGATAGCTGAATAAGATTGCTTAAAACCATTTTCAATTGAAGTCCAAAGTGGTTTACCTACTCGCAATTCTTCTCGCACACGCTCAAATATAATAACATTGACATCCACTGCCATACCTATCGTTAAAATAATACCTGCTATTCCCGGCATCGTCAAAACGGTACCCAATGATGCTAGCACTCCAAAAATAAAGAAAATATTCAGCAGTAATGCTAATACAGATATAACCCCTGCACCACCATAGTAAAAAATCATAAACAACAATACCAAGGAGAATCCTATTATCAGAGCTATTGTACTTTTTCTAATATTGTCCGCCCCTAGAGATGGTCCAACTGTTGATTCTTGAATTATCTGAGGTCTTGCCGGCAACTTTCCAATTTCCAATATTCTTGAGAAGTCAGTAGCTTCCTGCATAGTATAAGCTCCGGTAATTGAAGAACGACCTCCCAAAATTGGAGACTGTACTCTCGGTGCAGAGACGACTTCATCGTCAAGGACTATCGCTATTTGTCTCTTCTTATCATTTGCTGCTTTTGTAGTCATCTCAGCCCATTTCTTTGCTCCTCTTTGATCCATAGTCAAAGATACTTCTACTTGACCATTATTTTGATCTATGTTTGCTTTTGCACTAACAACTCTATCACCTTCAAGAGGGGCTTTTTCCGAATTTGCATCTCTTTTGAGCACATACAGCTCGTAAGTATTGGTTTCCTCGCCTGTATCTTGATCCTTGATAGGATTCATCGACCATCTGAACATCACATCTTTTCTAAATAAAGATTTTATTTCAGGTTTGTTCAACATTTCCATTATTGCTTTCCTCTTGTTACCATCAGCATACCCGGCAACAGGAGTATCTGCACCTTGAGGTGAATTAACACTCAAAGACAACTTACTTAACAAAGGACCTCCCTCATAAGCCATATCATTCTTCTTAACCAATTGCATTGTAGAATCTCCTGTATCATTTCCTAAACTATCAAGAGTTGGATTCCAAATCGTATCATATTTGATTTTATTATCTTTTTCCAAATCTTCTTGCCCCATCATCTTCTTCAACTTCTTATCAGCTGCAACAAATGCATCGAATAGACCGGGATCACTCATCCTATATACATTCCAAAACTCAAGTTTAGCACTAGCTTGAAGGAAATTTCTCGCTCTTTCCGGATTATCAATACCCGGAAGTTCAACAAGTATCAAATTTCTGTTCTCATCCAATGAAATATTTGGCTGAACTACCCCCAATTTATCAATTCTCTGCTTAAGCATACTATATGTTTGCTTAACGGTCTCATTACCTTTCTTCCTCAATAATTTCAATACATCTTCATCTGTTGAATTAAAATTAATTTCATCTTTAAGAGATTGATTATGTGCAAATATTTTTGACAATTTTTTACCATTAGCTAATTTTTTCCACTCTTGATAAAATAGTGTCGTAAAATCCTCCTGAGAATTTTTCATTTCTTCCTCTGCATTATCCAATGCTTTTCTGAATGATGCGTCTTTATTATAACCGGAAAGAGTCAAGAAAAAATCTTTGAGATTTACTTGCATTATAGCACTCATCCCTCCCTTCAAATCCAGTCCGAGAGCCAATTGAGATTTTTTCAAATCATCATAGGTATAATCAGCCAAAAGAGGAATCTTGAAAATAACCTCACTTGACATTGAGTCTAAATAATAATTTTTTGCTTGTTTTTCCAATTCAAAAGCATCTTCACCATCCTTAGCTGTTGACACAACCTTTTGTGCATACTTATCTGCTGCTTTTTCTACTTTCCATGTCGGATAAATGTAGAGATATTGTAATAAAACAACAAAAACCAGCAGTACCAAAAACAGCTTAACAATTCCTTTTACTTGCATTATAAATATATTTTTAATTAATAGGTTTCTAAAAAACTGCGCAAATGTAACACTTTTCCCCAATTTAAAAGAATTTTACAAACGAAGATGTTCTTTTTTTGTGTAGTTTAACCAATATTTACTTTTTATCAAGGGTAAACTCATCAATTAATTAGCTTTTCTGGCAAACATTATCATTTTCCAATACATTTTGCCTCAAGCATATTTCAGACTAATGTACCTTATTAGTTGTATTATGATCAAAACATAATTGGTACAACACTAAATCAAATTAAATGAATCCAATAGAAAAAATTATGACCTAAATTACAACATTAATAACAAACTTCAAAGGATGCAAAATATCTCTTCTTCATTTCTTCACACATAAGACTAAGAGAATGAATTTATTATTTCAGTAAATGAATCAACTTTCATTGACGCGCCTCCGACTAGCCCTCCATCTACATCTATTTGTCCAAAAATCTCCTCTGCATTGGAAGGCTTCACACTTCCTCCATACAAAATAGCGGTATTTTCTGCTACCTCAGCATCAAACATATCAGCCAAATATTCTCTGATTGACCTATGCATATCTTGTGCCTGCTGCGGACTTGCCGTCTCGCCTGTACCTATAGCCCAAATAGGCTCATATGCTATAACAACTTTTTTCATATCTTCTTTGCTCAATCCCTCCAAACTGCCTTTAATCTGATTCCTGACATATTCTTCTTGATTATCCGCCTTTCGAATATCAAGTGATTCTCCACAACAAAATATTACTTCCATACCATTATCCAATGCAGTTCTCACCTTGTGCTTCAATAATTCAGGCGTTTCACAATTATACTCCCGTCTCTCCGAATGCCCCAATATAACATAGGGGATACCAATAGATTGCAACATAACAACCGATGTCTCACCTGTATAAGCCCCACTCAATTCTTGATGAGCATTTTGAGCACTTACAAATACATTGTCATTTGCCTCAGCAATACCATTAATTTTATTCAGATATAATGAAGGAACTCCAAGTACAACAGTAACATCACTAGGTATATTCTGTTCCACTATGCCTTTAGCAAGTTCGACAGCTTCACCAAATGTCTTATTCATCTTCCAGTTCCCAGCAGCAATTTTCTTTCTCATATTTTTATATTTTATTAGTTAAATCTTCCAACAAACCCAATTCTTTCCCAAGTATCCAATACCCATCGCACCCCTCGTACCCTTCGTCCCTTCGCAACAATCGTCCCTTCGTACCCATCGCACCCCTCGTACCATCGTCCCCTCGCACCCTTCGTACCCATCGCAACAATCGTCCCTTCGCAACAATCGTACCCATCGCACCCATCGTACTATCGTCCCCTCGCACCCTTCGTACCCTTCGCACCCCTCGTACCATCGCAACAATCGTCCCTTCGTCCCTTCGTCCCATCGCACCCCTCGTACCATCGTCCCTTCG
>Ga0256833_1000118_pt1 | contig 60515 bp, 53 predicted proteins | sample 356284metaG_FD_190535 | JGI IMG/M metagenome (GOLD analysis project Ga0256833, IMG submission 190535) | Hydrothermal vent microbial communities from Mid Atlantic Ridge, Atlantic Ocean - 356-284 | ecosystem: Environmental > Aquatic > Marine > Hydrothermal vents | place: Atlantic Ocean: Mid... | reverse complement strand
ATATTTTCCCTTTCTTTCCTTTTATTTTACTCATTATAACAGAACTTTTGTGATGTAAATCAATTAGATTGAAAAAATAGTTGAAATTTATTTTTTTTAGTTTTACTATTACATTAACTATTTTTTTTAAAAATTTGGAGGGTATGATGGCTATATCTCTTTTGAGACAAAGGTTTTTTGCCTTTATGTCAATTTTTGTGTTTTTGTTTTCCGGGTTATTTGTGTTTAATGTTTATTCATCAAACACAAATGAGAGTAGTGCAGGGATTAAGGTTGAGAAAAAGTCTTTTAAGAATTTTAAGGAACAGAAGGATAATGAAGAGGCGATGAAGCTTTTTAAGGTTTCACCGTGCTATTTTATCCCCAATAGGTCGTTTAATAAAAAGGGTACAAAGATAATCCCTGAAAACAGTGAGACGGTGGCATTTATCCAGACAATGAAGGGCAGGATTCAGTTTGCCTCAAAAGGGGTATTCATAGGTATGGTTGTTCCTGACTCTTCTATTACGGAATCAAAGGGTAAGGAAAGGGGTATTGATGATTTTTTCCACCGCAGGCTTGAGAGGAAAAAGAGAAAAAAACTAATTGTTGCTGGGCTTGGTTTTAAAGATAAACTTTCAAAGAATAAAAAAATGGTTCAGCCTGTTTTGGAGGGTAAAACTGATGCAAAGGTTAACTTTTATATAGGCAAAAAGGAAAACTGGCAGATCAATGTGCCCACCTATCAGAAATTAAAGTATAAAGAGGTATGGGATGGTATAGATGTTGAGTATTTAGGTTATATGAACAGGCTTGAATACAGGGTAATTTTAAAGCCTTATGCAAACCCGTCAGATATAGTGATGTCAACAGGGGCGGAAAGATTGGAGATTTTAAAGGATGGTGGTTTAAAGGCTGAATTCAACGGTGCATATATAGTGTTCAGTAAGCCCTTTGCCTATCAGGTTATTGAAGGGAAAAGGGTTGAGGTAAAGGTGGAGTATGAAGTTTTAAACAAAGGGGATTACACATTCAAGATAGGGGATTACGACAGGTCAAAGGAGTTGATTATAGACCCTGCTTCAATGGAGTACGTATTTAGGAGCAGATTGGAATGATTATGATGAAACAGGTGTAGATATTATTTTAGATAATGATGAAAACATTGTGGTTGTTGGTGATTCTGAAGGGAATGAGTTTCCAACCACTGCTGGGAGTTTTGATGTAACAAACTCTGGAGGTGGAGATGCTTTTCTTTTAAAGTTATCCCGGGATGGCTCCTCTCTCATCTTTTCAACCTTTTTAGGTGGTTCAGGTAGTGGTGATGGGGCGACGAGTGTTGCAATAGATTCTTCTGGGAAGATCTATATTTACGGGGGAACCAATAGTAATGATTTCCCCACAACTGATAATGCTTTTGATAAAACCAGTAATGGGGGAGGAGACCTGTTTGTTGCTGCTTTTTCTTCCGATGGATCAACCCTTTTGTATTCCACCTATATTGGAGGAAGTAGTCATGATATACCGAGGAGAATAGCTATCGATTCTTCCGGTTATATATATATTACAGGCTATACTCAAAGTTCAGATTTTCCTACCACAAACGGTGCCTTTGATAACACTTTTAATGGTGGTGTTTTTGATGCTTTTGTTGTGAAGTTAAAACCAGACCTCTCCTATCTTGCATACTCAACCTATTTTGGTGGTAATGACGATGATTTAGGAGGTGACATAGCGGTTGATTCATCGGGGAATGCCTGTATAGTTGGTTGCACAAAGAGTTCTGATATGCCCACAACATCAGGCTGCTATGATGACTCGTTTAACGGTGGTGATGATGATGTTTTTGTGGCAAAGTTTAATTCAAACGGTTCTGATATTATTTTTTCTACCTATGTTGGTGGAAATGAGAGTGATTGTGGTGGTGGTATTGCTTTGGATTCCTCTGACAATATTTATGTGGTAGGTAGTACAGCAAGTTCTGATTTTCCTGTGACAAACGGGGCTTTTGACGAAACTCACAATGGTCATGAAGATTGTTTTATATTTAAATTAAGTTCAGATGGCTCAAACCTTATTTATTCAACTTTTTTAGGAGGGGAATATTCTGATTATGCCATTGCAATAGCACTTGATTCAAATGAAAATGTTTATGTGACAGGAATGACAAATAGTCGTCAGTTTCCTGTTAGTAATGGGGCTTATAATACAACTTACCATGGTGATAGTAATAGTGAATATGGAGATGTTTTTGTTTCAAAGTTAGACCCGCAACTTTCAACTCTTATCTACTCAACATACATAGGGGGAATGGATAATGATACTCCATATTCTATTGCTGTTGATTCTTCTGGCAATGCTTACATTACAGGTGAGACACTAAGTCCTGATTTCCCTGTTACAGATGGAGCGTTTGACACCGAATATCATGGGGCAAAAGATGTTTTTGTGACCGGCTTGAATAGAGATGGTTCAAACCTGATTTTCTCAACTTATATAGGGACAAAGAGTGTAAGTTATGGAAAGAGTATTGCGATGGATTCCTCTGGCAATATTTATGTTACAGGAAATACAAACTCAAATTCTTTCCCTTCTTATGTATCAGGCTCATTGTTTTTCTATAACTATTACGATGTGTTCGTTACAAAGTTAAATCCTGATGGCTCGTCTTTGATCTATTCTGTTTTTGTCGGGGGGAAGAATGATGAGTATGCTCATGCAATGGCAATTGATTCGTCTGGAAATGTCTATGTTACCGGGGAAACGAAGAGTCAAAACTTTCCAACGACAGATAATGCTTTTGATACCAATTTTAATGGTACTTCAGGTACATCCACAGACGCTTTTGTTTTTAAACTTAAATCAGATGGTTCAGACCTTGTTTATTCCACATTTTTAGGTGGTTCCTATTATGAAAAAGCAGTGGATATTGCAGTTGATTCTTCAGGAAATGCATATGTTGTAGGATACACTTACAGTGATGATTTTCCGGTTACCACTGGGGCTTTTGATACGACTTTCGATCTTTATATCAGTGGATTTCTTACCAAATTGAATTCAAACGGTTCAGACCTTGTTTATTCCACATTTTTAGGGGATGGTACAAATCACAGTTACACTTATTGTTTGGGTGTAGATGTCAATTCATCAGGGAATGCCTATGTTTGCGGGATGACTAATGGACCTGATTTTCCTACGACCAACGGTTCTTTTGACACCTCTCATCATGGCAACTCATTTGATGGTTTTGTAACAAAGTTCAGCACTGACGGCTCTTCCCTTGTTTACTCCACTTTTCTTGGTGGTTCAAGTTTTGATGAAGCAAACGGTATCGTGGTTGATTCAGCAGGTAATGCTTATGTTACAGGATTTACTGGCAGTGATGATTTTCCAGTAACAGATGGGGCATTTGACACAACCCTGTCTTACTATGATGGATTTGTGACCAAGTTGGCTCCCGATGGTTCTTCCCTGATATATTCAACCTATCTTGGAGGTTCCGGTTTTGATGCTTTATACAGAATTGCGGTAAACTCAACCGGTGAAGCATTTGTTACAGGTTATACGGAAAGTTCAGACTTCCCGACAACAGAGGGGACTTTTGATTCTACATATAATGGTGAACATGATGCCCTTCTGACAAAATTAAGTGCAGATGGCTCTTCTTTGAAGTTTTCAACATATATAGGAGGAAGTAAAAATGATTTAGGCTCTGATGTTGTCGTTGATTCCTCTTATCATGCCTATGTTGTTGGAACCACTGCAAGTCATGATTTTCCAGTTTCTCAAAATGCTCTTGAGCAATCATTTTTTGGTTCGGTAGATGTTTTTGTTGCCGCATTGAATGCTTACACATACTATAAAATTACGGCAACGGCAGGTTCTGGAGGAAGTATAAACCCTGCTGGTGATGTGCTTGTTCCTCAGGGGGGAACCAAAACCTTTACCATTACCCCTGATACAGGGTATCACATCAAGGATGTTAAAGTGGATGGAAGCAGTGTTGGGCAGGTAAGTACATACACATTTACCAATGTAACATCAAACACACAATTGAGGCACAGTTTGAGGAGCACAGATCCACTTACATTATCACTGCAACTGCCGGGGAAGGCGGAACTATTGACCCAAACGGTGAGATTGAGGTGAATCAGGGAGATAACATCACCTTTACAATAACCCCAGATAATGGATACTTTATAGCGGATGTTAAGGTTGACAATCAATCGGTTGGCAGGGTTGAAACTTATACCTTTGAGAATATAAACAGTGATCATACAATTGAAGCGACTTTTGCAACAACTTTACCGCCTGAAATAACAAAGGCAGAAGGCCAGAGTTTAAACAGAACATTGCCTGTTAAAGCGGTATTTTCATGCGAGGCGTACGACCCTGACGGTGGTGATATAGTTCAGTACATCTGGCAGATAAACGGAACAAATTTTTCTGATACAGTTACCACTTACAACAATACCTGCACATACGAATTCACAGAGGCAGATACATACCACATTGTTGTAACAGTGGTTGATGACGAAGGAGAAACCGCAAGCAAGGCATTGAAAGACAATATGGGCAATGATGTGGAGATTGTTGTAAACAACCCGCAAAATTACAGTGTTGTTCTGCCTTTGCCCGTTGCCAATTCAGGTAAAAACAAATCAATAAACTTTACCGATACTGTAAGCGGGATAATAAACCCTGGTAATCAAACCGTTAATTTAACAATCACTTACTATGATGAAAATGGAAACACAATGGATGAACAGACTTACACAGTACCGGGGAAAGGGAAATTCATTTACAATGCAGCAACATATAATCAGAGCAACTATCCTTATGCAATGATGGTTGCAAGTGGCTATGTGCTTACATATTCAAGGGTGATAACAGATAGCGGCCAGATGACCTCTTACCTTATGCCAAATTACAGCGAAAAACTTTACATACCTCACATAGCGGAGGAAACAGATTACTGGGAAACGGAGATGTTTGTTTCTTCACTTCAACCAACTGACCTGAAGGTAAAGGTGAATACTAAGGAAAATCAGTATACTATGTCTCTGTATTCAACCATAATAAATCTTGAAGAAATGCTTGGTTCAGATGTTGATGAGGCAAAAACATGGGGCTCTGTCGAATCGTACACAAGTAATCCATTTGGTAATCCCAGTAATTTAAGTGGTTTTGAGGTGTTTCAGCACAACAATACAGACGGTGCCGGTGTTGAACTTCAATCTGAAGGGAGTTCCACTTTGTTTATACCTCACATACCTGAGGAGACAGATATATTCTGGACAGGTTTTGCAATTGTTAATCCCAATGGTGAAGATGCCCATTTAAAAGTGGATCTTTACACCAAGGATGGAGAAAAGGTAAGCACTGTTGATCTTACAATTCCTGCTGGAAGCAAGTTAAAGGGGCTTGCAGGTGACCTGTTTGGAGAAGCCTACGGTAATGCAGAATGGGGTATAATCAGATCTGATCAGAGCATATTTGGAATTGAGATATACGGGACAGTGGCAAATGGTATTTGTGGGTATTCTTTGCCCTCCCTTGCAAATACAGAAGGGTATCTACCGGCATTGGTCACAGGAGACAATTACTGGAACGGGATTGCAGTAACCAATCCAACAGAGCACGATGCCACAGTTAACATTTATCTCATGTCTTCGGATGGTACTGTTAAATCCCATAAAGAAGTTCAGTTAGGCTCTATGAAGAGGTTTAAATCTGTTGTAAAAGACTTCTTTGAGGATGTTCAGATTGATTCAACCGATTACATTTACTATCAATCAACCGAACCTGTGATAGGGATTGAAGTAAGTGGAGACCTTGACAGAACCTTTATGTTCTCTCTGTTTGGGAGGAAGTAAAAAGGTTAACAGACCGATAAAGTGAGCCCTCCTTTTTTTAGGAGGGCTTTTTTATTTCTCCAGAATCTCATACCTTGTTGTTATCTTTGCAGTTTTGCCGATCATTATTGATGCTGAGCAGTACTTCTCCTTGGAGAGTTTTATTGCCTGTTCAACAGCCTTTTTTGATATGTTTTTCCCGTAAATTTTATAAACTATCTCCATCTTTGTGAAAACCTTTGGGTGGGTTTCAGCCCTTTCTGCGTTTACCTCAACTTCAACATCTTCTATTTTCTGTTTCTTCTTTTTCAAAATAGCCACCACATCAAATGCAGTGCACCCTGCTGTTGCCAAAAGAAGGTATTGCATCGGGGTTGCTGCTGTGTCGTCTCCATGGGATGATTTTGGTGCATCCATAAAGAATTTATGCCCGTTTTCAGTTTCAGCCTCAAATTTAAGGTTTTCAATCCATTTGATTTTACCTTTCATATTCACTCCTTTTTAAATTTTGACCTTATGATTATAGATTAAAACCCGCCTTCTTTCAAAGACGGGTCTTCAGGAAGGAGGGCTTCCTGAGTATCTTCAATTATTTAGACGGAAAAAATTTTAAAATGTTTCAAGTTGCCAATAAAATAAAAATAGGCAATAATAAATTGAACTTCAAATGGTTAAAGAGGTGGTTATGTTTGATAAGGTTTTAATTGCAAATAGAGGGGAGATAGCAGTAAGGGTTATCCGCACATTAAAAGAGATGGGTATTAAATCTGTTGCGGTTTTTTCTGATATTGACAGGAAAAGCTTTCATGTAAATATGGCTGACGAAGCCTATCCTCTGGGGGGGAAAACCTCAGCAGAGAGCTACCTTGTGATGGATAAGATAATTGAGGTTGCAAAGAAAAGCGATGCTCAGGCAATACACCCGGGCTATGGTTTTTTATCTGAAAATGAAAAGTTTGCGAAGATGTGTGAGGACAATGGCATAGTTTTTATTGGGCCTCCTCCATCAGCAATAAGCTCTATGGGGGACAAGGTTACGGCAAGAAGAATAATGGAAAAGGCGGGTGTGCCTATAATTCCCGGTCTCGAAAAAGAGGGTTTAACTGAAGAAGAGGGGCTGAAATTTGCAAAGAGAGTTGGTTTTCCTGTAATGATAAAGGCATCGGCAGGTGGCGGCGGAAAGGGAATGAGAAAGGTTTTAAATGAATCAGAGTTTTCAAAGGCTTTCAGGCAGGCAAAGAGTGAGGCGTTGTCATCATTTGGAGACGACAGGGTTTACATTGAGAAGTTTCTTGAAGAACCTCATCACATAGAGATACAGATATTGGGAGATAAACACGGCAATGTCATTTACCTTGGAGAGAGGGAATGCTCTGTTCAAAGAAGGCATCAAAAGGTTATTGAGGAATCCCCTTCGCCATTTATAGATGATGATATGAGAAAAAAGATGGGGGAAACTGCGGTAAGGGCTGCACAGGCTGTCGGGTATTTCAATGCAGGCACTGTTGAATTTCTTGTTGATAAGCACAAAAACTTTTACTTCCTTGAAATGAATACAAGGCTTCAGGTTGAGCACCCTGTGACAGAGTGGGTAACAGGTGTTGACCTTGTTGAGTATCAGTTAAGGGTTGCTGCTGGCGAAAAACTTGATATAAAACAGGAGGATGTGGTTTTGAGGGGGCATTCTATTGAATGCAGGATATATGCAGAGGATCCGGAAAAGAATTTTATGCCTTCACCGGGGAAGATTGAAAGGCTTATCACCCCTTCGGGGCCAGGAGTGAGAGATGATTCCGGGGTGTTTGAGGGTGCTGAGGTGTCTCTTTACTATGACCCTATGATTTCAAAGTTAACTGTATTTCATAGAAACAGGAAACTTGCAATAAGCAGGATGTTGAGGGCTCTGGATGAGTATGTTGTTGCAGGGATAAAGACGAATATAGAGTTTCACAAAAGGGTTTTAACACACCCTGATTTTGTAAAAGGGAAATACGACACAACCTTTATTGACAACAATATTGACTATTTGCTTGAAAGGGAAAATGTAAATGAGGATATTGCGATTGTTGCCTCTTTGATAAGGTATTACAATTCTTCTTTCGCAGGCAAGGTGAAAGAGGGTAAGAAAACTTCCTCAAAGTGGAAGGATTACGCTAAAAACTGCTGGATAATTTAGGGGGAATTATGGAAGTTTCTGTTAGAACAGGAAAAAGAGAGTTTGATGCAAATATAGAAAAGGAAAAGGACAGGTATAAAATTGATATTGAAGGAAAACAGTTTTTCGCTGATTATGAGCCTTTGTCTGAAACCGATGGAAATTTAATTGTTGAGGGCAAAAGTTACCATGTTATATTTACGGATAATTCCGTTTATGTTAACGGGGTGCACTTTGATATTGAAACAATAGACCCTTTGAAGAAGGAATTGCTTAAATCAACAAAACTTGAAAAGGATGAGGGTGCAGTTGTAACCTCAATGCCGGGCAATGTGAAGAAGGTTTTAGTCAGGGAAGGAGACAGGGTTGAGGCTGGACAGCCTGTTGTTGTGCTTGAGGCAATGAAGATGGAGAATGAACTGGATGCACCTAAAAGCGGGATTGTGAAAAAGGTAAATGTAAAGGAAAATACCCCGGTGGAGGCAAATGCAGTTTTGATTGAGATAGAGTAAGATGATTGCAAGAATTTTAAAGTTTGTTTTTTTCGCCTTTATTGTTTTTTTCGTTTCTCTGTTTATCTTTGTTAATACAGGTCTGTTTGACAGATTTCTTCAAAAAAAGATTGAGGAAAGGGTTTTAAATTCAACCGGTTTAACCCTGAAGTTTTCAAGATTTTATGTGTCCTTTTTTAAGGGGAAATTACAGGCAGATGGAGTAAAACTTGGTGGTGTTTTAGAGGTTAAAAAAATTGATATTGACATCAGCAGTTTGAAACTTCTTTTGGCAAAACTTGATATAGAGAGGGCAAGGGTTTACGGAGTAACCGTTAACATAGACCGTGATTTTGATATAAAGTCTTTCTCAGAAAATCCGAAAGAACTTGATAAAAAAGGGTTTGGAAGCATTATAGTAAGGGATTTCAGGCTTGAAGATGTCAATGTGAAGTTTAGCGACAGAGAGGGCAATATTGCGTCGTTTGTAAGCAGAGATTTCCTTATTCAGGCAGGGTTTGATCTAAAAAGGGGGACTTACTCAGGGGTTGTAGCCTTTAACAATGGAAAGGTGGTTTACAATCAAAAACCATACCTTTTGAATGTTGCATGCTATTTTGATTTCAATGAAGACAGCCTTACCATAAAAGAATTGACTGTAACCATGGGGGGGCTCAATTTAAAGTCAAAAGGTAGGTTTGCAAACCTCAAGCAGAGTATATCTATTGAAGGGAGCGCAGACCTTTTCAGATTATCCGGAATTGAAGAGTTGAAGGGTATAAAGGTTAATTTCAATATTAAAGGGAATTTGCATGTGTTAAAAGGGAAGGTTTTGATCACCGATGGGAAAAGAAGTGCAAAAGGGGATATTTTTCTTGACATGGCTAAAAGGGTGGTAACCATATCTAACTTAAATGGTAATTTTAAACAACATAACATAAAGCTTTTTGCTTCTCTTTCCTTTAAAAAAAAATTAAAATTTAGACTTAACTCTTCAATCAAAGGCAGGTATCTTAAAAACTTTCATCTGGATGTTAACATAGAAAAAAAAAGACACTGGAATTACAATGCGAGAATATATGGTGTTGATTGCGGAAGTGGTTTTTGTGGGGTAAAGGTAATTTCAGGCAGAATTCCTCAATTGGATAAGGTTAAACTTAATCTTCCTTTTTTAAAAACTGATATTGAAAAAAATACTGGATGGGTTGAGGTTGATATAAAGGATGTAAAGGCTTTTGCACACGGAGATTTTTTTAAAAACAATCTTTTGTTTGGCGGTCTTGTCACAGTAAAGCGGTTTAATCTTTTTGGGCTGACCCTTCCAACCCTTGATGCCAGGTTAAAAGTAAAATCAAGAAATAACATTGTGATAGATTCACTCTTTTTAAAAGAAGGTGATGGGACAGCAAAGATTACGGGGAGTTTTAAAGACAATAACCTGATTCTAAAAGCAAAACTAATGTCTTTTCCATTTAAAAAGGCTCTGTTCTTTCTGGATAAAAAAACACTTGATAATATTGAGATTTACGGGGCTGCAAGCGGGCTTGTGGATATAAAAGGACACTATGAAAATCCATCTGTAAGGGGAGATGTTACCCTTGAACACACAAATGTGTATGGCCTGTTTTTTAATTCCGTAAACACAAATTTTGTTTATTTGCAAGATAGGTTAACTCTTTCGAAAACTGCTATTGAATCCGGAGATGGTTTTTTAAAGGGAGGAGGATATATTGATTTTAAAAGTGGTGCCATTGATCTTGATTTTAAAGGAGAAGGGGTTGAGTTAAACTATATCCCCCTTGAAGACCTTTATGCTGAAGGCTGCTTTGGAAGGGTCAGGGTTTTCAACAACCTTAATAATTTAATGATTGATTCTTCCTTTAAGATCGGGGATGTTATGTTTTCAGATCTCTCTTTTGGTGGTGGAAGTCTTAATATGAAAATGGCTCAAAACGACATTAGTATAAAATTCAAATTAAAAAATGGCCTTTCCGGCAGTGGGATAATTAAGGGAGGGCAGGATCTATCATTTAATTTCACTGCAAAAAACTTTGTTTACTCTGATGATAAAAATACTGTTCAGTTTTCCGGGTTTTTTAATCTTAAAGGTAGTGTTGATTCAACTGATTCATTTACTGGATATGGTTTAATAGACTCTATGCTTTTTAAGAATAATCTTTTTCACCTTAAAGGTGAGAAAATTGAATTTAATATGAGCAAAATGAAACTGTTGGCTGACAGGCTATTTCTTTTTCAGAAGGATCCTTCCCTTGAAGTAACTCTGCAAAACATTGTTCTTAACCTTGACAATGATGAGGTGAATGCAGATCTAACCTTAAACTGCGATGCTTCTTTAATAAATAAAGTTCTTGCGGAAAACAGCATTGAGGGAGTGAATGTACAGGGCAAATTAGGGGGAGATTTTAAAATCTATGGAGTAATTTACTCTCCATTTTATTCAGGCGAGTTAAGTTATGGTGGTAATGTGAATCTTGTCGATGCCGGGTATCTGGTGAAAGATGCAAATTTAACCGCAGATATTGATTATGATATAGTAAATGTTAGGTCTTTTAAAGGAAAAATTAAAGACGGTTATGTTGATGTTAGCGGAACCATTGTAAATGGAATGGTTGACTTCAGGGGAAAGGTTAATAATGTACCTGTTGATATGCCAGGTTTCTATGCTGATTCCTATGGGGTGATCTTTTTAAAAAGTGAAGAGAACGGCGAGAGGTACTCTGTTTCAGGGTACTTAAGGTTAAAAAATGGGATACTCAATGTTTCTCAGATGCTTTCTGGGGAGCAGGAAGAGGGGTTCCTTAACCTTGTTGATCTTAATTTAAAAACCAGTCTTGAGGGAGTGAGTTACTCTGATAAAGACATCACCCTTCTTTTCGGGAAATCAAGGTTGGAGATGATTGGCACTGCAGCAAGCCCAGTTCTTCACGGTGTTCAATACATTAGCAAAGACAGTTATTTAAACATAGGGGATACAAGGTTTTATGTTGAAAAGGGTAAATTGATTTTTAACAATCCCATTGAAAACAACCCCTATGTAAACATTGTGGCTTCAGCCTATTTGAACAATTACAGGGTTCGTTGTTATTTAAAGGGGAATTCTGATAAGGTTAACATAAAATTTTCATCTGATCCTCCATTAAGTCAGAATAAGATACTTGGAATCCTTTTTGGTGGTGGTATAAATACTGGGTTATTTGATTTTTACCATTATTCTTCGGAAGAGAATCTATCCGGGGTGGGGGCTGCCCTTGCCTTAAACACCATTCTTTCGTCATTTAACAATAAAATGAAGAAAACATTGAAAGTTGACAGATTTTCAATCTCTTCACAGGTATTTGATGTTACCAGAAGTCCGTCCCCTGTTATAAGTTTTGAAAAAGGATTATCTTCAAGGTTGAGTTTTCTTTATGCACAATCCCTTGATGCAGGTGATACTCTCATGGAGATGAGTTATCACATGGCAGGCAGGAAAAATGTCTATATTAGAAAGGAGATTGATGGCAGCATAACGGTTGAATTTGAAATACTAAAGTGATTCTTTACCTTGCAAAAGAAAAGTATATTGGTAATAATTAAATTGAATATTGAATCTGGAGTTAATATGGCTAAAAAAGAGGTTATTGAGAGGATCCTTATTTCAGAAGACAGGCTTCTTCAAAGGGTGAAGGAGCTTGGTGAAGAGATAAGCAGAGATTATAAAAGAGAAGAGATTTTGCTGGTGGGATTGTTGAAGGGTTCTGTCATATTCCTTGCTGACCTTGCAAGGAAGATTACAATTCCGTGTATGCTTGATTTTATGAGTGTTACAAGTTACGGGAACGACATTGAATCTTCAGGTGAGGTTAGATTTTTAAAAGATCTTGACAGTGATATTCATGGCAAAAATGTTGTTATTGTTGAGGATATAATTGACACCGGGTTAACTTTGAGGGAGGTTTTAAAGGTTTTAAAGGCAAGGAATCCAAAGACTTTAAAAGTCTGTACCCTTTTAAATAAGGTTTCGCGGAGACTGGTGGATGTTCAGGTAGATTATAATGGTTTTAATATCCCTGATGCCTTTGTTGTTGGATACGGTCTTGATTATGCTCAAAAATACAGAAATCTTAACTATATAGGTGTTCTGAAATTGGTGGATGAATAAATCAGAAAACAGATTGGTTTAATTGAATCTTCACAAGAGTTATGTCATCCTGAAAGTTTGAAGTGAAAAATCTGATCTCTTTTAAAACAGCGTTTAGGTCATTTCTTTTTTCAAGTAAGTTTTTTAGCCTTTCAATCCCAAAGAGTTCCCCTTTTTCATTTTGTGCTTCGGTTATACCATCAGTGTATAGAAATATTGTGTCGGTTGGGATAAGTGCAATTCTCTCTTCTTTAATCAAAAGGTTGTCTGTTATTCCTATTAAAAACCCATCTCCTGCAAGTTCAATGACCCTGTCACCTGTTTTTAAGAATTGCTCAGGGTGCCCTGCTCTAATGTATCTCAATTCCCTTTTTTTCATATCAATAACCCCTATAAAAATTGAAACGAATTGTTCATCTGTGGTTGTGTCAAGCAGGTCTTTGTTGATCTTGTGGGCAATATCGTACGGAGATTTAAACTGGGTTGAAGCCTGCACAAAAGATAATTTTAAAATTGCTGCTATCAAAGCGGCAACAATGCCGTGCCCTGTTACATCTGCGATGAAAAATGAGACATTTCCATCCGGTTGTCTTCTTATATCGAAAATATCCCCTCCGATCTGTATTGCAGGGATGTAAATGTAATCGATAAAAATTTCATTGGTTACTCTGCCTTTTCTGGGGATAAGTGATTTTTGAAACCTTGATGCAAGATAAATCTCTTTTTCCATGTTTGACTTGTACCTTTGAAGTTCAAGGTTTTTCTCGAGAATAGTGTTCTGCAATGTCTTTATTCTTGCACCTGCAATGACCCTTGCAATTACCTCATTTACATTGAATGGTTTTGTGATGTAATCATCTGCGCCAATTTTCAATCCCTCAATTTTGCTATCTATGTTTGTTTTTGCAGTAAGCATAATAAAGTATGGATTTTTATATCTTTCCTCGTTCTTTACAATTTTGCAAAGTTGAGTCCCGTCAATGTTTGGCATCATAAGGTCTGATATAATGACATCTATTTCAATCTGTTCAAGAACATGTAGGGCATCCTGCCCTGAGGCGGCTGTGTAAACCTTAAACCCCTGAGTGTTCAGATAAAGTTTTAATATCTCCAGTATTCTTTCTTCATCGTCAACAACTAACACTCTGGTTGGATTCATTTTAATTGATCCCGAAGTACCTATCTAACCCTGTTTGTTTCATGATCTTCTTCACTGTCTCAGAAAGGTTGATCAATGTGAAAGTGCCGTCTTTTCTAATAAGGGTGTTTTTTATGGAAACCAGAAGCCCCAGACCGCTTGAATCGATAAAAGGTACCTCTTCCATATTCAATTCCAGGTGTTTGATACCTTCATCTTTCAGGATCTCTTTCATTTTCTCTCTGATACTGCCGGTGTTTTCAAATGTTATTTTCCCTTTCAGGGTTATTTTTAATTTATTACCCTCCTGAGACATGCCAATTTCAACCATCTTTACCCCCAATGTATTTAATTATTGTTAACGTCCTTCCGTTATTGTTAAATGATAATTCATCTGCACTTTTTTTTATAATAAAAATTCCTCTTCCATACTCTTTTGTGGGGTTTGGAGGTTCTTCTTTCCCCAGTTCTTTCAAATAGTTAAATCCATTTCCGCTGTCAGTAATTTTAAAGAAAAACCTCTCTTTTGATATTTTAGCCTCAATGTTAACGGCAAGATCAAATGCTTCAGGGTTTGTTTTTGCTATGTATTTTTCATACTCAAGTATTGATTTTTCCTTTCTAAAACTCTCTGGTAATTTAAGGTTACCGTGATAAACAGCATTGGAAAGTGCCTCACTGATAAGCAACATAATATCTGTTTTTTCATGATGTTTTATAAATTTAAGGGTATCAAGTATCAATTCGAAAAGCATTAGTACCTTTTCTATATGTTGCCTGGTACTATTTTGCATTATTTTACATTCAAGGGAGTCAAAATTGTGGTTGAGGAAATCTTCTTTTAAAGAATTAAAGAAGTTTTCATTTAGATTTAAATTTTCAATTATTTTTTCATTTCCTTTAGTTGCAGTAAGTTTAATATAAAATTCCTTTTTCATAACTTTATTATAAACCAATGAGTTTAAAAATCAACTTATGTTAGTTTGCGATTAAGCAATTGATGTGTTAATATTTTATTACCAATATTGTAGGCTGGGATGGAGGAGTTATGAAAGTATTTGAAACCAACAATCTAAGGGTTGTTACCTTTGTTGGACACGGTGACACAGGTAAAACATCTCTAACAAGTGCAATGCTTTATAATGCTGGTGTTACAAACAGATTGACAAAAGTTGACGATGGGAATACGGTGACCGATTACGATCCGGAAGAGATCAAAAGAAAGATCTCATTAAGCACCTCATTGTCATACTTTGAAAGAAAAAAAGTTAAGGTTAACATACTTGATACCCCTGGATATGGAAACTTCTTCCCTGAAGCGAGAGGGGCATTGAGAATTACCGATTATGTGGGATTTCTGGTGTGTGGAGTTTCAGGTATTGAGGTTCAGACAGAAAAGGCATGGAAAATAGCAAAAGAGTTAAACAAACCAGGATTTTTTGTTGTAAACAAACTTGACAGGGATAATGCCGATTTCAATAAGGTTGTAGAGGCTATACAGAAAAAGTTTGGAACAGAATGTGTGCCGGTTGCACTTCCCATAGGGAAAGAGAATGATTTTAAAGGAATGATCGATATTCTGGCAAATGTAGCCTATGTTTACGGCGAAGTTGAGACAGGAAAGTTTGAAAAGACCGATGTTCCGGATGACATGAAGGATGCAGTAAGTGAAGCGAGGGAAAAGTTGATGGAGACTATTGCTGAAAGTGATGAAGAATTGATGGAAAAGTTTTTTGAAGAAGGGGAACTATCTGACGAAGATATGAAAAAGGGACTTGGGAAGGCAATTAAAAACAGGGAATTATTCCCCATTTTTCCTGCTTCTGCCACCAGAAACATAAATGTTCATCAGATAATGGACTTCATTGTTGATGTACTTGATTCTCCTTTGGGTAAAGAGCATGAGGCAAAGTTGAACAGCGAAGATGTTAAAGTAAAAATGGCCCCGGAAGAGGAAACAAGTTTGTTTGTTTTTAAAGTTATATCTGATCAACATGCGGGAAGGATTAACATTTTCAGGGTTATGTCTGGAATTCTGGAGGCTGACTCGGTTTTGAAAAACACAGTAAAAGATATTGACGAAAAAATAGGGTCTATTTTTGTCCTCCAGGGTAAGGATCATGATAAGGTTGAAAAATTGTATGCAGGAGATATAGGTGGTGTTGCAAAGCTCAAAGAAACATTTATTTCAGATACCCTTGCAGAAAAGGATTTTCCTGTTGTCTATCCGCCTATCAATTTCCCGGAGCCAGCTATTTCATTTGCGATAGAGCCAAAATCCAAAGGAGATGAAGAGAAGATCTCTGCTTCTTTGAAGAAAATAAACGAAGAAGATCCTCTTTTAAAACTTGAAAGAGACCCTCAAACCAACCAGTTGTTAATATCAGGTTCAGGGCAATTACATGTTGAGGTTGCTCTTGCCAAGATGAAGGATAGATTCAAGGTTGATGCTATTCTCCTTCCACCGAAGGTGCCGTACAGAGAAACAATAAAGAAGAAGGTTGATGTTGAGGCCAAGTATAAGAAACAAACAGGCGGTAAAGGTCAGTATGGTCATTGTAAAATAATTATGGAGCCCCTTGAAAGGGGTAAGGACTTTGAATTTGAAGACAAAATTTTTGGCGGAGCGATCCCCAAAACTTACATCCCTGCGGTTGAAAAGGGTATTCAGGAAGCAAGGATGAAGGGATTTCTTGCAGGTTACCCTGTTGTTGATTTTAAGGTGACACTTTACGACGGTTCATACCACGAAGTTGATTCCTCAGAAATGGCATTCAAAATTGCAGGCTCTATGGCTTTCAAAAAGGGAATGGAACAGGCAAAACCGACCCTTCTTGAACCTATAATGCAGGTTGAGATCTATGCGCCTGAAGAGTTCATGGGTGATATAATGGGAGACCTTAATTCCAGAAGGGGAAGGATTCAGGGAATGGAGGCAGCAGGGGATAACCAGATTATTAAAGCACTTGTCCCCATGGCAGAAATGTTAACTTATGAATCCACATTAAGATCAATTACAGGCGGAAGGGGTACTTTTCACATGGAGTTCTCCCATTATGAAGAAGTACCTGCAAATATTCAGCAGAAGATTATTGAGGAGTACAAAAAACAACAGGAAGAAAATGCTTAAACATAAAGGGGTGAAGTATGGGCATAGTGGAAATAACTTTGATTTTTGTTTTAATACTTTATATCTTTGCGATTGACTGGAAAAGTTTTTTTGATTATGTAAGGCAGGGTGCCTGGTTTGTTATAATCGTCTATTTCTTTCTTGGCCTTGGAATTTACAAATTTTTTATTCACGGAATAGGGCATTGATGAAAAAAGCAATCTTTATCCTTTTGATAGTATGTTTGATCGTTGGGGCTTCTTCTTGCGAAAAGAAGGAGCCCCCTAAGGCTACTTTGCTGTTGAAAAAGGCAGATTACTTCTATGAAAAAGGTGATTTAAAGAAGGCAATTTTCCTTTATAAACAGTTGATGGAGGCATTTCCTGACACAAAAAGCGGGAAGGTTGCAGCGGAGAACTATATCAGGTACAGTGAAATGCTTAATGCAGAGATTGAAGCAAACAAGAAGATAAACTTTGATCGTACAAAAAGTCTTGCAAGGGCTGTTGAACTTTACTACAGGGACCATAGAAAGTATCCAGATTCGGTGGATGACCTTATTCCCGATTACATTCCCAAAAGGGTTACTGATGTTTGGGGGAACCCGATTATCTATAAGAAGTTATCAAAAGGCTATATAGTTGCATGTTTTGGTAAGGATGGTATAATTGGCGGAAAAGACGAAGACACTGACTTTTTTATCCAGGATGGAGAGATAGTTACCATTCCCAACATAAAATGATGTTTAACTCTGTAAAAAAAGAGATATTAAAAGAGATAAAAGAAAAAGGGGATATATCCTTTAGAAGGTATATGGATCTGTGCCTTTATCATCCAAAATACGGCTACTATACAAGGATTAAAAAACTTGGAAGAGAGGGAGATTTTTTTACATCAGCCCATCTTGGTTCAATACTTGGAAAGGTAATTGCCAGGGTTGCTCTTGAATATTTTGACAATGGAACACCTCATATAGTTGAACTTGGTGCGGGGGAAGGGCTCCTTGCAAAGGATGTGCTTGATTTTTTTGCAAGGGAAAACATGGAAATTTATTCAAAAACAACCTTCCACATTGTTGAAAGAAATGAATCTATTTACAGAGAGATAGATAGGAATTTAAAGGAACACTCATTAAAGTTTGTACTTTACAAAGACCTTGAGGATTTGCCTGAGATTGAAAAAGCCTTTGTTTTTTCAAATGAGTTTTTCGATGCCTTCCCTGTTCACATTGTTTCAAAGAAAAAAGGAATGCTTGTTGAACTGTTTGTGTCTTACAAAGATGGAACCTATGTGAAAAGGTACAAAATACCGTCAAAAGAGGTTTTGAAAGAGATAGAGGAATTGAATATAGAGGTTTGTGAAAACTGCGAATTTGAGATTAACTCTGATATTGAGAAAATTTATAAACTGCTTTCCGGGAGATTCACTTCCTTTAAGATGGTGACCATTGATTACGGTTATGGTCAGGAAGAACTATACAACCCTGACAGGAACAGGGGAACTTTAATGGGGTATTACAAGCACAGAGCCTATGAAAATGTGTTTCAGTACGAAGGGGAGATGGATATTACCTCTCATGTAAACTTTGATGCTCTTATCCATTACGGTAAAAAGTTTGGAGTGGAAAGTGTGTACTTTAAAAATCAAAGGCAATTTCTCCTTGATAATGGTCTGTTTGAAGTTTTAAAAGAGGGGGAAGAACTCTCTTTAAAGGATTCATTTCAATTAAAAACCCTGCTTCTTCCGGATTCAATGGGGGATGTATTTAAGGTTTTGGTTCAGCAAAAGTAATTTTTTATATAATACCTTCCATGAAAATGAACATAGGTTTATAATAATCTTATAAAATACAAAGGAGGGATTATGCTGTACAATAAATCTGGCAGGCTCTCCCACCTTGAGTGTAAGAACAGATATATAATGGCCCCTGTCAAAACCGCCTATGGTACAAAAAACGGTGAGGTAACAGAAAGACACCTTGATTATTACAGAAATATAGCAAGGGGTGGGGTATCCCTTGTTATACTTGAACCTGTAAGCGTAACACAAAGCGGTAAAGAACACCCTAAACAGCTCACAATTCACCTTGAAAAAAGTGTGGAAAACCTCAAGAAAATAGTTGATGTATTACACGGGGAGGGAGTTTACGCATGTTTGAACATAAACCATGCAGGAAGAGCGGCAAATCCAAAGGCAACTGGAATGAAACCTCTTGCTCCCTCACCAATTACATGCCCAACAACAGGACAGACCCCGGAAGAAATGACAGATAAGGATATAGTAGAGATATTGAATGGCTACAGGATTGCTGTGCAAAGGGCAAAAGAGGCAGGTTTTGATGCTATTGAAATTCAGGCTGGTCACGGATATCTGGTTCATCAATTTTTGTCTCCAAGGTTAAATAAAAGAAAAGACAAATATGGAGAGGATAGAACACTTTTTATTAGAAAAGTTTTTGACATAGTTAAAGAAGAAAGAGAAAACCTTACTGTTTTTGTCAGGATATCTGCTTCTGAATTTGTTGATGGAGGGTTTAAACCTGAGGATAACAGGGTAATTGTTGAACTTGCTAAAGAGTATGGCTTTGATGCAATTCACTGTGGGCTTGGAAATGCATGTGACTCTCCTCCCTGGTACTACTCCCACATGGCATTGCCTGAAAGCAGGCAGATAGAGGCATTAAAAACTATTAGAAAATTAACTGATATGCCCATTATTGCTGCAGGCAGAATGGCATCTGTTGAAAAACTAAAAGTAATGGAAGATATAGGGATAGATTTTATAGCCTTTGGCAGGCCGCTTGTTGCAGACCCTGACCTTCCTAAAAAACTTGTTAATGGGGATTTTGACGAGATAGTTTACTGTGGTTACTGCTTGCAGGGATGCCTTGCCAATGTAAAAAATGGGAAAGGGCTTGGTTGCATAGTTAACCCGGAAATAGATAAAAAGCCAATTAGAAAAACCTCAAATCCAAAAAAGATCGCTGTTGTTGGCGGTGGTCCTGCTGGTATGTCTGCGGCAATTACCCTCTCTAAAATAGGACATGAGGTAACTTTGTTTGAAAAGGATTCAGAATTGGGTGGTCAGTTCAGGCTTGCTCCCCTTGCTCCATTCAAAGAGAGTATGAACAGGCCCCTTGATTCTTTAATTAAAAAAACTGAAAGAAATGTAAAGGATATAAAACTCCAAACAGAATTCACTCCGGAGTATGCAAAAGGGTATGACATTGTTGTTGTTGCAACGGGCTCAATCCATGATTTCCCTGAAGTAACAAACCTATCTTTTGTTTATCACATAACAGCCCTTGATTTCTTTAAAGGCAAAGCAGAGGTCAAAGGCAACAGGGTGCTGATAATCGGGGCTGGAATGATTGGAATGGAAGCAGCGGAGTTACTGGTTAATAAAGGATATGAAGTAACCATAACCAAAAGAACTGACACAATTGCAAATGATATGGAGATGATCACCAAAAAACTGATGCTAAAAAGGCTTGAAGGTAAAGAAAACATTAGGATAATGCCAGATACCTATGTTCTGGAATTTGAAAAAGACAGGGTTTATTGCAAGGTTAATGGCGAAAGCGTTTTCTTAAAACCCTTTGACACAGTGATAATTGCCTCTGGAATGAAGCCGTTAAACAATCTTACAGAGAAATTGAAAAAGAATTCAGTTGAATGTTATACAATAGGGGATGCTGAAAATCCTGCTGATATTTACAATGCCACGCAACAGGGGTATAATTTAGCGATAAACTTGATGGAGGAGTAAAAATGACAGAGATAAAGCCTGAAGACCTTGTTGAAGATGTAATACAGAAATACCCTCAGACAGTTAAAATATTTATGGATTTTGATTTTCCATGCCTTATCTGTGGAGAGCCTGTATGGGGAACAATAAAAGAAAATGCTGATAGAAATGGGATAACCGGGGAAAAGTTTGAAAATATGATGAAGGCATTAAACCAGTCTTTGAAAAAAGAGTAAAAAAATTTTTAAAATTGCATTTTTTATTGACAATACGGGGGTTGTTTTATACCATACAAAATGAGGAAGGTATATGAAAAACAAGTACATAATAACAATTGTCCCTGCCAATAGTGGTAGGGTTAAAAAGTTAACCATTTCCATGCGGCAATTTCACTTCCTCCTGGGTGGAGCAATATTCTTTTTTTTCTTTTTTGTTTTTCTCTTTGTGCATTTTATCTATTCCTCTGCAAAAAATCAACAAATTGTAAGGTTAAAACAGGAAATTACAATTCTTAAAAAAGTCAATGCAAAGTATCAGAAAACCGCAGATAACCTTGAAGAAAAACTGAATTACTTTTCTGATAAAGCAAAAAAACTTGCCATGCTGGTGGGAGCGGACATATCCATTGATGATGATCCCCTTGGGATAGGTGGTTCGGATTATGTTTTCTCACCATACGCTCAGTATCTCAACAAAGACCTTGATGCCATGAATGAAAGGGCTGAAAAACTTTTTGAAGGCTATAAAAGGCTTTCAAATATATACAAAAAGAAGAACGATATCCTCAGAAAAACTCCTTCAATCTGGCCTGTAAAGGGATTTATCACAGATGGTTTTGGCTATAGAATAGACCCTTTTACGGGCAAAAGGGCTTTTCACAAAGGGGTTGACCTTGCTGCGAAAAGGGGCACGCCAATCATAGCGCCTGCCGATGGCATTGTAACAATGGCGGGAAAAACGAAAGGGTACGGGAATTTTGTGGTGATAAACCATGAAAACAACATAGTTACAAGGTACGGTCATTTAAGGGATATTTTTGTGAAGAGAGGACAGATGGTAAGAAGGGGTGATGTTATTGGAACTGTTGGAAATACTGGGAGAAGCACCGGTCCTCATCTTCACTTTGAAATACTTGTTAATGGGAAAGCGGTAAACCCGAAGGATTACATTGTAAGCGAAATAATGCACTTTTAATCTTCCAATTTTGATATAATCAATTTGAAAACTTTTTGATAGAGGTAAAAATGTTTACATCAATTATAACCAGAATTTTTGGAACAAAAAACGAAAGGTACATTAAATCAAGATGGCCAATTGTGGAAAAGATCAATTCCCTTGAGGAGCTTTACGAGAAATTCTCTGATGGTGAATTGAAGGAAAAGATACAGCAATTTAAGGAGGAAGTTCAGAGTAAATACAGGGAAGGACATGACCTTCAAGAGTTGCTTGATAAGATACTTCCCGATGTTTTTGCAATAGTTAGGGAAACTGCAAAAAGAAAGTTAAACATGAGGCATTTTGATGTTCAGTTGCTTGGCGGAATAGTTCTCCATGAGGGCAAGATCGCTGAAATGAAAACAGGTGAAGGTAAAACTCTTGTTGCGACCCTCCCTGTGGTTTTGAATGCCCTTGTGGGCAGAGGAGTGCATGTTGTTACCGTTAACGATTACCTTGCTCAAAGGGATGCAGATTGGATGGGAAAGGTTTACCGGGCCCTTGGCCTTTCTGTTGGAGTGATAAAACATGGTCTCGACGATCAGGAGAGAAAGGATGCTTACAACTGCGACATAACCTATGGGACAAACAATGAGTTCGGGTTTGACTATTTAAGAGACAACATGAAGTATTACCTTGAAGATTGTGTCCAGAGGGATTACTACTATGCGATTGTTGACGAAGTGGATTCAATACTTATTGATGAAGCCAGAACTCCCCTTATAATTTCGGGGCCTTCGGAAGAATCCACGGAAAAGTACTACCTTGCAAATGCAATTATCCCAAAACTAACCCCAAATGAAGACTATGAGGTTGATGAAAAGGAAAACACAGCAGTTTTAACGGAAAAGGGTATTGCGAAGGCTGAAAAACTACTGGGAGTACAAAACCTTTATGACCCTTCAAACATCGAACTCTTACACTGTGTTGAACAGGCTTTAAAAGCGCACACTCTGTTTCAAAAGGATGTTGATTACATTGTAAAAGACAATGAGGTTATTATTGTTGATGAGTTTACGGGAAGGCTGATGCCTGGAAGAAGGTTTTCAGATGGTTTGCATCAGGCATTGGAAGCCAAAGAAGGTGTGAAAATACAGTCTGAAAACCAGACCCTTGCAACCATAACATTCCAGAATTATTTTAGAATGTATGAAAAACTTGCAGGTATGACCGGTACTGCTGATACAGAGGCTGCGGAATTCAAAAAAATTTATGACCTTGATGTGATTGTTATCCCGACCAACAAACCAATGATAAGGGTTGACCATCCTGATGTTGTCTACAGGACGGAGAAGGAGAAGTTTAATGCAATAGTGGATGAGATAGAGAGGTTGCACAAAAAGGGGCAACCGGTTCTTGTTGGTACAATATCAATTGAGAAATCAGAAAAGTTGAGTAACCTTTTGAAGAAAAAGGGGATAAAACATGTTGTGCTAAATGCAAAACACCACGAAAAGGAAGCTGAAATTGTTGCCCAGGCTGGAAGAAAGGGAGCGGTGACTATTGCAACCAATATGGCTGGAAGAGGAACGGATATTGTACTGGGTGGAAACCCTGAAATGCTGGCAAAATCAGAAATGGCAAAACTTGAAGCATCGGGGAAAGAGTTAACGGAAGAGGAGAAAAAGGAGATATTTGAAAAGTACAAAAAGCAATGTGAAAAGGAAAAACAGGAAGTTCTTGATGCAGGGGGTCTCTTTATAATAGGAAGTGAAAGACATGAGTCAAGAAGAATTGACAATCAGTTGAGAGGGCGTTCCGGAAGGCAGGGAGACCCTGGAGCGTCAAGGTTTTATCTCTCTCTTGAAGATGATCTGATGAGAATTTTTGGTTCTGACAAAATTTCAGGTGTAATGCAGAGGCTTGGTATGGAAGAGGGTGTTCCAATTCAGCATAAAATGATAACAAAATCAATTGAAAGGGCTCAAAAGCAGGTTGAAAACAGAAACTTTGAGATAAGAAAACAACTGCTTGAATACGATTCAGTAATGAATCAGCAAAGAGAAACATTTTACAGGTTAAGAAGGAAAGTTCTTGAGGGGACTGTCAGGGATTATGTTTTTGAGTTGACCAGGGGAATTCTGGAATGGCTTGAAGACCAGTACATAGGTGATCCGAAACATCCTGAAGAGTGGAATGCTGAAGACTATGCAAAGAAGATTAAAGAGTACTTTGCATACGATATTACCCCTGAAGAGGTTAGGAAGATACCGAGGGATAGGTTGACTGATGAGATGTATAAAAGGGTGACAGAGGCTTACAGTGAAAAGGTGAAAAAAATAGGGAATGAAGAGATGTTTAAGATGCACGAAAGGTTTGTTGCCCTTCAATTCCTTGACAGGCACTGGAAGGACCACCTTCTTAATATGGACCACCTTAAAGATGCCATTGGTTTAAGGGGATACGGCCAGAAAGACCCTATTATTGAGTATAAAAAAGAGAGTTTTGCACTTTTTGAAGATATGATGTCAAGGGTTGAAGACAACATTATTAAGGTGCTTTACTGGATTCAGCCTGCAAGTGAGGAGCAGGTAAGGGAAGAAAAAAGGAAGGCAAAGGCAAAGCAGAGAAAACTTATTCATGCAAGTGTGAAGGATAAAGAAGCGCCGGTTGTTTCAACTGTTAAAAGGGATAAACCCAAAGTTGGAAGAAATGATCCGTGCCCGTGTGGTAGTGGTAAGAAGTATAAAAAATGTTGTGGAAGAAACGAGAGGTGATAAATGCTTGATAAAATGCCCGATATTGCTTTAACATTTGACGATGTTTTAATAGTTCCGGGTTACTCTGAAGCGCACCCTAACGATGTTGATGTTTCAACTGTTTTATCAAGGAAGATAAGGCTAAACATTCCATTGGTTAGTGCGGCAATGGACACAGTTACCGAATCAAGGCTTGCGATAGCAATTGCTCAATTAGGGGGGATAGGTATTATCCACAAAAACCTTTCCATTGAGGAACAGGCTGAAGAGGTTGACAAGGTAAAAAGGTCTGAATCGGGTATGATCGTTGACCCGATCACGATTTCTCCTGATGCTTCAATTTATCAGGCTGAAGAATTGATGGCAAAGTACAAGATATCGGGGGTTCCTGTAACCAGGTCAGGTAAGCCGGGTGGAAAACTGGTAGGTATATTGACAAACAGGGATTTGAGGTTTGTTACAGACTTTTCTTTAAAGGTTAAAGACCTGATGACAAAAGAAAACCTTGTAACAGTTCCTGTTGGGACAACCCTTGAACAGGCGAAGGAGATCCTCCACAGACACAGGATTGAAAAACTCCTTGTTGTTGACGAAGATTTTCATCTCAGGGGCTTGATAACAGTAAAGGATATTGAAAAAAAGATTCAGTATCCAGATGCCTGCAAGGATGAACTTGGAAGACTGAGGGTTGGTGCAGCAATAGGTGTAACCGGAGATTACCTTGAAAGGGCTGATGAGCTGATAAAAAATAATGTGGATATAATAGTAATTGACTCATCTCACGGACATTCCCAGACTGTTCTGGAGGCAGTTAGAATTTTAAAGAAAAAGTATCCTGAAAAAGAGTTTATTGCAGGAAATGTCGCAACAGAAGAAGGGGCAAAGGCTTTAATTGAGGCCGGGGCAGATGTTATAAAGGTTGGAATAGGTCCTGGTTCCATCTGCACAACCAGGATTGTAACCGGGTGCGGCATGCCTCAAATAACGGCAATCTCGGAGGTAAAAAAAGTTTGTGATAAGTATGGTGTCCCTCTCATTGCAGATGGTGGAATAAAGTTTTCAGGTGATATAACAAAGGCTATTGTTGCAGGGGCAGATTCTGTAATGATTGGAAGTCTTTTTGCCGGTACTGACGAGGCACCTGGAGAGACAGTTTACTACCAGGGAAGAACTTACAAAACATACAGGGGAATGGGTTCAATTGGTGCGATGAAAAAAGGTTCGGCTGACAGGTATTTTCAGTCTTCAGATGTGGAAAAAACAAAACTTGTGCCTGAGGGAATAGAAGGACAGGTTCTTTACAGGGGAAGTTTGTCAGGAGTTGTTTATCAATTAATAGGTGGGCTTCGTTCGGGAATGGGACTTGCTGGTTGCAGGAATATTGAGGAATTGCAGACAAAGGCGAGATTTATAAGAATTACAAACGCAGGATTAAGGGAAAGCCATGCCCACGATGTTGTAATTACCAAAGAAGCGCCAAACTACAGGCTGGATTAAGATGTATCAGTTTCTGTCAAAGGGTGGTCCATTAATGATTCCCATTATTGGGGGTTTCATTCTTGGCCTTGCAATAATTATTGAAAGGTTTTTCAATTTGAGGTATTACAGAATTGTCAACAATGAACTTTTTGAAAAAGTAAGATTTTTGCTATCTCAGGGGAAGTTTGAGGAAGCACTGGGATTTGTTAGCAGGAAAGCAAATACTGTGGTTAAACCAATTCTGATTGAAGCAATCGAAAACAGGCACCTTCCAGAAGAGCAATTGAAAGAGCTTATCGAAACGGTTGGCAAAAAATCGACCAAAATGCTTGAAAAAAACCTCTCAACCCTGTCAACCATAGTTTCAATTGAACCACTTCTGGGTCTTCTTGGAACAGTTACAGGTATGATAAAGGTTTTTGCTGTAATCTCCGCAAAGGGGCTTGGACATGCTGATCTCCTTGCTAAAGGCATTTCGGAGGCTTTGATAACCACTGCAGCGGGTCTCAGTATTGCAATTCCATTTTTAATCTTTTACAATATTTTTTCCGATAAGGTTGAAAACATTATTATTGAACTTGAAACCCAGACCTTTTTGTTGTTTAAAAATTTGAAATGAACTTCAAAGAACCCAATTCAAGAAGATCCACAAAAGTTTTGATAGACATATCTCCACTGATAGATGTGGTCTTTATACTTCTTCTGTTCTTCGCAGTTTCAACCACATTTAAAGAGGAGGTTGGGCTTCCGTTAACCCTTCCCACTTCTAAGGTAAAAAGCACAAAAGTGAAACAGAAAAATGTTACTGTTTACATAACCAGAAATGGCGATTATTATATTGGTAAGAAAATGGTTAAAGCAGAAAAGTTAAGTGCAGAGATAAAGAGGGAGTTAAACTTAAGTGAAAAGAAAGAAGTAATTATAAAGGCTGATAAAGGTGCTCTATACGAACGGGTCTATCGAGCGATGGATGCAGCAAGGCAGGCAGGAGCAAAAGGCCTTATGGTTGCCGGAAATGCAAAATAACGGGAGGAAATTATGGCTGATTTCATTGAAATTGCAAGGTACTCAAGGAAGGATGAGGCAGAGATTGTAAAAGGTCTTCTTGAAACAGGTGGTATTGAGGCTTATGTTGAGGATAAAGGAACGCAGATGATACCTGAAACATTTGGTGACCTTGCAGTTTACAAGGTTGTTGTAAAACGGGAAGATTTTGAAAAGGCGAAGGCAATAATAGAGGAGTACGAGAAGAACAATTGATGGGATCTTTTTATAGATATTTTTTTTTCAGTGTAATTTTTCTGTTGTCGATATTTGTTTTTTCTAAAACCATAAGGGTTGGTATTTTTTTGAGACAAAAAAGGGTGTCGGTGTATTCTCCCTCTACCATATATGTTTACAAAAGTGGAAGGAGAATAAAGGTCATACCTGCAAGATCAGGTTGTTTTTTCTGGATTAAAAGGGGAAATTACAGAGATCACAGGAGCGGGTGGTTTGTTCAGGTGGGTGCATTTAAGAAATTGTCTTCTGTTAAAAACTGTAAGAAAAAGGTTTCTGCTGTAACAGACCTTGATATTGTTGTTAAAAAGAGAAGAGGACTCTATCTTGTCAGGTTGGGCCCGTTTGATAAACTGGCAGAAGCAAGTGCAATAAGGGATACCCTGAAGATGAGTGGCTTCCCTGATGTTTTTATTGTTTCACAAAGCAAAAACAGCAGGAGGGATAGAATTTACCTTATAGACAGTGAATACAACAAAAGATTTGTGTCCCATTCAGCAATAAATTTAAAGTCCGCTTCTCCCATAAAGGTAAATGGGTCGAGATACAGGGGGTCAATAGAGATAATCCCTCACAATGGAAGAATGAATGTTGTTAATATTCTGGATATTGAGAATTATCTAAAAGGGGTGGTTCCTGCAGAGATGAGCCCCAGACTTTACCCCAATATAGAGGCATTAAAGGCTCAGGCGGTTGCTGCAAGAACCTATGTTTACTATAATCTGAACCAGTTTAAGGGAATGGGGTTTGATATTTGTGCCACTCAGAGCTGTCAGGTTTATAAAGGACTTGATGCTGAGAGGGATCTCTCAAGTGAAGCGGTGGATGACACAATGGGTGAGGTGATCCTTTACAATGGAAAACCCATAAACGCCATGTTTACAGCCTATTGTGGTGGCCATACTGAGGATTTTAACAGGATCTTTGGTGGGAAACCTGTACCTTACCTTAAAGGTGTAAAGTGTGACGGAGAGGGGAGTTTTCCTCATAAAACCATATCAGCAACCAGAGTAATTAATTCAATATCAACACCGTATATTTCAAGGCCTTATCTTGCAATTGCAGTTTTGATGTCCAGAGGGCTTTTAAGCGAAAATGAACTGGATGAGATAAACGGTTACTGGGGGAAAGGTTTTGCCAAAGCATACCTGGACAGAATTTTAAATTATCTTGGAATTGAGGTTAAAGATGTTCCCCTTTCCTCTTCAAAGTTAAATGACATTGGGGAGTACCTCTCTTTACAGATATTTAATACCAGTTCCCTGAAACCTCTGTTTGAAAGTGGATTGATAAATCAGGATCTGCCCGAAATTAATGCAAAGAAAATAGATGTAATTGCAATTGGGTACTCTGTTTTGAAACACTTTGAAAAGATTGACAATTATTCACTTGATTTTATGATAGTTGATAAAGATTTTCTCTTTGGTCTTGAAAACCCTGAATTTATATTCTTAAATCAGGGAAATGTTGAGTTGTCAGTCCCGATTGCCACTATACGCGTTGGAGACAGAATCAGGGTTATCTACAATGAAAATCATATCCCTCTTGCAGTAACCATCGTGACTCCGGAATCACAGCAGGGGATAACTGATTCATTTTTAAGTAATTATGTGTGGTACTCTTTTCTTACCATAGATGAATTGAATGTCAGGGCGAAGGGGTTTGGTTTTGAAAAACCCATAACAGATATAGAGGTAATAGAAAAAACAGACACAGGCAGGGTTGTTAAAATCAGGGTTAAAAGCGAAAAATACTCAAGGGTTTATAGAGGCTTAAAGGTGAGATGGTTTTTCGGGGTTAAAGAGAACAAGTTTGAACTATACAAAAGGTACGATGAAGATGGAAAACTGAAAGGGGTTTACCTTGTTGGCAATGCCTGGGGGCACGGGGTTGGAATGTGCCAGATTGGGGCATTTGGCCTTGCCACCAAAGGGTGGGACTATAAAAAAATATTGAAGCACTACTACACAGGGGTTGAGATAAAAGAGGTTGAGTAATGGGTAAAACAATAGTTCTGGTAAACGATGACGGCCCTTTCTCTAAAGGGGTCATTTCTTTAAAGAATTCACTTAAAGACAGGGGATACAATGTTTATGTTTTTGTCCCTCATCAGGAGATGTCGGCATGCTCTCATGCGTTAACCCTTTCAAAGCCTCTCCATGTTAAGGAGATTGAAACAAATTACCACATTGTTGACGGCACCCCTGCCGATTGCACATACCTTGCCCTTTTCTATTTCTTAAAAGGAAAGAAGATTGACTATGTGATATCCGGTATAAACTGCGGGTACAATATGGGGGAGGATGTGTTTTACTCAGCCACTGTTGCAGGTGCAATGGAAGGGCTCTTTCACGGGGTAAACAGCATTGCTGTATCAACTAAAAACTTTGAAAATGTTGAAAGAATTGCATCTCACTTTGTTGAACTGTTAAAAAAACTTGAATCTTTGCAACTAAATAATCCCTTTTTGCTAAACATAAACTACCCTGATTGCGACATTAAGGGTGTGAAGTTAACCTCTCTATCATCAAGGCTATACCCGGGCAATGTTGTTGAGTGTGTTGACCCGAGAGGAATTAAAAGTTACTGGATAGGTGGAGTGCCTCCTGTCTGGAATGGAGGAAAAAACTCTGACATAAATGCGGTCAAATCTGGTTATGTTTCAATTACCCCCTTAAAAACGGACATAACTGATTACACTTTCTTGAAAGAAATTTTTGATTTTTAGAATTCACCGGGCTATCTGTTTTTATTGTACTCAAATTGATATTGATTTTATAAACTGTCTTGGATTACACTCATTTTTTATGGTTTGTTTTTTAAAAAATTCCCTTGCATAATTGATTATTCGGTATCAGGATAAAATTTAAGCAAAAGTGAGCGTTATCACAGAAAAAGTGTTCAAGCAGGATTAAATTATAATTAAAATTCATCAAAACAACTGCAAAAGGGAGGTGAAGTATGAATAAAAATGTACTGAAAACAACCCTTTTTGTTTGTTTTTTCTCACTTTTCTCCTGTTTCTATCTATTTGCCACAACCTATTACCTTCCCCACATTCACACAGGCTCGGATGCATGGGAGACCTATCTTATTCTTGATAACACAGAAAGCAGAAGTATAAAGGCAACAGGCTACTTTTATGACAGTAATGGTTCTCTTGTTTTAAAAAAGGAATATAATATTTCTGCGCAAGAGACAAAGAAGATACCTTTAAGAGAAATTGGTGCTATTGCAGGGAAGGTTATTTGCAGTGTCGGATCTTTAAGGGTGAGATTAAGTTACATAGCGAGGGATGACCTTGGGGGAGGAACTGCAGAGTTTTCCCCTGATACAAAGTTATCTAAATACCTGATATTAACCCTTTCAAATTACTACGATAAACTGACATGGAGTGGTTTTGCGCTCTGGAACACTCTGAATAAAAGTGTTTTAGTAGACTTGTATGCTTATGGAAAAAACAGAGATGTGTTTGTTCACAAGACAATAGAAATGCAGCCCCATCAAAAGATAGTCGATTACTTTGACAATTTCTTTGAAGTTGAATCTTTCAAAGATATAGATTTTGTCAGAGTTGTAACATCTATCCCGGCTTTATCAGGTGTTGTTATATCGGGCAAGGAGAACGATAAACTTTTATTCACGAAACCAAAAAATGAGCCCGACTGCTGGGGGCATGAAGAGTACTGGTACTATCAGGATTGTGAATTTTCAAATATTGTACAGACAGAGGATTATAAATTCCATGTACTTATTCGCATAGAACGTTTAAATACTATTTTCCATGTGACCTTTGATAAGAATGTGGTTTCAGACAGTTTTTTCGCCAATCCTATTGAAGATTTTACTCTTGATTATTTAGGTGATATGGTTGCAATTGGAAATGATGTTTTTATTTCGGGAGTTAGAGGGACATCATTTATTGTGGCAAAACTATCCTCACAAAATACGATTGAATGGGAAAAAACAGTCGGTCAGGCTCCATCTTCCAGTTTTAATCCAATGGACTATAAAATTATCTGTGCAGGGATAGATAATTCAATTTTGGCCTGTTTCATGGATAGAGAAACAAATTCGGGGAAAACTGTAATACTTGACACAGGAGGCAATATAATTGATTCGATAGACGGCGTTACAGAGACTGCTGAATATGGTGCCGCTCAGGTTTTTACCGATACTTCAAATAACAAGTTGCTTGCCTATTCATTTGCATATTTCGAAAACAAATTGCAGGTTGTTCTATTGAATACTGACGGGAGTCTGGCAAAGAAAATATACGGGCCATCTCCATTGCCGGATAGCGATGGTGTGCACCATCAAATCCTTGGAATGTTTATAGGAAATGAAGACCACATTTATCTTGTCGTTGGGAAAGAGACTCCAGTTGTTGGCGGATGGAGACAATTACACTTATACCTTGTTACAATATCGAAAAGCGACCATGATTTTTCAAATGCAGTGGTAACAGATCTCAATGCATTTGCACCATTTTGTTCAAAAGCAATTGTATTCAATACTAAAAACATTAACGGTCATCCAACACTTCAGGTGATTGTAACTCCCTACAATGGAAGATCAAAGGAAGAAGGTTGTAGAAACTCTGATATGTATCTTGTATGGTTGGATTCCAACAATATTCCATACGATTATTCATTCTTTAAACAAAGTTATCCATACAAAGTTTATGGTGCAATAAAGGGCTGGTACTGTTACTATGTGGCAGCAACACAGAGGCAGTACCTCTGGTACCCTGAAATTATAACGAAATTGATACTTAAACAGATATCGTTTTCAAACAGTTTGCAATATTAAATTAAGGGGCTTATGCCCCCTTTTTTTGAGCAAAGTTTCTAAACAATCGCCTGTACTTTTTAAAATTATGCGGTTTTCCCCCATTGTAAAAACAATTTAACTTTATCCTGAAACCCAATATTTTGTGTTGACTTTAATATACTGACACAATATAATGTTACAAAGAATGAAATTTAAAGAGGTGAACCAGATGAAGAAAAAAGAGCGGGAAATCGATATGTTTTTGAAGTATAAGCCTGTTCAGGAAATCACCAACAGGCAGGGGGAGAGAGTAAAGTTTGACGATTTAAGAATACTGAATGCCGTATTGAAGGCAGGCAAAGCATCCGGGGAGTTTTCAGAGGTTGAGGCTAACAGGATAACCTCTATGGTTGTTAGAATGGTAAATTACAGGTTTCAGGGCTCTATCCCGACTATTGAAGATGTTCAGGACCTTGTTGAAGAAGCCCTTGTTATGGCAGGCTATATAGATACTGCAAGGAGATACATAAAGTACAGAGAGAAGAGAAGAGAGGCAAGAGAGGCTAAAAAAGCCCTTGTTGAGGCAATTTCAACGGTTACGGAGTATGTTGAAAAAAGTGATTGGAGGGTTAATGCAAATGCAAACCAGGGGTATTCTCTTGGAGGGTTAATACTCAACACTGCAGGAAAGGTGATTGCAAACTACTGGCTTAACAAAATTTACCCTGAAGAGGTTGGAAAAGCCCACATTGAGGGTGATTACCACATACATGACCTTGATATGCTTTCAGGTTACTGTGCAGGCTGGTCTTTGAAGCAATTGCTGATAGAAGGGTTCAACGGTGTGCCCGGCAAGATTGAATCAAACCCACCGAAACACCTTGGCGCTGCACTTGGCCAGATGGTAAACTTTCTCGGCACCCTTCAAAACGAATGGGCAGGTGCTCAGGCGTTTTCTTCCTTTGACACCTACCTTGCACCATTTGTTAGAAAAGACAGATTGAGTTACAGGGAGATCTATCAGGAGATCGAGGGGTTTATATACAACCTAAATGTTCCCTCAAGGTGGGGAAGCCAGACTCCATTCACAAACCTCACCTTTGACTGGGTTTGCCCTGAAGATTTAAAAGACCAGTACCCTATTGTAGGCGGGAAAGAGATGGACTTCACCTATGGTGAACTTCAAAAAGAGATGGATCTGATAAACAGGGCGTACATGGAGGTTATGATAAACGGGGATGCAAAGGGAAGGGTTTTCACCTTTCCAATACCGACATACAATATAACGAATGACTTTGACTGGGAGCATCCCAACACTGAGCTTTTGTTTGAAATGACTGCGAAGTACGGCTTGCCGTACTTTCAGAACTTTATAAACTCCGATTTAAAGCCGGGAATGATAAGGAGTATGTGCTGCAGGCTACAGCTTGATTTAAGGGAGTTATTGAAGAGGGGAAACGGGCTTTTCGGCTCTGCAGAGCAAACAGGCTCAATTGGGGTTGTTACCATAAATATGGCAAGGCTTGGATATTTATACAAAAACGATTATGATGGTTTTTTGAAGAAGCTTGATTATTTGATGGAACTGGCAAAGGTAAGCCTTGAAAAGAAGAGAAAAACCATATCAAGATTGCTTGATGAAGGGCTTTTCCCCTACACGAAAAGGTATTTAGGTGGATTGAGAAACCACTTTTCAACAATAGGCTTAAACGGAATGAATGAGGCGATAAGGAATTTCACTGATGACAGGCACGATATAACAGACTCGTTTGGAAGAAACTTTGCAAAGGATGTTTTATTACACATGAGGGAGAAACTTGTTCAGTTTCAGGAGGAGACAGGCCACCTTTACAACCTTGAAGCAACCCCTGCTGAGGGCACAACATACAGGTTTGCAAAAGAGGATAAAAAAAGGTTTTCTGACATTATTCAGGCAGGGACAGAAGATGCCCCATATTACACAAACTCAACTCAATTACCTGTTGGTTTTACCGACGACCCTTTCCTTGCTTTGAAGTTGCAGGATGAATTGCAGACCCTGTACACAGGGGGGACTGTCCTGCACCTTTACCTTGGCGAGAGGGTGTCATCCTCAAATGCATGCAAAAAGATAGTGAAAAGGGCGCTTGAAAACTTCCGACTGCCCTACCTGACCATAACCCCCACATTCTCAACCTGCCCGAAGCACGGTTATATTAAGGGAGAGCACGAGTACTGCCCTGTCTGTGAGGAAGAGGAAAGAAAGAGAATTTTAAAGGAAATAAGTGAAATAGAAAGCAAATTAAATCAAATGGAGGTATAGATGACGGAAAGGGAAAAACTTGAAAAAAGGCTTGAGCAATTGAAGAGTGAACTCGAGAATGTTAAAGGGGAAAAATGTGAGGTATGGACAAGGGTAATGGGCTATCACAGGCCGGTTTCGGAGTTTAACAGGGGCAAAAAAAGCGAGTTCAAAGAGAGGGTTTACTTTAAGGAAGATGTTGCTTTGAAAAGATTGTGAATATTTATGGAATTTTTCAACATAGGGGGAGTAACTCCCTTTACAACAATTGATTTTCCCGAATGTTTATCCGCTGTTTTTTACTTCAAGGGATGTGTTTTTAATTGCCCCTATTGTCATAACAGGGAGTTTATTGAAAGGGGAGAGCCTGGATATCCGTTTGAATCCTTCAAAGCATTTATTGATGAAAGAAAGGATTTTCTTGATGCAATAGTGTTCAGTGGAGGAGAGCCCCTTCTGTTTATTGATGAACTTGAATTCCTTGCAGATTATGTAAAGAGATGCGGCTTAAAGGTCGGCATTCACACGACAGGCTATTCACCTGAAAAATTGAAAAAGATTATAGATAAAGGTTTGATAGACTGGGCTGGAATAGACCTGAAAGCGGACAGAAAAAATTACCCTTTTGCAAGCGGCACAAAAAGGAATTATTTTGAAAAAACCGCTGAAAGCATTGAGATCTTGAAAAATAGAGGTGTTGACTTTGAGGTTAGAACAACAATTTTTGAAGGGCTTGCAGATTTTGAAAAATTAGCCATGCTTATTGATGAGTACAGGAATCTTAAAATAGCAAACCCAGTTTTTCAGATTTATTCTCAAAACGGTGTACCTGAAAGAGGTATTAAAAAATGTGTTGAAGATTTCCTTTCAACGCACTCTTTAAAAGTTTCATTGAGAGAATGACTATTTAATCTTTAATAAGAGATGTTATGGCCATGGCGCAGATGCCTTCGCTTCTTCCTAAGAAGCCCATCTTCTCTGTTGTTGTGGCTTTTATATTTACCCTTTCTTTTTCCAGACCTAAAATAATGGCAACATTCTCTCTGATAATGTCTTTTTTCGGGTTTATTTTTGGCTTTTCACATATAATTGTTGCGTCTATGTTTGAGATTTGATAGCCTTTTTCTTCTGCCAATTCCTTTGCTTTTTCTAAAAATATTTTTGAGTCTGCATCTTTGAACTTCATGTCTGTATCGGGAAAGTGCTGCCCTATATCCCCTTCCCCTATTGCCCCTAAAATTGCATCTGTTATTGCGTGCAATAACACATCTGCATCAGAGTGGCCTTTTAAACCATAGGGGGAGTCAAACTCAACCCCCCCTATAATAAGTTTTCTTCCGTATTCAAATTTGTGAAAGTCTATGCCCTGTCCGACCCTTAAATCCATATCACATCTTTGACATTGGGATTGTAACAAGTATTGTTATCAACATCTTAACCATATAAATAAGTATTACAACAACAATTATTGCAATTGCTGCGGTTAAAATCTTTCCGAAAAGAGAATCCTGCCTCTCCTCTTTGTCTTTCTTCAGCCAGTTTCTCGTTAAAAAGAGGAGTATTGGAGAGGTTATCGCTATCAATCCGTAAATAAACCACATCTTTTCGGTATGTTTTGGCCCTTCAACCGGGCAGTAATGCATTAAAAACCACCCTGCATATAGGGCTGTAATTATCTTTGTGAGAAACCATGGGAACTGTGCTATACCCATATACTCCCCTGTTCTTCCGGGAGGTGCAAGTTCTGCTGCATACTGTAAAAACCTTGGCTGCCACATAGCCTCACCCACAGACATTACAAGTATGTAAGCAAAGAGGGTGTAAACATTTGGGCCAAGAGCAAGGAAGAAGGTTGGAAGAGCCATTACAAAAGTTCCCAGTATCATCATCTTCATTACATCTGCTTTTGCCGTGATTGCAGCCACAAGGGGAGTGAGTATAAATATCAGAATTGGATTGAAGTTTACGAAAAACTCCATATTTGCCTTTACAGTTGGGCCGAACGCCCTGTCAACATACTGGGGCAGGGTGAGCCAGTTATGTGCAAACAAAGTTTGAACAGGGATTAAGGCGAATATAAAGAAAGCAAACTTTATATCCCTTAAAGGATGCTCTGCAAGGTATTGTTTGAAACTCCTCTTTTTAGGCTTGTTTTCAGCCCTTTCCTTTTCAATTTGGTCTTCGCTTTTGCCTGAAGCCATCTCTTTTTGTTTCTTTTCTTCAAGTGCCTGAGCAATTGTCTTTTTATTTACAAACATCATTAAAACAATTATTCCAAGAAAGGTGCATATTACATAGAACCAGAAAACCCCAAGCATACCGTAGTGGACTTCCGGGTTAATTGTTATCCCTGCAGCCTTTAATTTTGCAATAAAAAAATCCCTGTACCATGCCCTTATCCTCGGTGAAATAAGCCCTGGTAAAAATCCTCCAAGGTTCATTACCGCATAGAGTACTGCATAACCCATTGTTGCGGTTTTTTCATCTGTGAACTCTTTGACAGCAGAGTATGCAGCAGGCTGGTACATACCGTACCCGACTATAACAAAGAAAAGCCCAATGAGCGCTGCATAGTAAAGCATTACCCATGAGGTGTGGTCAAACAGAATTTGGTATGGCACCCCTGTAAAAATTATTCTTCCAATTAGCATAAGGATTAAGGATATTAGCAATGCCTTTCTTATCCCTATTTTGTCGGACATTCCCCCTAAAAATAGCATTGCAAGGGTAATACCCCCTGTGAAAAATCCAACAACAAGGTCTGCCTGATGGTCATTTAGCCCGAAAAAGTCGTTAAAGTAAATTGCCATAAAGGTGAGTATTCCAAAGTAAACCATTCCCTCAATCAAATAGGAGATGTTTACACCCCACAAAACCTTTGGCACCTTTGCAAAGTCAATAAAAGGCTGGATAATCTCCCTTAAAGGGTTTGTTTTTGTTTCTTCCTGTTGAGTTATGCTCTCATTCTGGCTTTCATTTCTTTTTTCCTCTTCCAAGTTCAACCTCCCCAATCTTGAGTTTTATAAAAAAATTATATCAGTATTTGAAACTCTTAATAGCAATTTTTTGTTATTATTAAAATAAAGAACTGTCAATAAGGAGTTTTGCCATGTTTGATTTTACCTTTACCGATGAGCAAAAAAGGTTGAGGGATGAGGCAAGGGAGTTTTCAAGGTGGGTACCCAAGGATTTGATCCTTGCAATGGATAAAGAAGAGGTGCAGTTTCCAAAAGAGTATTTAAAAGAGGCAGGGAAGAGGAACCTTTTAGGTATTAGAATCCCGAAAGAGTTGGGAGGGAGAGGGCTTGGCTGGGTTGAAAATGTAATTGTTGCAGAAGAGATAGGGGTGCCGAGTTATTCCCTTGCGTGTTTATGGGGGGTTGGTGCAGACATTGTTTGCGATGCAATTGCAGAGTATGGCTGCGATGAGTTAAAGGAAGAGGTTGTAAAGCCATTGCTTAAAGGAGAGGTTTATGCTGCTGAGGGGTTGACCGAGCCAAGGGGCGGTTCGGACTTCTTTGGTGCTAAAACCTATGCTGTAAAGGACGGAAAAGACTGGGTAATAAACGGAGGCAAAAGGTTTATTGTGGGGGCGGAAGGGGCAGACTGGTTTTTGATCTATGCGGTAACCGACAGGGATAACCCTGATCCTCACAGAAGAATAACAGCATTTATGGTGCCAAGGACAAAGGGGGTTGAAACAGAGTACATATACGGTTTGATGGGTGTAAGAGGCGGGGGAGCAGGAAGGCTTAAACTTGACAATGTAAGAGTGCCTGAAAGGTTTGCGTTGAACGGAATTAACGGAGGATACGAGGTTTTCAAAAGGATGATGATACCCGAAAGGCTTGGAACCGCTGCAATGACAATAGGTTCGGTCAGGCCTGCAATTGAGATAGCAACAAGGTACACATCAAGGAGAAAGGCTTTCGGAAAAGAGATTGCAAGGTTTGAGGCTGTCGGATTTAAGGTTGCAGACTCTGTTATGCTTCTTGACGCTGCAAGGGGGCTTGTATATTCAACCGCACTTGCAATAGATTCAAAAAAAGCCTCTCCGGGAAGAGTCAGGAGAATGATATCGGAAAGCAAGAAATTTGTTACGGAGGCTGCATGGGACATAGTGAACAAATGTATGCAGGTTATGGGTGGAATAGGGTACACCGATATCTATCCAATTGAAAGGATATTGAGGGATATAAGGCTTTCAATGATATGGGTCGGGACAAATGAGATAATGCAATTGATAATTCAGCATGAATGGTACAAAGAGTTCTGGCAGAAGGTTGTAAAGGAGAATGTTAGAGATGTTGAAATGGATGCAGAAAATGCCCACAGGGACGATGAGAAGGTGTTTGAGTGAATTTATGTTTCCCCCTTTGCTTTTAAGTGATTTTGTTTTGTGGTATTATGTTTATGAATATTAAAAGGAGGAATTTATGAATAGAGAAGCGCTTGGTATGGTTGAAACCAAGGGACTTGTTGGGGCAATAGAGGCTGCCGATGCTATGGTAAAGGCTGCAAATGTCGTTTTGATAGGCAAGGAATACATAGGCGGCGGTTATGTTACCGTTATGGTAAGGGGTGATGTTGGCGCTGTTAAGGCTTCAACTGATGCAGGTGCAGCCGCTGCAAGAAGGGTTGGAGAGCTTGTCTCTGTCCATGTTATTCCAAGGCCTCATTCGGATGTTGAGAAGATTTTGCCGGATTACAGGGAGAAGAAGGGCAAATAATAGTTTCCGTCAATAACATTACTGGAGATTGGAATGCTTGATTCTATTTTTGAAAAGGCAGAAGTTGCCGGCAGTATCCTTGAAGAATACTCTCAGGAAGAGATAGACAGACTTGTTGAGCAAATTGCAAAAGACGGTGAGGCAAACGCTTTGCCTCTTGCTGAACTTGCCCACAATGAAACTGGATACGGCAAAGTGGAGGATAAAAAGATAAAAAATATACTTGCAACAAAGATTTTGTGGGATTCTATAAAAAACGAAAAAACTGTTGGAATAATAAAGGAAGACACTGTCAATAAAATCATTGAGGTTGCCGCACCTGTTGGCATTGTGGTTGCTGTCATACCCTCCACCAATCCAACTTCAACAACTCTGTATAAGGCAATAATATCTTTAAAGGGGAGAAACCCTATAATCTTTTCACCCCATCCCGGGGCAAAGGGGTGTATTAAGGCAACGGTTGACATAATAAGAGAGGCTTTGAAAAAGGTCGGGGCGCCTGAGGATGCAGTCCAGATTGTTGATAACCCGACAATTGAGTTGACAAAGCAGATGATGTCCCATCCTAAAACAGGGATTATACTTGCAACAGGTGGGCTTGGGCTTGTAAAGGCTGCCTATTCGTCAGGCAAGCCTGCATACGGGGTTGGTCCCGGCAATGTCCCTGTTTTTATTGAGAGGACGGCTGATGTTGAAAAGGCTGTAAAAGATGTGATAACCGGGAAAACATTTGACAATGGGACAATATGCGCATCGGAACAGTCTATAATTGCAGATAAGCCCATAGCAAAGCAGGTAATTGAGGAATTGCTTAAAAACAATGCCTATATTTTAAAGGGTGATGAAGTTCAAAAGGTTGCCTCTGTTGTTGTTACCGAGAAGTTTGGTGCAAATCCAAAAATTGTCGGAAAACCTGCAACCTACATTGCAAAGCTTGCCGGGGTGAATGTACCTGAAAAAACTGTTGCGCTTGTGGCACCCCTTGACGGTGTTGGCAAAGCCTATCCCCTTTCCATTGAGAAACTCTCCCCTGTTCTTGCCCTTTACATTGAAGACGGCTGGGAGAAGGCCTGTCAGAGGTGTATTCAACTTTTAAAGTTCGGGGGGCTTGGTCATTCACTTGGGATACACACAAGAAACAAAGAGGTTTTAAAGCAGTTTGCATTGAAAAAGCCTGCATTCAGAATTGTAGTTAACTCCCCAACAACACACGGAGCCGTGGGGTATTCAACAAATTTAATGCCTTCATTGACCCTTGGCTGTGGCACATTTGGAAACAACATAACAAGCGAAAACATTACGGCAAGGCACATGATAAATATAAAGAGGGTTGCATTTGAGACAAAGCCTGTGAACAAAGGCAGGTTTTCACCCTATGACTTTTACTTCAAGGATGTTAAGCCTCATTCAATTGAATCCGTTATCGAAAGCAAACTGTCTGATTTTGAGGTTTCGGAAAGTGTTGAAAAAAGAGTTTACGACTTTGTATGCGAAGAGGATATAAAAAAGGCTTTAAAAGAGAATAGGAAGATTTTGATAAACGATAAAACTTTAATAACCCCCCTTGCGCTTGACGAGGGGAAGAAACACAATATATTTGAGAAGGTTTAAATATGGATAGAGAAGCGTTTGTTTATAAGTTAACCGAAATTGTTTTCAAACACTTTGGCCAGTATGGAACTGATAAGGTTAAGGAATGTGTAAAGGAACTGTTGAGAACTGTAGAATCGAAGGACTCTGTTGAAGGGATACCTGAAAGAGACGACAAAAACACTGCAATAATAACCGTTTTCGGGGAGAGCAAGCCCGGAATTGTTGCGGGGATAACAGGGGTGCTTGCTGAAAACAATGTTGACATAACAGATATTACCCAGACCCTTCTCGGAAAAAACTTTGCAATGATAATCATTGTTGACCTTTCAACATCGACTAAAAGTTTTACCGAACTTAAAGATATGCTTGAAAAAAAGGCTGATGAACTTGGGGTTGCTGTTTTCTCGCAGCATCAGGAACTCTTTAAGTCAATGCACAGGATTTAGTTATGCTTGGCAGTTTCAGCACAAAAGAGATTCTTGAAACAATCAAGATGATCCGCATGGAGAATCTTGATATAAGAACCACAACCATGGGGATATCCCTTTTTGATTGCATTACATCCGATATTGGTAAAACCTGCGATAACATATACGACAAGATAATGAAGTATGCGGGAAACCTTGTGAAAACTGTAAACGAGATAGAAGAGGAGTTTGGTATAAGGGTTGCAAACAAAAGGCTTTCCGTTACCCCTGTTTCATTGACAGGAGGGGTTTCAATAAACAGAGACGGATTTGTAAAGATTGCGAAAACCCTTGATAGAGCCTGTAATGAGATCGGGATAGATTTCCTTGGCGGTTACTCTGCCCTTGTTCAAAAGGGAAGCACAAAGGTTGAAGAGGAGTTTATCAAGTCAATACCAGAGGCTTTGTCTGTTACAGAGCATATATGCTCATCTGTCAATGTTGCATCGACAAGGGCCGGGATAAATATGGATGCGGTTAAAGAGATGGGGATAATTATAAAAGAGATGGCTGAAATGACAAAGGACAGAGGGGCAATTGCAAACGCAAAGTTTGTTGTTTTTGCAAATGCGGTTGAGGACAACCCGTTTATGGCAGGTGCTTTTCACGGGGTTTCGGAGCCTGAATGTGTTATAAATGTCGGGGTTTCGGGACCCGGTGTTGTGAACGATGTTGTGAAAAAGGCTGGAGATGTTGACCTTGGCACACTTTCCGAAATAATAAAAAAGACTGTTTTCAAGATCACAAGGGCTGGTGAATTGATAGGAAGAGAGGCTGCGAGAAGGCTTGGGGTTAAGTTTGGAATACTTGATCTTTCCCTTGCTCCTACCCCTGCCGAAGGGGATTCGGTTGCAGAGATACTGAAAGGGATAGGGGTTGAGCAACCGGGGGCACCGGGAACAACCGCTGCACTTGCAATGCTAACCGATGCGGTTAAAAAAGGCGGTGTTATGGCTTCTTCCTATGTCGGGGGTATGAGTGGTGCATTTATCCCTGTCTCGGAGGATGCGGGGATGATTGAGGCTGTGAAGTTAGGTGCTTTGACGCTGGAGAAGTTAGAGGCAATGACTGCTGTTTGCTCTGTTGGGCTTGACATGGTGGCGGTGCCGGGAGATACCCCTGCTGAAACAATTTCAGGCCTTATTGCAGACGAGATAGCAATAGGGGTGATAAACGGTAAAACAACCGCTGTAAGGGTGATTGTTCCTCCCGGTGCAAAGGTTGGGGACGAGGTGCAGTTTGGCGGATTGCTTGGAATGGCTATTGTTCAGGACATAAACACCTTTTCTTCCAAGAGATTTATTGATAGAGGCGGAAGAATACCTGCTCCAATCACAAGTATGAGAAATTGAATTGAAAAACCTAAAAGAGATGACAGAGAAAGAACTTATAACAAAACTTAAATCAGGGGATGAAGAAGCCTTCAATGAATTCTTTGAAAGATACAAAAACACCATTTACAACTTCGGGCTTAAATTCTGCGGAAACAGGGAAGACGCATCTGATATTTTGCAGGAGACTCTTTTAAACGCCTTTAAGTACATAAAAAACTTCAAAGGGGAATCCAAACTCTCGACATGGCTTTACAGAATTGCCTCAAACGCCTGCCAGAAGAAAAAGATTTCTGAAAAAAATGTGGTATCTTTTGACGAGCTTGAAGACAATCAAATACATTCTTTAAACAGTCACAATGAGAATCCACACATAACCTTTGAAAGAAAAGAGATTGAAAACCTTATTCAAAAGGCTATTTTGCACCTGCCCGAGCAGTACAGGATTCCATTGATCTTAAAGGACATAGAGGGGTTAAACCACCAGGAGATAGCTGAAATAATGGACATAAGCATTACAAATGCAAAGGTAAGGCTTCACAGGGCAAGGCTTATGCTTAAAACAATAGTGGAAAACCTTTTGCGGGAAGGCAAAAATGGATGAAAAGTGCAAAAAGATAATGAAATGCCTCTCCGATTACATAGACGGCGAGGTGTCGGAAAACCTGTGCAAAATGGTTGAACAACACCTTGAACAATGCTTTGAATGTAGATGTATTGTTAATAGTTTAAAAAATATAGTTGAATTGTTACATCAACTGCCTGAAGAACATATCCCTGAAGAGATGGAAAAAAAATTGTTGGAAAGGTTGAGACAGGCCCTTTTTAATTGATTTGATATAATTAAAGCAGAAATCAATGAAGGTGTTTATGAAAAGAGACCTGTTTTTAATACTCCTTTTAATTGTTGTGACAGGGTATATTGTTTTTCCGAAAAATGGCTTTCTTCTTTCATCTTCCTCCAGAAAAAATATTTCTTCAATTTTGGAGAAAGATGGTGAATTTATTTCTGCTCTTCAAAAGGGTGACACAGATTCTCTGAACAGAGTGTTCCATCACCTGAATTCCCTTTCTATTCCTGCTGTTTTGTTTAACCTGACAATGAGGCCTGTTGTCTGGAACAATTTGGCATTGAACTATCATGGAGACTACAACATTGTAAAAACCGTAAAGGTGTTTGACAACCCTGTAGGATATGTGGGTCTGGGAGAGGCAGGCATAAAAAACTTGAACAAAAAAAACAGGTTAAAATTGTATGTTCTTGCATTGATTATTTTTTTAATTGTTTCATTTATTAAAAACAGGTATGTGAATATTGGTTTTCTTTTACTCCTTATATGTTTTACTCTTTTTTTTAAAAGTGCTTTTTTCCCGTTGCTTTTTTTCTCTCTGCTTTATTTGAAATATGGAAGGGATAGAATAAAAAACGAGGTCGCTTCACTGATATTTTTTTTATTTGCGATAACCGGTTGTTATCAATTGTTTTTAACCCCCTATGTGTTTTTTGACCTTCTCTCTTTCTTTCGTAATGTAGATTTTTTTGAGGCTTTTTTTGTAAGTATTGTCGCATCAACATTTTTCTTAACATTAAGGCCATCAATCCTTTCCTTCTCGGGGGTGATCCTGTCTGCCTTCCTGGGGAAGGAGGTTTTTTTGTTTTCCTGCACACTTTTTGTTCTGTCTCTTGTAAGGGGCAATAAGATCTCTGTTTTTCTTTTGAAGTTGCTTTTGTTTGCAATCATGTTATCCCTCACGGGGCATTATTTTTCAAGATCCAGGTTGAGAGCATTTTTAAGGAGAGCAGACTTTTCTTACAATAGGTTAAGGCAGAAAGGAGAGAAAAGGTTAAGGTACTATCTTGAACTTGCAAAAACCAGAGGGTATGCAAACTTAAGGGATTTTATTGCAAGAAGCGGGCTTGAAAAAGAGGACTTTTATGCTGCATACTTCAACATAATTGGTGAGGTTGTCGATGAATACTCGAATAACATGATAGAGATGATGGAGATCCCGAGAAAGATCAGGTTTTCAACAGTTGAGGTAGGTGGTAAGAAAAGACTTGTTGTTTCTGGAAGTACAAGATTTAAGGTGGGTATTCTTTCATTAACCCTTGCCTGTGATGTTTACTCTCTTTCTATTTTGAAAAATTACAGGTTCTTGAGGGATTATATGGAGGTAAAAAAAGGGGAAAAGGGGTACATTGTTAATTTGAAGGAAATAAATTTATTTAATTTGATAACTGATATTTCATTGATATTTGTGCTGTCAATTATCTTTTTTCTATCCTTTTTTTCTTTAAACAGAAGGAAAGGGTTGTTTGAAAGGATGATTTTTGCAATATATGTGGGTTTTGCCACAATTCTTGTCTTTTTGGGTCTTATACTCTTTATTCATTCAAGTCGTATAGCAAGGGGTGTGATGGAAAAGGGGATCAAGGATAATCTGTTGAAAGTGAAAGGGTTTATTGAAAATGACCCGTCCTCTCTTTCGGTGGATTACCTTCTATGGTTAAAGAGTGTTTTTAATGTGGAAATAGGGGTTTATGGAAATGGTGTGCTCCAGTTGTCAAGTGGTGGGATCGGTTTATCGCTTTTAATACCCTTTGACATTTATCAGAGTTTGTTAAAGGATAAGTTAAAAAACAAAAAGATGGTATATTTCTCTGGAGATAGTGCATTCGGTAATTTAACGGTTGATACAATACCCTTTGCCATGCTCTGTGCAAAAGGTGAAAATGATTTCAGGCCATTGTTTGACTTTTTAAGGATAGTTTCTTTTGTTTTTCTCATTGTTTTTATTGTGTCTTACTTTGTTGCATACGAAATTACAAGGTCTCTTGTTACTCCCCTTTTAAAACTTTCTGATGGGGCCAAATCCATAGTTAATGGAAACTTTGGAATTTCAATTGATTACGATAAAGATGATGAGATTGGAGTTTTGATCAGGTCAATTGAGTATATGGCAAACTCCCTTCAGGAGAATTATAACCGGCTTAAAACTATAATTGATAATGTTCCCACAGGGATTGCTTTGATAGATAAAGGTGGAAAGATTATAATGACCAACAGAGTTTTCGATGAATTAAACGAAAAACTTAAAAGCGATGTTCTATCCTCCAGGGGAAGGGATGAGATAGCGTTTGAGGACAAAAGATTCTTTGTGTCAAAGAGAGAAGTGGAAAAAGGAATAGATATGGTTGTGGTTGAAGATTTAACAAATGTGGTTAAAGCAAGCAAGTTAGAAGTTATCACAGATATGGCAAGGAAGGTTGCACATGACATAAAAAACCCCTTAACCCCTATAAAATTAAATATTGAATATCTCACAACTATTATGAAAAAAGGGGGGAAAAACCTGGAAGAGGTACTCCCTGAAATTGCCAACAACATACTTTCAAAAGTTGAGGAATTAAAAAGGATTTCGGCACAATTTTCAGGGATTTTCAAAGCCTCAAAAGATGAGACCTATGAGGAAATTGAGCTGATACGCTTTCTGGAGGACATTTTTGCTTCTTATCCGGGAATAAATTACAGGATTGAGGGAGATAAGGTTTTTGTCAATGCAAGCAAACTTAAGCTGGCAAGGGTTTTTGAGAACCTTATTGAAAACTCAATTGAGTTTTCCGACAATCCCTTTATTGAAATAGATATCAAAGATAAAGGGGATTTTGTTTTTGTTTCATACAGGGACAATGGTATGGGAATAGATGGAAAACACATTAAAAAAGTGTTTGAACCTTATTTTTCCACACGTGAAGACGGAACAGGTTTGGGGCTTTTCATTGTGAAGGAATTTTTACAGGATATGGGTGGAGATATTGTTCTTCACCCCTCGAAAAAGGGGGTATTCTTTGAGCTTAAATTTAGAAAAAACAGAATTGAAAAAGATAATTGATGACAGCATTCACGGCTCCTCTTACCTTTTAAAGGAAACTGTTAATCTTTTAGGCAAAAAACCATTAAGTGTTCAACTTGATTATTTAAAAAAAATTGTTGCATCACACAGGGGGATGGCATATCTGGTAAACCTTCTGAAGTTTGTTGAAGAAACTGGCAGGGGTTGTATAGAGTTTTACAATGAGATCAAGGAGGCTCAAAGGGAGGAGATGGAAAAATTTGTACATCAATTCCAGGGGTTGAGTGTATCAGTGATATCTACCTTCAGTTACTCAGGGCTCGTTAGAGATGCCCTGATTGCTCTTTACGAAAAAAAGCCTTTTGCTCTGTACATAGGGGAGTCAAGACCTGCCAATGAGGGCATTAAATTTGCGGAGCATCTTTACAACAGCGGGGTTAAAAGCATAACTGTTATGAGTGATGCCTGCTTTTTTTCAAAAATAGAAAGATGTGATGCGGTTATACTGGGGTGTGACGGCTTTACGGACACATTTTTTGTAAACAAAACGGGAAGCAGAGCAATAGTGCAACTGGCGGATTATCATAAAAAAGATGTGTATGTGATTGCCGACAGGTACAAGAGGCTTAAAGGGGATGTGGATTTAAAGCGCGGGGATGGTGGTGAGATATATAGAGGAAAACTTCCTCTGATGGTTTTAAATCCGTATCTTGAAAGGATTGATCTGTTAAAAAATGTTATAATTTTTTATTGATATGAGATTTTTGATTAAACTATGGACCATATTTAATAATTTTTATAAAAAAAGGCTTTTTACAATTGCAGCAGCATTATCTTATTATGCAATGCTTGCAATATTCCCTTTTTTCATTATGCTTGTCTATTTTTCAACCCTTATTTTCAAAAAAAACCTCAGTGTTGAAAAACTTGATTCAATTTTAAGACTTTTTCCGTCTTCAATATCACACACCATAGTGAGCAATCTCGATAAGATACTTCTTTCAGGTAAGGTTTTTTCAATAATATCTCTTTTTTTTATTGTTTACTTTTCATTCAGGGTGTTTGCGGTTCTTGAAAGTGCTTTAAGTATAATTTATCACACTCAGGTGGAAAGAGGCTTTCTGATTGCAACCCTTAAATCCTTTTCCCTTTTCGTAATCACTGCATTTTCCATGCTTTTTTTATTTGTTTCTTCTTCAGTTTTGTTTGTTATAAAAGATAAGTTTGTTTCTATATTTTTTATCAACTCTTACTACGCTTTTCTTCTTTTTCAGGTCTTTATTGAAACATTGTTTTTTGCCCTGTCATACAAGTACATGTCCCATAAAAAGATAAAATGGAAAAATGTATTTACAGGAGGGTTTATTGCAGCAGTATTGTGGGAGGTTTTAAAGCACATATTCGGGCTTTACATTGCAAGTATAAAACTGTACTTTTTGCTTTACGGTTCTCTCGGCTCCATAGTGCTTTTGATGCTGTGGTTATACTATTCTTTTCTTGTGTATCTGTTTGGAGCTGAGATAAGTGAAGACCTCTGATTTTTTCTTGTTATTTCTGGGAACTCTTTTTTCTGATATAATTTACAGGCATAAAAAAGAGGGGTAATCATGAGGATAGCAATAGGCCAGATGAATCCTGTTGTTGCAGATTTTAACATTAATATTAAAAAAGTGATTTATTTTGTTGAAGAGGCAATTAAAGAGGAGTGCGATTTAATAATTTTCCCGGAATTAACTCTATGTGGTTATATCCCGGAAGACCTCATACTTCAGGGAGATTTTTCAAAAAGAACAGAGCAATCGTTAAAGATTATTGAGAGTTTAAGCAGGGATATTGCCATAGTGTGTGGTTACGCTAAAAAAAATTATGGAAAGGGCAAGCCTTTCTTCAATACCGTCGGATTTTTCAGTGATGGTATGTTGAGGGTTGAGTACCGAAAAAGACTTCTTCCCAATTACGATGTTTTCAATGAAAAAAGGTACTTTGAAGAAGGAGATAAACCCCGTGTTATAGAGGCGAATGGGGTTAGATTTGGGATTACCGTCTGTGAGGATGGGTGGAACACTGAATTTTCCCCTGCTTATGGACTCTATTCTATTGACCCTGTTGAGGAGACGGTTCAATCAGGCTGCGACATTCTTTTAAACATTGCTGCATCTCCCTTTTATTACAAAAAGGTTTTTTTACGAGAGACTATGTTTTCAAATATTGCTAAAAAGTATTCGATACCTTTAATCTTTGTTAATCAGGCGGGGGGAATTGATGGCATTGTGTTTGACGGGGATTCCTGTGTGTTTGATAGGGACGGGAGGATTATTAAAAAAGCAAAAAGATTTGAAGAGGATTTTGTTGTCTGGGATGTTAACAATGAAAAGGGAAAGATTTTTCCTGTAAAAAGCGATGACAATGAGTTGATTTTCAATGCACTCGTTACCGGGTTAAAGGATTTTATAGAAAAAATCGGGGCAAAAAGGGTTCACCTTGGGTTAAGCGGGGGGATTGATTCGGCGCTTGTTTCTGTTATTGCCAGATATGCCCTGGGGAGTGAAAATGTGTGTGGAATAATGCTTCCATCCCCTTATTCAAGCAGATCAAGTATTGAGGATTCACTCTTGCTTGCAGATAATCTGGGGATTAAGGTTGAAAGAATAGATATATCCCATTACTTTGAGGTTTTAAAAAACGAACTTCCTGTAAGCATTGGAGATTTAAAAGATATAACCGAACAGAACTTGCAGGCGAGGTTGAGGGGCATGATTTTGATGGCTTATTCGAACAACAACAATTCAATTCTCTTAAACACCGGGAACAAATCTGAACTTGCAGTTGGGTATGCAACGATTTACGGGGATATGTGCGGAGCAATTGCTGTAATAGGTGATGTTTACAAAACAAAGGTCTATTCCCTAGCAAGGTGGATCAACAAAAAGTATGGAAAATTGATTCCTGAAAGCATTTTGGTAAAATCCCCCTCTGCAGAATTGAAGCCGGGGCAAACCGATCAGGATACCCTTCCCCCTTACGATGTGCTTGATGGTATTCTGGAAAGGTATATAGAGAAAGGAATGTCTATTGAGGAGATAATTGGGGATACTGGTTTCGAAAAAGAAACAGTAAAAAAGGTTTTAAATATGGTTCAAAGAAGCGAATTTAAGAGAAAGCAGGCTCCCCCTGTGATAAAGGTGACATCAAAAGCCTTTGTCACAGGCTTCAGGTTCCCTATTAGCTCTAATTTTCAGGGGGTGAAAAATGAAGATGCTTGAAGGCAGGATTGCTGTTATAAGCGGGGCAAGTGCTGGTATAGGAAAGGCAACTGCCGAATACTTTGCAAAAGAAGGCTGTAACCTTGTTCTTATTGCAAGGAGACTTGAAAGGCTTAAAGAATTAAAAAAAGATTTTGAAGCAAAATACGATGTCAGTGTTGTGATTGGAGCTGTTGATGTGTCTGATTTTGATCAATGCAAAATTTTTTTCAATTCCCTTGATGAAAAATTTAAAGCACCTGATATCCTTGTAAACAATGCGGGGCTTGCATTTGGAATGGAAAAACTGATTGAAAAGCCGGTTGAAGACATGGATAAAATGATTGATGTTAATGTGAAGGGAGTTATCTACATTACAAAACTTTTTGTGCCTTATATGGTTGAAAAAGGCGGAGGTTCAATTGTTAATGTTGGCTCAATTGCAGGAAGAGAGGTTTATCCGGGCGGAAATGTTTACTGTGCTACAAAGCATGCTGTCAGGGCTTTATCCAATGCTTTGAGAATTGAGCTTGTTGATAGTCCTATCCGTGTTATAGAGATTGCACCGGGACTTGTTGAAACGGAGTTTTCAATAGTAAGGTTCAAAGGGGATAAAGAGAAGGCTGATAATGTTTACAAAGGGTTAACCCCACTTTATCCCGATGATATTGCAGACTTAATACTTTACACTGTTACAAGGCCTCCTCATGTGCAGATAAACGAGGTTGTTATTATGCCTGTAAATCAGGCAACCACAACTGTAATTCACAGGAAGCAAAATGAGTAAATTCCACTGGGAAAATTATCTTGAAAATTTGTTAAAAGAGAAAACCGAAAAGGAAGCGGCTGCTTTGTGGAAATTAACAGGGGGAGGAATCCCCTTTGATTACAGGTTTGAGCATGTTATATCAGTGGTTAAAACAGGGAAATATCTTCAAAGGTTTGAAGGTGGCAACCTTAAAGTTATTGTTGCGGCATGCTATCTTCACGACATTGGCAAAAGCTTTTTTATAAAAGAGGGGAAAAGCAAGCATCACGGTTTAAAGAGTGCTGAAATGGCAAAGGAAATTCTAAAAAGGATTGATGACTTTTCGAAAAAAGAAATTGAACATGTTGCGGAGGCTATTAAAAACCATGTGGGGCTTTTCAAAGATAACAAAGAAAGGTGTCTTGAAGGTAAAATATTATGGGATGCAGACAAATTAACGAAGGTGGGGGCATTGTCCCTTGCACACTCACTTGCAATTGCAGGGGCTTTCGGGGGCATAGACACAAAAGGTATTGTTGAGAGAGGTAAAAAATGGGCAGCCCTTGTGCCCGATATAGTTGCAGGATTTCACACAGAAACTGCAAAAAAACTTGGTAAACAAAGGGCTGAAATTCTGCTATCATTTTATAAACAACTGGAAAACGAATTTAACATGGAGTGAGTTATGTTGTTAGCACTTGATATTGGTAACACAAATACCACAATCGGGGTTTTTGAAAATTCAAAGTTGATAATGGATTTCAGGTTAACCACAAACATAAACCAGACCATGGATGAATATGGAATATTTGTTAGAAACCTTCTGTCTTTGCAGGGGATTGATTACAAAGGGGTTAAAGACATAATAGTTTCCTGTGTTGTCCCTCCTCTTGAGGAAGTAATTTATTTTATGTCGATAAATTACTTTGGAATAAAACCTTTGTTTGTTAGACCAGGGATAAAAACCGGGCTTGCTTTAAAGGTTGAAACCCCATCAGAGGTTGGGGCAGACAGGATTGTGGATTGTGTTGCTGCAATAAATAAGTACAAACCTCCTTTGATTGTTGTTGACTTTGGAACGGCAACAACCTTTGACGCTATAAGTGAGAACAATGAATTTTTAGGTGGTGCAATAGCTCCTGGATTGAAGATCTCGGCGTTTTCCCTTTTTGAAAAAGCGGCCAAACTTCCTGAGGTTGAAATAAGAAAACCTAAAAGCGCAATAGGTAAAAACACGGTTACAAATATTCAATCAGGCTTATTTTTTGGCTATGTTGGCCTTGTCTCTGAGATTTTAAAAAGAATGCTTGATGAATTGCCAGGTGCAAAGGTTCTTGCAACAGGCGGGCTTGCAAGGATAATTTCAAAAGAGTGCAAATTGATAGATGTAATTGATGATAAACTTACACTTGAGGGTTTGAGAATACTTTTTGAGAAAAACAGGTGATGACTGATAGTAAGCCACTTGATTTTCAGGAATACTTTGATAGGGTTGAGTGTTACTTCGCTCTAAAAAGGAACAGGGCACTCCTTCTTTCACCTGAGGAGTTTGAGGTTGTTGAGGAGTTTTACAGGGAGGGTGTTCCTTTAAAGGTGTTTTTCAGAGGAATCGACAGATTCTTTGAGAGAAAGAGGAAAAGAAAAAGGAAGAGCAGAAGGATATTTTTTCTTACTCATGTTAGGGATACAATTGAAGAGGTATGGAACGATTACAAAAAAAAGGGAGCAGGTTCCTTTCTTGTTTCTGGGGATAGTGAAACTGAGTTTATTTATAAAAAAATTGATACCATAATTGAGAGGTTGAATGAATGTGATGCTTCTGTGAAAACTGTTGCTGAAAGGGCAAGAGCAATGCTTGAAGAGTTGAAACGGGAGGCATCGGAGTTGACCATAGAGGATGTTGAAATTCGGATGGAAGGGATTTTGAAGTTTGCAACAGGTGAAATTTTTGATATTCTAAACGGAGAATTGAAAGAGGTTGCGTTTGATGTTGAAAGGGAGTTGAATGACATAAAAGCATCTCTGGGGAAGGACATTGCCCCTGATATAGTTGAAAGGTTTAAAAGACATCTTGTCTTTGAAAAACTTAATTTTCCTGAGGTTACGCTTTTTGATTAGATGAAAGGAGAAGGTTATGAGCATAATAGATAGCCTTAGAAAGGGCATTGTACCGCCTGTTTTGAAAAGGGTGGCAGAACATGAAAATGTTGATTTAGACCATATAGTAAGTGGTGTACTTGATGGCACAATTGTTGTTCCACACAACAACTTTAAACAATTGAGAAGACCCTGTGCAATAGGCAAGGGGTTGAGAGTAAAGGTAAATGCCAATATAGGCACATCTCAGGACCATGAAGATATTGAAGAAGAGATTGAGAAGTTAAAGATCGCTGTAAAGTACGGTGCAGACGCTGTTATGGATCTGTCAACGGGGGATAGGGCAAGACAAACAAGACTAAAGGTTGTTGAAAACTCTCCAGTTCCGGTTGGAACGGTGCCTGTATATGAGGCCTTTTTAAAGGCTGGTAAACACAAGGGTACCATTATGAGATTGACAGCAGACGATATATTTGACGCAATTGAGCAGCACGGTAAAGACGGAGTTGATTTTATAACCGTGCATTGCGGAATAACCATGGAGTCTGTTGAAAGGATGAGAAAACAGGGAAGACTTGCCGATGTTGTTTCAAGAGGTGGGTCTCTTTTGATAGAGTGGATGGTTTTAAACGAAAGGGAAAATCCCCTTTACGAATACTTTGACAGGCTGCTTGAGATATGCAGAAAGTACGAAATGACGATAAGTTTGGGGGATGGGATGAGGCCAGGTGCAATTGAGGATGCAACAGACAGAGCACAGATTCAGGAGTTGATTGTTCTTGGGGAATTGGCTCAATACGCTGTTGAAAACGGGGTTCAGGTTATGATTGAGGGTCCGGGGCATGTTCCCCTTGATCAGGTTGAAACAAATATGAAAATTCAGAAAACACTATGCAACGGTGCACCGTTTTATGTGTTGGGTCCCATTGTTACAGACATTGCACCCGGTTACGATCATATTACCGCTGCAATTGGAGGGGCTGTTGCTGCTATGAGCGGGGCGGATTTTCTATGCTATGTTACCCCTGCTGAGCATTTAAGGCTGCCAACTGTTGAGGATGTTAAGGTGGGTGTTATTGCAAGTAAGATTGCAGCCCATGCTGCGGATATTGCTAAAGGTATTCCAGGCGCAAAGGAATGGGATTACAGAATGAGTAAATATAGAAAAGAGTTAAACTGGGAAGGAATGTTTAAAGAGTGTATTGATGAAGAAACAGCAAGGAAGATGAGGGGAGAGATAGAGCCTCAAGATGAAAATGTTTGCAGTATGTGTGGAGAATTCTGTGCATTGAAAACCCTGAACAATGTCTTTAAATAAAAAAAAGGCGGATTAATGAACAGACGGAATTTTATAATAGTCTTTTTAAGTTTGTTTGTTTTCCATTCACTTTTTTCTCAAAGTTTCAAGGAAATTGGTGTGGAGAAAAGAGATGTAAAGGAGAAGGTTGTAAAACAGGAAGACAATTCAGGGAAACCGGTATGGCCTGAAAACTTTGCTTTTTTGGTGAATGGCAAGATTTTTTACCTTGATTCTAAGATTAAGGATAATGTGCCTTATTTTTCTCTTTCTTCAATATTTAACCCTTTAAAACAGGCGGGGCTTTCCTATGAGGCAACATCAGGTGGTTACAAAATAACCATAGATGAAAATGAATTTTTCCTTGATTTAAAACACTTTTTAATTAAGTCTGTGAAACTTTATGTGGATGAAAAGGAAAAGGAAAAACCGGATTTCACCCCTCCTAAACCGATTGTAATACCTGTTGACATCTTTCAGACAGATGGAACTGTTTATTTCAGGTATGATTTTATGTACAGAGGGTTACCTTTATTGATAAACAGAGTTATTGGTTACGATAAAAACTCAGGAACCTTTGTTGTTGGAAGAGAGAAACCCGTTAAAATAAACTTTGAATTGAAAGAAACAGAGCCTTATGCAATCCTGACATTAAAGTGCCCTGCAAAGATAAAGTACTCACTTATAAAAAGCAACGATAAGGCCTTTCTAATGGTGAATGCCAGATTTAACATTGACAGAGAAAAATTGCTGGAAATAGAAAGCAATTTCTTCAAAATACTGGATATTAGGTTTGAAGGTAGAAAAACAGAGATTGATTTTCAATTGACAGAGAAAACGGATAATGTGGCTGCTTTCTTTGACAGAAATTTTGACGAATTGAAGGTTTATTTTTACTCAAAGGATTTTTACAACCCAGGAATTGAGGCATTGACAAAAACAGCAACTGATCTTAATGCCACCCGCTTTACCATAAGAAAGATCATAATTGACCCGGGTCATGGGGGGGAAGACAACGGTGCAGTGGGGGAAAGTGGTGTTAAAGAGAAAGATATTGCTTTAAAAATAGGGTACAAACTTGCAGAAGAGTTGAAAAAAAGGGGATACGATGTTGTTATGACCAGGTATACTGATGTTTATGTGCCTTTGAAAGATAGAACTGGCATTGCCAATTCCAACGGTGGAGACCTTTTTATTTCAATTCATCTTAATGCGTCGTACAGAAAAGCAAGTGGTGCTGAAACATACATTCTTAGTCTTGGAGGGTATAAACAGGTCTCTGACACCGTCGCTTTTGAAAACAGGGAGTTAAAGAAAAACAAAGAAAATGATACAAATAAAAACCTTTCCAATGTTTCGTTTATTTTGTGGGATATGGCTCAAAGAGAGTACATAAAAGATAGTGAGAAGTTTGGCGAGTTTGTGCAGGAGGGACTGAACAAACTTATGGGTATCAGGGACAGAGGGGTTAAACAGGCGCCACTGGTTGTTTTAAAAGGACTTGATATGCCGGGTGTTTTGATTGAAGTGGGTTTTATCTCTAACCCGATTGAAGAAGCAAAACTCAAAACTGATAACTATCAGAAAAAGATAGTGGATGTTATAGCAAACAGTGTTGATAGATTCAGAGTTTTTTATGAAATGAGAATGAAGGATTTAATGGATAGTGAGAATGAAAAATAGGTTTGCTTTTTTAATGTTGTTGATTATCCTTTTCATTTCGGGGTGTAATCTCTCTAAAAAAGGGAATAAATATCCAGAGCAAAGATTGAAAGAAAGTAATGAGGTTAAAAAAGAGGAAGAAGAGATAAAACCTGATGAAAATGAGAAATTAAAGTTTGTTGTTGTTGACCTTTATTTTTTTAACCCCGATAAAGGAACACTGGATATTGAAAAAAGGCAATTGTTTGACCTTAATGAGAAAACTTCAATGATAAAACAGGTTTTAAGAAGCTTGAAACTTGGCCCTGTTGGTGATTTAAAGCCAACCATCCCTGAAAATGTTGAGTTTAAAGATGTGTTTATATACAGGGATACGGTGTACATTGACATTCACATTGATTCAAACCCCTCAAGTATTGGTGGTGTGTCAGGGGAAGAAATGTTTATTGAATCAGTGGTCAAAACTGTTTTGTCCCTTTCAGAGGATTACAAAAGTGTTGTTTTTTTAGTTGATGGAAGACAGGTTGATTCCCTGCTTGGTCATATAGATTGCTTTTGTAAGTTTAACAGAAAGTCATTTGATTGAGATTCCTAAAAGTTGTTTAAATACCTGCACATTGCCAGTTTCCCGACATGGGCTGATGTTTTGTTTTTCTCAATCCATCTGATAAACGCATTGCCATTTCTTCCAAACATATCCCAGGTGTACTGAGGTATTCTGGATGCAGCCTCTGCTCCAATTGCTATTGACAAAAGTATGGTGTTGTTCTCCAACACATTGCAGACCACGAATTTTACATTGAGTTTTGTTTCACCATAACATAGGGCAAAAACCCTTGCGAACATATCTATGTAATCATTTTCGGCAAAAGAGGGATTTTTGTAAGTTTTTACCTTTACTTCATACCCCCCTAATTCACGGTTATAGTTAACTGAAACTTCACTCTTTGCACCTGCAAGATTTCTTTTTATACGCTCTATCAATACGAGGGATGGATTTGATATTGTTCCGATGTAACCTGTTCCTATTCCCGGTGGCCTTATATCCGGTTTCATCCTGTTTTGCCCTGTTTGTGATGTGGTTGCTGGGATACTGTAATTTGGTTCTGAAATGCTTTTTATTTTGTAAGCAGTGATTAGTTTGCTTATTTGAATTACGGTGAAAACAAAAAGTACTATAATGCCTCCAAGAATGATTGCGTCAACAATTGGGCTTGTTTTCTTGTAAACAATAGGACTTCCACATGAGGGGCAAAACTTTGCTTTTGGATTTGTTATTTTTGCGCCACAGTTCTGACAGTACATTCTATCCCCTTACAAGGTTCTCTGCATACATGGTTAGAAAGGGCAATTCATAATCGGGATTTTTAGCCTTCACAATAACTATTATTAAAGTAAAAAGGATATACACATAAAACACAATTGAGAAAAAGAAAGAAAAAACAATGCCAAGTAATGGTATCAGGCTTAAGTACTTAAACATCAAAATTAACAACAGGAATGTAAGGTTAAAAAGCATACCCTCGTAAGCAATGATCCGTGTTTTCCTTTCAAACCTATCTTTCAATCCCCAGGTAATAAGTGTTAAAGGAAAAACAAAGGAAAAAACAATGGTAAAAATTCCATCTCTCTTATTCATAGTATCACCTTAAATCTTTGATTTAAGTATAAGTAAAATTTTTCTAAAAATAAAGTTTTTTTTATATTTTAAAAAAACAGAAAAAAAATTTGTAAAAGCCATCAATTTTTTATCCAAGAGTTGCAACCATCATAGCCTTTATTGTGTGCATTCTGTTTTCAGCCTGGTCAAAAACCTTTGAGTATTTGCTTTCAAACACCTCTTCTGTTACCTCGCATATATCGGGAAACTTCTTTGCAAGATCTGTTTCAGTGTTGTGAAATGCAGGCAGGCAGTGCAGGAATATAACATCATCTCTTCCAGTTGCTTTTATAACATCCAAATTTACCTGATACGGTTTTAATATCCTTATCCTTTCTGGAATTTTGTCCTCTTCTCCCATTGATGCCCACACATCTGTGTAAATAACCTGACAATCTGCCACACCTTCCTTCACATTCGGGGTGAAGGTTAATTTTGCTCCTGTATCTTTTGCAATTTCAAGGCATCTGTCAATCAATTCCTTTTCAGGGTACATATTTTCCGGGGCAACAATTCTGAAATCCATACCCATTTTTGCAGCGCCTATCATCAATGAGTTAGCCATATTGTTTCTTCCGTCTCCAAGGTATGCAAACTTTATCCCCTTTAAATATCCGAAGTTTTCCTTTACTGTGAGAAAGTCTGCAAGAATCTGGGTCGGGTGAAATCTGTCGGTCAATCCGTTCCATACAGGCACTCCTGCCCATTTTGCAAGCTCTTCAACAGTCTCGTGTTTAAATCCCCTGAATTCAATGCCGTCAAACATTCTTCCAAGCACCCTTGCGGTATCCTTAACTGTTTCTTTTTTTCCCAATTGAATGTCTCCCTTGCCAAGGTATTCAGGGTGAGCACCTTCGTCTATGCAGGCCACTGTAAATGCACACCTTGTTCTTGTTGAAGGCTTTTCAAATATAAGTGCAATGTTTTTGTGTTTCAGGTTTTCCCCGTAAAGGCCTGCCTTTTTCTGGTTCTTTAAAACAGAGGCAAGGTCTAACAGGTAATCTATTTCCTCTGGAGTAAAGTCAAGCAGTGTTAAAAAGTTTCTTCCTCTCAAGTTTACAGGCATATTTAACCCCCTAAAAATTTTTACCTTTGAATTATAACAATAATTTTTTTATGCAATAATAAAAAAAACTTATAGTGGGGGGCTTATATGTTCAATTTCAAAGGTAAAACGGCAATTGTAACAGGCGGAACAAGGGGAATAGGGCTGGAAGTTTCTAAAATACTTGCTGAAAACGGTGCAAATGTTGTTTCATCTTATCGTTCAAATGACAATGCTGCAAAGGGGTTAAAAGAGAGATATCCCGATAACATTGAGGTTTTTAAAGGGGACATCTCAGAGTTTGAGGTTTCAAAAAGCCTTGTTGATTTTGCCTATGAAAGGTTTGGACACCTTGATATTTTAATAAACAATGCAGGGGTCTGGGATTACCTTTATGCCGGCAGTTTTGAGGTTGAAGTGTGGGATAATATGATTAAGAATAACCTTCGTTCAGTCTATCTTGTTACAGATTACACTGTTTCAAAATGGCTTAAAGACGGGACAAGAGGCAGGATCGTTAATGTATCCTCAACGGCAGGCCAGAGGGGAGAGGCTGAGCATGCTCACTATGCAGCAACAAAAGGGGCAATAATCTCATACACAAAATCTCTGTGTTCCGAACTTGCGCCAAAAGGGATAATTGCAAACTGCGTTGCTCCAGGCTGGGTGGATACGGAGTTAAATGAAAAGCCATTTGCAGGGGACGGGAAAGAAAAGATTAGAAAAACAATTCCAATTGGAAGGATTCCGGAGGCTAAAGAGATAGCCTGGCCTATTGTATTCCTTGCATCAGACCTTGCATCTGCAGTTTGCGGGGAGATATTCAATGTAAACGGTGGCTCGGTCTTGTGCGGATGATTTTGTGTTATTATTAAACCATTAAGGTGCATTTTTGGAGGATTTAGGTATGAAAAGGAATATTTTGTTGTTTCTTTTTGCAATTTTTTTTACTAACATTGTTTTTGCAGGAAAGTATCTTTCTATTGATTCTTGCCCTGATGCTTCTGCTTCAATTGCTATTGTTGATTTCCCTGAAAATTTCCCAAAAAATGATTTAGAAGATTTTAAATCTGATTTGAAAAGTACTGGTTTTAAAAAAATTATTGTTTTAAACCCCAAAGTTAAGGTAATTAAAACAGATAAATTCATATATTATTTTAAGATTTTTGGTTCTAAAAATTCTGATTTTATAAAAAGATTATTTCATATAGATGGCGAAGTTGTTTTTTCAAAAGAGAAGGTTAATATTGTTCATGAAAGAGAAGGTTGCAATTTGTCTGGAATAGCAATGGTAAAAAATGGGGTAATTGTTTTTACTCCAAATTTAAATAGATTATATAAACTGATTGATTCTGATTATTTTTCAGCCAAGTATTCTGAGATTATCTTGGATAATAATAACTTTGTAGATTGTTGGATTTACGATAAAGACTATTCTAATGTGAATTGTGAAATCCCACTTTTCTTTGCATATAAGGATTTTGATTATTTTATTAAAAGTCTTGTTGAAATCCACCCTGGCCCTTTAAATGGGAGATTCTTGTTTGATTTTATAGATCTTGAGATTAATTGTTATGCTATGTTAGCGAAGTATTCTAAAAATGGATATATAAGGGTTAAAGACCTTATGAAAGTTTTGAAAGAAGTGACTAATTTCATAAAAGATGGCCATACAAATATATGGTATTGGTATAAGGTAAACAATAAGAATTCAAAAGATATAGGGTTTCCCCCATTTGTGCTTGATTATAGGGGAGGAGATTTTTATATTAAGAAAGTTAATACAAAGATACCTGAAAAATTTAAAGGAGCAAGGGTTTTATCTATAAATGGAAAAAAGCCAAGTGAGTTTTTTAAACCAATCTTTAAACTATGGAGTGCTGAATCTATAAGTTTTCAGGCAAAAGAGTTCATCTCTTCTCAACCCTTTTATTACTCTTTTTCAGAAATTTTAAAACCTAAACAGTTGATGATAGTTGAAACAGAAAAGGGAACAATCAAGGCTGAATGTATTGATGCTGATGCCTTCCAGAGACTTTTTAAAAACGATAGGGGTAAAAACAAAAAAGAGATTGTTACTAAATTTTTTGATAATGGCAAGATAGGTTACTTTTTTTTGCCAGAGTTTGATTACACTATGGATTTTAAGAAGAAGATAGATACTTTCTTTGAAATGACTTTAAAAAGAAAAAGCAAGGCTATAATAATAGATATAAGGGATAATCCGGGAGGCGATTCTTCCCTTGGTTATTACATTATTTCTCATTTAACAAGAAAGCCATTTAAAATGTTTTCTGCTGCCAAACTAAAATACTCTGAGAGTGTGTTAGACAGATTTTACCCTTGGTTAAAAGGTAAGTTTGAAATTGAAGGAATTAGCGGATTTTACACTAATTCTTTGAATAAACCCTTGGATGTGAAATCATTGTTTAAAGGTAAGGTGTATGT
>Ga0256833_1000117_pt1 | contig 60567 bp, 87 predicted proteins | sample 356284metaG_FD_190535 | JGI IMG/M metagenome (GOLD analysis project Ga0256833, IMG submission 190535) | Hydrothermal vent microbial communities from Mid Atlantic Ridge, Atlantic Ocean - 356-284 | ecosystem: Environmental > Aquatic > Marine > Hydrothermal vents | place: Atlantic Ocean: Mid... | reverse complement strand
TCTCCAGTGAACCTTATCTCGAAGTCACGGACGCCTTCGGCGGCCTTTACGTGCTTATCCAGACCCGTTAGGTCAGTGATATTTGTTATTCCGGCTCTGCGGAGAGCCATCACGATGTTTACGTACCTATAAGGCCAGGTCACGAATGCTCTGTACTTTCGATCATACCACAGAATATCCCTCAAATACCTGGTGTATATGTCCCCGAGCCTGTCGCTGGAGCGAAGGTAAATCATCTTTCCATCGTATGAGAGCGTTACGGATATCTGCGACCTTGACTCGAGCTTCTTCTCTAGCCAGTCAACAAGGTCTGGACCGTAATCGGCCCCGACCTCGTCAAGTATGAGTAGTACGTCATCAACGCCGAAACCATTAGCCCTTATCCTTGTTACGTCCAGAGCGTAAACAGATGCGCCTCCCTCTCTGCCGACGTATCTGGCAACCCGAAGAAGCCTTCGGAAGTCATCGCTCTCTAACCACCTCCTCACTCTAAAGGTGGGGCTCTCCTCACTCACTCCCTCCACCGCTCTAACTCCATTAATGCTAGCCGGGAATAATAGCGCGTTGCCGGGAAATGCTTTTATTGTAAACCTCCCCATCTAAGATGCAATCAAAAACTGGACGAAGGTAGGGAGGTGAAGTGGCATGTCGCAGCCCGGTCCAATATCCAGCAATGTGGTCCTGGTGGGTAAGAAGCCCGTCATGAACTACGTCCTGGCAACCCTAACCCTGCTGAACCAGGGAGTGAACGAGATCGTCATCAAGGCCAGGGGCAGGGCCATCAGTAAGGCGGTTGACACCGTCGAGATCGTGAGGAGCAGGTTCCTGCCCGGCAAGGTCGACATCAAGGAGATCAAGATCGGCAGCCAGACCGTCAGCACCGCTGACGGCAGGACCGCCAGGGTCTCCACCATCGAGATCGTCATCGAGAAGAAGGAGTAAGGCCAGGGCCACTTTAGCTAGGCTGACATCACGCACTGACTTTTTTACCGAACCCCAACACAGCCGGAACAACTCTTTATGTTGTTCCACATGATCCAAGGGGCTGGCCCGTGAGAAACAAGCCACTAATACAGTACCTAAGGTCACTACCTCACCCAGCGCTTCAAATCGCCCTAGATTTCACAGAGGACTGGAGGGCCATATCGTTAGCGTCGGCTCTTTCCCGCGCAGGCCTCGGTGAGGGTGTGATTGTTGAGGCTGGGACGCCGTTGATTAAATCAGCTGGAAAGCGCGTTGTGAGACTCCTGAAGGCAGCGACCACGTACTCAGTCCTCGCTGACACGAAGACAGCTGATGTCGGAGCACTCGAGACCCGGCTGTTTTGTGAGGAAGGTGCCTCAGCGATAACGGTGCTTGGAGGCGCGAGCAAGTCCACGATAAAAGATGCCTTACAAGCAGCCGAGCCCATCAGATGCTCTGTCATTGTAGATACTGTTGATGTAGAGGTTGGTCTCGTGGAGAGGGTTAAGGAACTCGTATCATTAGGTGTTGAGGCCGTGAATATCCACATGGGGATCGATGTTCAGAGAGCGACAGGAGGTTCGATTGCGGACCTGCTCGGGCTTATCTCGGAGATCAGAGGGTTGGTGCCTATCCTCTCGGTGAGTGGGGGGATTAAGCTCAGGGACATACCACGACTCGCGGAGGTATCTCCTGATGTGATAGTCGTGGGCTCGGCTATCACGCGGGCAAGTGATCCTGTGGCTTCAGCGAAGGAGTTCGTGATGAAGATACGTGAGGTTTTTAAGAATAGGTGAGGTCAACCCGTACTCAATGGGGCGCTGCTTGAGTGATTACCTTGTACTAGCGATTTCGCTCCTGCTCATAGTTATGGTAGCCACCGGGCTGGACAGGAGGGTGAGCGAGCGACTCTTTAGGAGAGGCTATAGTAGCATTCCTCGGTCGGCGCCCCGAATTGATGGGAGGGGTGTGTATGTCCGGAATGTTAAGGCTGTAAGGGTCGGCAGGTACGTGATCTTAACTGTTGTTTTAGAAAAACCTGGCGAGGGCGTGGTATCGGATGTCGAGATTAGTGACCCAATAGGGTTGTCTGCCTTGGCACTGCTTGAAGGGAGTGAGGCGGGAAACGAGGTTACTTCATAAACAGCTCCTCATATTTCCTCACTAACTCTGTGCTCTCCTTAACATCGGCGAAGATTGATGCTGCTTCATTGACATCATCCCTAGTCACTTCATCTCTACCCCTCCTCTCAGCAATTATCTTGGCCGGTATCAGTAGCTGTACGGCGTATCTCAGGCTCTTCTCCTCTCCCAGGTCAGCAAGTCTCTGGAGTGCGTCATCCGAGAGTTTTATTCCTTCCTCATCAGCCCTTATCCTAACTATTTCGAGGATCTCGTCCCTCGTGTAGGGTCTCGTGGGGATTATGAGTAGCCTATCAAGCAGGTCGAGCGGTATCCCGTGCGGGGACTCGATATCTGTCCCCCTTATCTTAGATATCCCCCTGTTTGTCGCTAGTATCAGTATAGGCGAGAACTCGCTCTCAAGCACCTTCGTGAGGAAAGTGAATGCCTCTAAGTCGAGGATGTGGGCATCGTCTATGAACAGCACTCCCGGGACCATCTCGGCCTTACCCTCATCAATCATCTTCTTCACTAGCTGGTTGACATTCTTCCTCACCTCATCATCGATCTCCTTCTCCAGCTCAACGCCGAAGAGGGCTGAGAACGTTATCCTCCTGCTGGCCACCACGAGGTCCAGGTCGTGGAGAGTCACAAGCCTCGTTATCTCCTTCACCTTCTTCACAGACCCCTTTGGTACCTCGACCTCCCTCCTAACCTCTATGTCGAACCTGCGTCTTGAGGCAAAGTCCTTAGCCCGACCTATCCTAGTGACTATGCCTGTTTCTGCATCAATCTGGATTATGTCACCCTTCTTAATGCGGAGTTCGACGAGCTGAGTGGTTATCTCCTCACCAACGGACAGGGTCTTTCGATCGTCCTTTGTTGCAAGCGTGATCCTTGCCTCAACCGGCACCCTCACATATGGGTTGAACGGGTTCCTAACGAACCGAATCTTTAGTTCCTCAACAACGCCCTCATAGACCTCCCTCTCCTCCCGTATCCTCACACCCATGGCCTTCCTCACAGCTCTCATGAGGGCCTCCGTCTTCTTGATCTCTGCCGAGTAGATCTCGGCACCACTTATGGAGACAAAGGGGGTGTCCTCCCCGAGTTCCCTGGCTATCGCGACCGCCAGCGCAGTCTTCCCTGTCCCAGGCGGTCCAACGAAGAGGATGCCCTTGCCGGTCATCATCCCGGCCCTTATCATCTCCACCACGATCCCCGCTGCTTTCCTGGCCTCCACCTGCCCTACCAGCCCGTCAGCCACTCTCAGTGGGTTACCGTTCTCGTCAAGGCCGAGACCCCTTATGTGGCTGTGTAGAGACGATACAGCGGCCGCCCTATGCCTGACCTCGAGTTCACGGATCTCGACCATTTCCCGATCCCCGTAGGCTATCTTTCAGATGCGCTCGGGTTATAGTTTTCTCTCCACGGATAGGTTAGGTTATTAGGGAACACCCAGGATAATGGAATAAGGGTGATACGTTGTCCCAGCCAAGTAAGGGTGGGAAGGAACTAAGGATAGTTACTGTCCCCGTAGTAACCGTGGACGACGTTAAGCAAGATAAGAGAAAGCTCAAGCTCCTGCACATCCTTGACTGGGTAGGCGAACTCAGCGAGAAAGGGATCGTTAAGCTACTCCACACACTCAAGGAGAAGGGCATAGACCTGGGCTACAACTTCATAACGATAGGCGACGAACCAAGTAGCCGCGAGGTGCTGGAGGACGTGCGAATCCTCCTGTACCTAGACCTAGCCGAGACCAACCCAATAAACAGAAAGGTGAGGCTGACGTCGATAGGGAAGGAGTTCTTGGAGGCAAATAAGCTCCCTCAGGAGGAGATAGAGGACCTCAAGAAAGCTGTTGATGATGTCAAGGAGAGAATAAAGGCAGAGGACAACGTCAGCACGCTCCCCCTAATGAGGGGTAGGAAAAGGCGTAGGAGGTTCTGAAGGCGTTACCTCTCCACGTTCTCCTCAAACCAGCGCCTCAAGCTCTCATAGGTCTCAGAGGGCACGACACCTTTTATCTTCTCAAGGAACTCTTTCTCCCTCTTAGCCCTCTTCCTAGCCCTCATCTTCAGCGGGTACATCTCAGGTATGGAGTTAATCACTGGAAACCACGCACCGCACTTACCACACCTGATCACCCCCGTAACTATCTCTACCCTCAGGCATGAGTCACAGTCAGGTGTGTCCTCTAACTCATCAACGAATTTACCCAGGTAGGAGCAGTACTTGCTGCAGAAGGGCTTCTTCACGTTGTATGCCTTGTTGACTTCGCGCTTCTCTATGACGATCAGCTCCAGCGGGTAATGGCCGCAGTATGGGCACCTTATTAGGTCGAGGAGTTGGTACCTCATTGCCCCGCACCAAGTACCTTCATTATCTCTAATTTTATCTTCCTAAGCAGCTCCTCGGCCTCCTTCTCAGTCGGTGACTCAACAAAGATCCTCAGCACCGGCTCAGTACCTGAGGGCCTCACCAGAACCCAGTTACCGTTCCATATCGCCTTGACTCCGTCAACCTCAATGAACCTGGCGCCCTCCAGCATAGACTTCACGGCCTCAAGAATCTTGGGCACCACCTCCCTGTCAGGTAGCGGCAGCTTATCCTTGATTAGGTACCTCTTGGGCAAGGAGTCGTACGCCTCAGACAGCTTCACCCTCTCCCTCGCCAGGAACTCCAGCATGAGCGCCGTAGTCATGGCGCCGTCCCTCACGTACTGGTGCGGCGGGAACATGAAGCCACCGTTCTCCTCGAACCCCGCCAGTGCACCTATCTCCATCATCTTCCTCGCTATCACTATCGAGCCCACACGGGTCCACACAACCTCGATGCCCGAGGATCGGAGGTATTCCTCGATAAGGGTGCTCGATGAGACCGCCGTCACCACTCTCCTCGGCAGGCCGGGCCTGGTCTTAGCGATGTGCTTACAGAGTAGAGCAGCGCTCCTGTCCCCGGGCATCACCCTCCCCTGGTCGTCTATGAATATGGCCCTGTCCGCATCCCCGTCGTGGGCGACCCCGAAATCCGCTCCTACAGCCGTAACTATCCTAGAGGTATCCTTCAGCGTGTTGGGAAGCGGCTCCGGTTCCCTGTAAGGTATGTGGGAGAGGTCTGAGTTTATCGTTAGGACCTTTGCACCGAGCCTCCGAAGTACCCTCGGCGTGGTTAAGGCGCCGACGTTATTGGCTGCGTCGACAACTACCCTCCATTCCCTCCACCTTATGAGCTCGTCATCTACCTGGGACGCAATGCCGTCAACATAGAAATCAATAGCATCATCTAACCTTCTCACCCTCTCGCCCAGGGAAGCCCAGCTCACCCTCCTAAATCTCTCCTCCCAGTACGCCCTCTCGATCTCCGCCTCAACCTCTCTCGGTGCCTCGACACCGTCGCTAAGCACGACCTTCACGCCAACGTACTCCGGCGGATTATGGGACGCTGTTATCATCACACCACCCTCGAACCATCTCCTACGGACGTTGTACTGCAGTGCTGGCGTTGGCAGGAGCCCAGCATCATAAACCCTGAGCCCGCTGGAAATCAGCCCAGCCATCACCGCCCTCACCATGAACTCGTTGCCCGCCCTGGCATCCCTACCAACAACTATCTCCGCGCCCTCACCGAAGTATGACCCGATGGCGAGCCCCAGCCGCAAGGCACGCTCAGGCGTGAACCACTCGTTAACAATCCCCCTAACTCCGTCGGTGCCGAATAGCCTTTTCATCGCTTGACACCACATAATGGGTATGTCGAAAAAGAAATATTGCATGCAGTCCCGGGTAAGCCGGGCCAGTGATTTGAGGGTATGGATAGACGTGATGACGCCGAAGCAGGCAACAATGTTTGGCTTCATAGCAAGATACCTGGTGGAGAGGGGGCACGAGGTTCTCTTCACTGCCAGAGAATACGAATCAACTGCCGGGGCCGCCCGGCGATTAGGGATAGAGGTGCACGTCATAGGGAAGTACGCAGAGGGTGAGCCAGTAGACAAGGTTGTAGCGGATGCTGAGAGGGAAGCGGGTCTGGCTAGGCTGGTGTGGGGTTTCAGGCCTGATGCCCTCCTCGCGTACCCGAACCCGCCTGCAGCAAAGGTGGCTTACGGGCTCAGCATAAGTTACGTGGCTATGACGGACTCTCCTCACGCGGTGATACCCTCCAGGCTGGCTCTCCCCCTGGCCCGGGCGGCAGTGTTCTCTTCATGTATTCCTCCAGACGCCATCATGAAGTACCTGATGGAGGGCTCTGCGGTGATCCAGTATAACGGCTTCGACGAACTGAGCTGGGTGCTCCGCGTAAAACCTAAGGAGTCGTATGTCAAGGGCATCGGCCTAGAGCCTGGGAAGTACGTCGTTATCAGACCTCATGAGTTTATGGCGACGTATTACAGGGATGTGAAGGCATCGGTCGACCCGTGGGAGCTAGCAAGGTTTGTGTGTGAGGAGATGGGTATGGACGTTGTGATAATACCGAGGTACACGGCTCACGTGAGGAGGGCTAAGTCCCTGAGGAAAGAGGTGGGGGACCGTGTTCATGTACTCTTGGGGCACTACGATGGGGCATCACTCACGGGACACGCCCACGCAGTAATTACGGGCGGTGCTAGTATGGCGAGGGAGGCAGCGCTCTACGGCACACCCGCAGCCATATATTACCCAAGGAGGCTGTACGTCGATGAGTGTATATCGAGGCATGGGTTCCCCCTCTTCTGGGTAAGGAGTGACGAGGAAGCCAGGGAATTCCTGGCAAGGGCCAGAGATCTCAGGAAGAATACTGCGGCCCTCCTTAAGGGGCTGGATGACCCCGCTGAGGTCGTGGCGGAGGTGCTGGAGCGAGTTGTTGGGTAAGGGAGGGTAAGGGAGAGATGAGGTTCCTTGGCTCGCTCTGGTATAAGGAACTCCTGGACCCCTATGAGTCCCTTAATAAGACAGTGCTGGCGGGTTTCGATGGCGCAGAGGTCAGTATAGAGTACCCCCTACTTGACGAGCGAGAGATCGATGTGAACGCCCTCTCTGATTTCTCCAACAGCTACTATCTCGGCATACACCTGCCTTGGCGAGATGTTAACCTGGCTTCACCGGTCCCCGAGATAAGGGAGGGCACTCTCAAATACATCAGGAGGGCTATTTCTGTCCTGGACAAAGCCGAGCCCCAGTACTTCGTGCTCCACGTAACCACAGCGTCCTTAGAGTGTAGGAACAGTCTAAGATGCATTGAAACCGCGGCGAATACCTTGACTAGGTTAGCGAAGGAGACAGCAACCAAGATCGTCGTAGAGACGACCTCCGGCCCCTGCTGCGGCAATCTATCAACGATAGGGTTACTCATAGATGAGGCTGAGGGAGTGGGTGTATGCCTCGACATAGCGCAGCTCGTAGCCGAGGTGTTTAGAGAGGGGGATGAGGACTGGGAGGGATTAGTGAACTTAGTAACTGAGTCCTTGCCGCCGAGCGTCTGGGAAAGTGTGGAACTAACTCATATACATGGATGGGAGATCCGCGGGAGGAGGATCGTCCCTCACAGGTACCCCCCGCAGGAGCAGGTAGTGGCGTTGAGGAGGTTCCTAAGGACGGTCATAGAGAGAACTGGAAAACTCTTAACAGTTCTCGAGGTCTTCTACGACTCGCGAGGTAATCCTCTGCACTCGTGGGAGCTCAGCCCACTCCTCCGCGAGATTGCTCGGGGGTTGTGAGGTGGGGAGATGCCTTCTTCTCGGGATTGATGAGGCTGGCCGCGGACCGGTAATAGGTGATATGTTCCAAGTTGGGGTAGCGGCGGATCAAGATATAATCGAGTCGCTCTTTGGGGGGAGGGTGAGGGATAGCAAGAGGCTCAGCCCAAGGAGACGGGACAAGCTGGCGCGTGCTATACTTGAGCGGGCTGAGCTTGTAGTGACTAATAGGTTCCCTCCTAGGATCATCGATTCGTGGAACCTGAACAAATTGCTTGGCTGGGGCCTCACAAAAATCATCGCCGTTGCTGCAGTGACTGTCCCATGCGTTGACGCAGTCTTCATCGACGAAATCAAGGGGGTGAACACAGCCCCACTTAAGCAGCTGTTGCCGGGGTCAAGGATAGTTATGGAGGCAGGCGCAGACTCACGTTACGCAATCGTAGCCGCCGCCTCGATCGTGGCGAAGTTCTTGCGTGAGCAACATGTTGCAGCCTTACATACTGTGTATGGGGACTTCGGTTCAGGTTACCCCTCTGACCCAAGGACAAGGTCCTGGCTCCTTGGTGTGGGCAGAGATCTTCCCCCGATCGTCCGCAGATCCTGGAAAACGCTGAGGAGACTTGGTATGGGGGAGGGTCTTACTAAGTTCTTTAAGTCTGGGAGGAGTGATGAGTCCTAGGAGAGCTGAGGTTTAGGCCAGGTAAAGCGAGCGGTGGTGTAGTATGCCAGCGAACCTTCCGGCGGAAGCAAAGGCTAAGTGGGCGAGGTACCTCGACGCTAAGACGCCGGAGGAGAAGCTCCACGCGCTGCAGGAGTTCTACTCGAGCATCCCCAAGCATAAGGGTACGGAGAATCTCCGGGCGTGGGTCAGGCGCAAGATAGCTGAGCTGAAGGAGGAGATAGCGGAGCAAAAGGCGAGGAGGCGCGGCGGTGGTGTATCATTCTTTGTCCAGAAGGAAGGGGCGGCCCAGGTCGTTATGCTCGGAGAAACCCTCTCGGGTAAGTCAACGCTCCTCAGGGCTCTGACGAACGCAGAGCCCGAGATCAGGGGTGTGCCATTCACAACCCTTAAACCCGTGCCGGGAATGGTCAGGTATGAGGATATTCAGTTCCAACTAGTTGAGGCGCCAGCCGTTGTCGAGGGCATGCATAGGGGGGCCGTGTGGTGGGGTTCTAGAGTTCTCGGTATGGCCAGAAACGCTGACCTCCTAATGATAGTCATAGACCTCTCAAACAACCCGGTTAAGCAGCTCAAGACCATCATAGGGGAGCTAAGGGAGGCCGGAATAATGCTCCGGCGACCAAAGGGAAGGGTGGTCATCGAGAGGTCCAAGGCAGTGCACGGGATAAGGGTCATAACCCTCGGAAGACTCCTCGACGCTACAGCCGCTGACGTCATCAAGCTCCTCAATAGTTACAGGATCTACCACGCGATAGTGAAGATATATGGTGACGCCACCCTCGACGACGTGGAGAAGGCGATATTCGAGCGGACATCCTTCAAGAGAGCGCTCTTCGTCCTAAACAAGGTCGACCTAGTCAGTGCGCCCAGAGCGGAGGCCCTGGCGAGAAAAATAGTTGAGGCACTCCCGGATTCTGACACCGTCGTTGTTTCAGCACTGAAAGGTTATAGAATCAATGAGATCCCACAGAGGATATTCAGGCTGAGTGGTGTCATCAGGGTATACACCAAGGAACCCAACCAGCAGAAGCCCTCAGAGATACCGCTGATCTTGAAGAAGGGGGCTACCATCGCTGACGCAATAATGAAGATTAGGGAGGAGTTCCTCCAGTACTTTAAGTATGCACGCATCTGGGGCCCGTCCGCGAAATTCCCAGGAGAGAGAGTGGGCCTTGACCACGTCCTGGAGGACGGGGATATTATTGAGATTAGAACAACTATTAAGGGGATATAAGAGGATTCGGTGGTAACTTGGCCAAAAAGAGGGCTAAGGAGGAGGGCGGAGAAAGGGAGGTAAAGAAGAAAGCAAAGAAGAAAAGCAAGCGAAGAGAGGTTAATATCGAGCGCTGGATAGACAAGTACATTGAGAAGATCGTCGAGCTCAGCGGGCTCGACATGCTTGGGCTCACGAAGGAGGAATACATAGAGCTTCTCTCTGACCTCATCGAGATGCTCTATGGGTCAAGGTCCTCATACACTAAGGCGGAGGTACTGGTTAAAAGAATGAATAGATACAGAGACAGGGTTTACCCGCTGATAGCGGCAAGATTGCTAGGCGTTAAGGAGCGCCTCACTGAGGCACAGCTGGAGTTCGTCGTCTACAACATAGAGGATGCTGTCCTGGCGGCGGCGCCGAGGCTCTACGCCGAGGTCAGGCGCTATGGTAGGGAAGACCTCGCCGACGTGCTTAGGTATAAGTGGATGAAGCACTGGATGAGGAAGAGGACGCAGGTGCTTCCGATTAAATGCCCTTACTGTGGTTTCCACTCAGTAATGCCTGATATGACGTGCCTGGTATGCGGTGCAGTGATCGGTGAGAGGAGACTCAAGGAGTCAATGAACTTCAGGGAGTTGCTGGAGTACTTCCTGGACTCACTCGGGTGCGAGGAACTGCAAACGCTGCTCCACTACGACTACGTGCTGGCGAACTCGCTGGGGATAAGGCACCCGAAGGAGAGGAGGACCCCGGTCGATGTCGAGATTTACTTAACCAGGTCGGAGAAGGAGTTGATTAGGAAGAAGCTAGGTGAGAGGTGTGGTAATGAAGAGGCTAAGGAGCGTTGACGAAGCCAAGGAGTTCGTGGCAGCTAGCGAGCAGGTAATAATAATGTACGCACCCTCAGAGGGTGAGTCAGCCGAGTTCGCGGAGAAGCTCGCGGAGAGTCTGAAAAACAAGGCCCGGAACCTCGGCATAGCAGTCTTCACCATGGAAGGAGAGGAGTTCACACCGATAGTGATCTACTACGAGAGAGGTAAGGAAGTCATGAGACAGAGGGAGTTCTTCATGAACCCCGACGTCGACGCCGAAGCAATACTCCTAGGGCTCCGCAACCGCTACCATAGGCTAGGGGAGAAGCCCCCGTTCTGAGGGATGCCCCTATCTGAGAGAAGCACCGCCTGAAGGAACTTAACGAACCTATAGATAGTCTCTGGGCTCCTCCTCTCAAGCTCCGCGACGAGATTCTTGACCTTGTCAGCGCCCTTCACACCAGCAAAGGCCCTCATCGAGTGCACTATAGGGAGCCCCCTTAAAGCCACGTAAGCGTTTATGTCCGTGAGCAGCACCCTGCTCCAGGGCGAGACGATCACGGCGTCCCCCACTAAGTACCTTGGTAAGGCGCACTCACAGGGCCTCATACCATAGATCATTAGGCGGATTAACGAGTCTAAGAGGATGTCCGTGGCTGTTATGGGTGTAACAGCAATAACACCTCCCCTCTCCTTAATCGCCTCAGCCACAGCCCTGGCCTCACTGACAGGCCCGGGGACAGGCTCGAGCGAGGAGACATTAACATACATGACCTCAGGCCTTTCCTTAACAACTTCCTTAATCAGCCCCGCCGCTAGGTCAGCGGCGTCCGGGTGACCGACAACCAAGACGTCGTTGCTGTACTTCTTAGCCAGTGTGCCGAGCAAGTGGGCGGCCCCAGAGCTCGCTATGGGTGAGCTGCGGAGTGAGATGAAGACCAGTTTCGAGCCGTACTCCGGGCTAGCCAGTGATGCAAGCCCTCTCCTTAAGGCCTTGGTCAGTGCTCTCTCCAGGCACTTGAGGCAGAGGGCCTCGCCTGAGGCTCTCCTCCTGTATACTGCCGGCCTTCTCCCGCATGCTGTGCACAGGGACGGTGTCATACCTCTAACCTGTCGAGCCTCTCTTCCTTGAGCAGGAACCTGAGCTTCTCGTTCGCCTCAGCGAACAGTGCTTCGTCGTCTAGGACCTCGTCAGACATTATACCCATTACCTCCATGAGGTAAGGGTTGAGGTAATCGGGCCCGTCAACTATCTCGAACCTCAGGCTGTCGAAGTACTTGCTGAGCTCTTCCCGCCCGATCCCGCCAGCACGGAATATGTAGAGAGCGTACCCGGCTAGGGAAGCGACGAGAAAGTTGGCAGCGTCTATATCTCCTTCGTCAACCAGTCTCTCGTACGCCTTGAGCACAGCCTCTCTCGGCGGGAGCAACTGCTCACCCACCAAGTGATTATGTGAGGGGATTTGAGGATTTGGCTCTGTGACGATGGGAAGACTTATATAGAAGAGACCTACCTAGGTCTAACGGGATGCGGTCATGGTTGCCATGTATGGCGTACCCGTAGTTGTGCTGAAGGAGGGGACCTCCAGGACCTATGGAAGGGAGGCCCTCCGGAACAACATCATCGCAGCGAAGGCGCTAGCCGAGATACTCAAGACCTCTCTTGGCCCGAAAGGGCTCGACAAGATGCTTGTTGACTCCTTCGGGGACATCACCGTAACAAACGACGGCGCAACAATAGTCAAGGAGATGGAGGTACAGCACCCGGCTGCGAAGCTCCTCGTCGAGACCGCCAAGGCTGTCGACGCCGAGGTCGGTGACGGCACCACGACGGCCGTGGTACTGGCTGGCGAGCTCCTGGCCAAGGCAGAGAACCTCCTCGACCAGAACATCCACCCGACAATAATTATCGAGGGTTACAAGAAGGCTGCCAAGAAGGCAGTTGAGATTCTTGATGAGATAGCTGAGAAGGTCGACATAAGCGGGCTTGACGAGGTGAAGGAGGGCAAGGCGGACATCAGGGAGAAGAAGGAGCTCTACGACGCTCTCTACAGGGTTGCCTACACAACCCTGTCGAGCAAGTACATGGCCACTCCCGATATCATGGACTACCTCATCGACATAGCAATTAGGGCCGTCATCCAGGTGACGGAGAAGAAGAACGGTAAGTACATAGTGAGGCTAGGCAACATCAAGATCGAGAAGAAGAAGGGCGCTTCCCTGGCCGACACCAAGCTGGTCTACGGCATCGTTCTCGACAAGGAGGTCGTGCACCCAGGGATGCCTCGCCTCGTGAGGAACGCTAAGATAGCCCTCATCGACGCGCCTCTCGAGGTCGAGAAGCCGGACATAACCGCCAAGATCAACATCACGAGCCCGGAGCAGATAAGGATGTTCCTAGAGGAGGAGACGAGGCTCTTGAAGGACATGGTGGACAAGATTGCTTCTGTTGGTGCTAATGTTGTGATTTGTCAGAAGGGTATTGATGATGTTGCTCAGCACTTCCTGGCAAAGAAGGGCATACTAGCAGTAAGGAGAGTAAAGAGATCAGACATGGAGAAACTAGAGAGAGCAACCGGCGGCAGGATAGTCACCAGCATTAGGGACCTGACCGAGAACGACCTAGGCTACGCAGAGCTAGTCGAAGAGAGGAAAGTCGGCAATGACAAGATGATCTTCATCGAGGGATGCAAGAACCCGGCGGCGGTGACCATACTGATTAGGGGCGCCAACGACATGATCGTCGACGATGCCGAGAGGTCCTTCCAGGACGCCTTACACGCCCTGAGAAACCTGATAAGGGACCCGAAGATTGTCGCTGGCGGCGGAGCCCCCGAGATCGAGATAGCCATGAAGCTGAGGAAGTTCGCCGAGACAATCGGCGGCAAGGAGCAGCTAGCCGTCAAGGCGTTCGCCGACGCAATAGAGGAGATAGTGACCGTGCTGGCGCAGACAGCTGGCCTCGACCCACTTGACACCGTCATGGAGCTGAGGAAGCTGCACAGGGACGGCAAGAAGAACGCCGGCATCGACGTAATGAAGGGTAAGGTTGTCGAGGACATGGCCGCCATTAATGTCATTGACCCGGTCATCGTGAAGAAGCAGGTGATACTCGCCGCTACCGAGGCAGCTACAGCGATACTGAAGGTTGACGACATAATCGCTGCCTCACCAACCAAGAAGGAGAAGGAAAAGAAGGGTAAGGGCGGCGAGGAGTCTAAGTTCGAGTTCGATTAAAGCTAATGCCCTTTTATCATTAAAAACACTGGCCCGCATCATCGGCAACCCTTATTTTCCCGTTGATAACCAGAGAGTAGGTCGGGGTAATAGGCATTGAAGAGGCTGAGGCCAGCTGAGGTGCTAAGGAAGGCAAACATAAAGATTGGTCTGCCGAGGCTCACGAGGTTCGAGAAAGCTAGGATAGTTGCCGCTAGGGCGCTACAGCTCTCGCTGGGTGCATTGCCGTTGATTGATATTAAGGAACTCGGCACTATCGACCCGATAGAGATAGCTATGGAGGAGCTTAAGAGGGGTATCCTTCCGATCACCCTCATTAGGGAAAAGCCTGACGGCACGGTTGAGAAGGTCTCTGTTCAGAGGCTAGTCGAGATCGAGCGCATGCTTTTCGGTAGGGTGAGCGTCTGAGATGGGCTATGGGGTCGATGTCGAGAGCGTTGTGAGGGAGTACTTCAATGTGGGTAAGGTATCGTCGGCCGAGGGTTTCTATGAGTTCGTCGTAATCGGTGACATTAGCGAGGACGACCTCAATGAACGGTTCGATGCCCTCTATGACGAGCTAATCAGCGCGGGTTACGCGGTCCTCCTAGCCAGTGCTGGCTCTAACGTGGTACTAAGAGTATTCTATATCGGTACCCCCAAGAAGGGGGCGCTACTGAGTATTGTTATGACCGTTGCTACGGCGGTTTCTGTTTTCTTGACTGGGTACTTGCAGACATTATCATTTAATGACGCCGTGTCACGTCTACAGAAATTAGGTGCTGACCTAGGCGGCATGGATCCTTTCATAAGTGCGTTCCTGTTCTTATTGGCTGTGCTCGTGCCTTTGATGCTGCATGAGCTAGGCCATACGTTTGTTGCCAGGAGCACGGGGGTTCCCGCAGATCTGCCGACCCCCATACCGGCACCAGTGATATCACCCCTAGGTACTTTCGGGGCCATAATCCGCATGAGGTATCTCCCTAAAAGGCTCAAGTACCTGGCAGAGCTAGGGATCTCCGGTCCAGTCATAGGCGTGACTGCCTCTGCACTGCTGTTCGTACTTTTCTTGATGACTTCCCCAACTCTGCCCTATAACATTGCTGAGAAGGCTGCCTCATCAGGGCTTCTGGGTTACGTGACCGTGACCCCGATGCTTGCGTACGCCCTAATCGGTACCCTGGGAGAGGGCTCGGTAGTTATCTTGACACCCCCCGCACTGGCGTCCATGCTCATACTGATGCTTCACTTCGCTAACCTAGTACCCATAGGGCAGCTTGACGGTGGTCATGTGTTCAGGGCTCTAACCAGCACGGGTGTGCACAGAGCTGCCGGCATAGCCTCCTTTGCTGTCTTAATAATTTTGGGTGTGCTGTTTCCTCAGATGTTGTGGTTATCAATATTCGCTATTCTGGCAATGTTTCTCACGGGCTCTAGGCCGCACATAGGTGCGGCGAACACTCTCTCAAGGCTAGATGAGAAAGACAAGCTTATCTTCGGTATCCTTTACGCCGTACTCCTTCTACTGACTTTCCCGGTGCCCCTGATCGGCTGAGGTGATTATGCTTGCGTCGAAGAGCAACAACTTCGCTACCGAGGCCTGGCTATGTGCTGATTATTGCTGAGAAACCTAAGGCAGCTAGAAAAATAGCGGGGGCCCTCGGCCTCAAGGGATTCGGCAGGGTTTACGGCGTTCCTTACTGGTACGGTTACTATCGGGGGGAGTACGTGGTAGTATCGTCTACTGCGGGGCACCTATTCACTCTTGTAACGGATAGGCACAGTTACCCTGTCTTTGAGTATAGGTGGGTTCCTAGGTGGGAGGGGGAGAGGGGGGCCTCCTTCCTCAAGAAGTTCTACTCAGCCCTTAAGGCGCTGGCAAGGGGTGCCAAAGCATTCGTCAATGCCTGTGACTACGATATCGAGGGCTCTGTCATAGGGTACCTCATTATCAAGGAGTTAGGTGATGTGAGGAGGGCAAAGCGCGCGAAGTTCTCTTCACTGACGCCGCAGGAGCTAAGGAAATCATTTCAGTCCCTAATGCCGCTGGACTGGGACATGATCGAGTCCGGGCTATGTAGGCACGAACTCGACTGGATATGGGGGATTAACGTCAGCCGAGCGATAATGCACATGTTTAGGAGGGTGATGAGCTACAGGAAACCCCTGAGTGCCGGGAGGGTGCAGTCCCCAGCGCTTCAGCAGGTAATAAACAGAGAGATAGAGAGGAGGACCCATGTACCCCTTCCATCCTATAGCGTCGTGGCCGAACTCGTCGCACCTAATGGGGAGGTGCTCAAAGTCGATCTGGCCGCGGGACTTAGGACCAGGGAAGAGGCGCGAGAGCTAATGGCGAGGATTAAGGCAATAGGTTACGCAATTGTGAAAAATGTCGTAAAGAAAGACGAACGGATAGCCCCCAATCCACCATTTAATCTACCTGACCTACAGCAGGAGGCATCAAGGATATACGGGATATCACCTGCGGAGGTACTGAGGCTTGGTGAGGGGCTGTACCTTGATGGTGTGATAAGTTACCCGAGAACTAATTCCCAGAAGCTCCCTCCGACGCTGGACACGGATTCGATACTTAGGTCTCTTGGTAGGCTCTCTCAGTACTCCTCGTTTGTTCCTAGGGCGATTGGGAGGAGGCCTGTGCAAGGGAGTAAAACAGATCCGGCGCATCCCGCGATCTACCCCACTGGCCAGCTACCTAAGCTTCCCATGCCTGAGAGGAAGTGGAGGCTGTACGACCTGATCGTGAGGAGATTCATAGCATCATTCCTGGACCCGGTAATAGTTTCGACTGTGAATGTCGACGCTGCTTTCGATGACGTTGTCTGTTTCAAGATTAAGGGAAGGGTTGTTAAGAGTAGGGGATGGCTCGATATCTATCCCTTCACGGACATCAAAGAGACTCGTGTCCCGCTTCTCTCACCGGGCGATGAGCTCCGGCTCAAGTCCGTGAAGATAAAGCTCCAGCTCTCGAGAGCTCCAAAGAGATACACGAAGGCCTCCCTCCTAAGGTGGATGGAGTCTGTTGGCATCGGCACAGAGGCTACGAGGGCGGAGATCATAGAGACGATAGTGAGGCGCGGGTATGTTGAGGTAAAGAGCGGTTACCTAATTCCTACAGAGCTCGGGTTTCAGGTGGCTTTCGCCCTGAGTGAGTTCTTCAGTGAAATAACCGACGTGTCGCTCACTAGGAAGTTTGAGGAGGAGGTTGAGAGCGTCAGATTAGGGAGGAAACGTAGGGCGGATGTTGTGACGGAGGCGAAAGAGTTTCTGGAACCTCGCCTCAATCACGTGAAGGAACTGATAGATTCGAGGGACAGAGCATCGCTTCTAAGAGCCTTGAAGGTAGTTAAGGATGAGGTAGTGCCCCGGTGCGTCATCTGCGGGAGAGTATCCTACGGAGAGAGTCTCGGATTACCCCTCTGCGTAATGCACTATATAGCAGCTGAGAAGATGTGTGAGTCCTACCGAAGGTGGAGGGAGGCAGAGGGTATATCCTTCGGGGACTTTGCGCGCAGGTTACTTAAGATGAGGTCGGCAGGGGACTACGTCAGAGAGGTGGCTGAGTACGTCGTGACTCATGGCCTGAACATTAGTGATAAGTAGCCTATGACAGGTATCTTAATCGGTGCGTCGTTAATGGACACAACCTTCCCGATCACGTCCCTATACGGAACCCCTGGCCCGTCGGGTATCGGGTTATTGTCGCCCTGCGTTACGTAGTAGAACTGGTCGTCGACGTGCTTTATCTTTATGACCCTGTGTATTATGAACGTTCCACCTAGTTTCTTATAGACGATGATGTCTCCGACATGTATGTCCTTAGGTGATACCCTGATCACCAGGACAAGATCCCCGGTCTGTAGTGTTGGCTCCATTGACTTGCCCTCGACCACGGCAAGTGTCACTATTCCCAGTAGGTTTAGAACGAGGAATGATATTACTAAGATGAAAATAACCGCGTCAATGACAGTTGAGGCACTTACCTTCCTCGTCGCGGACACCCCGACTAAAGTTCCTCATAGATGTCGCTTATGTCAATCTCTATCACGGTGCCCTCCTCCTTGGGCCTCTCCTCTCTCTTCTTTTTTCTCCTTCCTCTTCTTCTCTTGCCGGGTTTCAGTATCTCCGTGGTTCCGTCAGGCCCCACCTTGAGGATGCTCACCTTCCCGCGCCATCTATAACCGCAGTTGGGGCACACGAAGGACCCCATGACCGTTATAGTTATTCTTCCCTCGCTGTCGGGTAGTGGCGAGACAAGCTGCCAGGTCTTCACAGGTTCTTTAACCTCTGTACCGCACCTCGGGCACTTGGCCATTCGCTCGCACCATAGCCGATGGGTGGCCGCGGTAAAAGGGTTTACTAAGAGGGCGAAGGCGTGGGCCCGCTCAGCGGCTCAGAGTTCTGGCCCCCAATCACTGATCATCGCTTTTAACCCTCATCATAGCCGTTCATCCCCCTAAGGGCCCCAGGCTTTAAACGATTAATGCGTTCCGTTACCATGAACGGTGTCTAGATGGGTGTGGAGGCGATCCAGTCCATACTGAGTTGGTTCAGCGGTGTGAGCCCAAGCGGGACGGCTCAGTGGCTTGCTGTGACAGGCTTCATGCTGATTCTAGCCATAGGCGTAGGGTACGCTGCTTACGGGGCCGTAAGGCTCTCAAAAAAGATACTTAATATGTCAGTTAAGGAGTTCTCGCTGTTCCTGCTAGCGCTCGGGGTCATTATGATAGGGCTGGCGGCCGTGTTACCTTAAAAGAAGGCCTTTTTACCCAGGTAAATGGCTTCGCCGCCGAGGTATGCTTCGATGCGCAGGAGTTCGTTGTACTTTGCAGTTCTCTCTCCTCTCGCAGGGGCACCTGTCTTTATCAGCCCTGTTCCGTATCCGACCGCAAGGTGAGCGATCGTCACGTCCTCTGTCTCGCCACTCCTGTGGCTGATTATAGCTCTCTTATTGTTGAGATGGAGTACCTCGATTGCTTCCTCGGCCTCTGTGATGGTGCCGGCCTGGTTGACCTTGATTATTGCTCCGTCTATTGCCCTCTCACTAATCATTTCTGAGATTATGCTTGCCCTCGTAACCGTTAGGTCATCGCCTATGATGAGTACCTTGCCGATCACCTTCTTCCTCAGCTCGGCGAAGTGGGAGGGGTCGTCTTCGCTGAATGGGTCCTCTATACTGATTATGGGGTACTCGTCCACAAGCCCGGAGTAGTACTCGACGAGGTCATCCGGGCTCAGACTTCTCCCATCGATCTTGTAGACGCCGTCATCGCTCTCAAAGAACTGGGAGGCCGCCGCGTCGATCGCTATCATGACGTCCTCATCACCGTACCCTGCACCTTTGATAGCTTCAACGAGGGCGTTTAGGGCTTCCCGCGTCTCCTTCATCGGTGGTGCGAAGCCTCCCTCATCGCCCACGTTTATAGCGCCCGCGCCGTACTTGGTCTTGAGTTCGCTCTTCAGTTGCTTGTATACTTCAACAGCGATCCTCATAGCGTCGAAGAAGGTGTCTGCCCCAACGGGTACTATCATGAACTCCTGAATCGCTAGTTCGTTCCCCGCGTGTGCGCCGCCATTGATTATGTTCATCATGGGTGTTGGGAGGACTCTTGCTCGCCTCCCACCTATGAACTCGAAGAGGGGTATGCCCGCGGTGTTTGCGGCGGCGTTAATTACGGCTATTGATGTCGCTGTCGTGGCGTTTCCTCCTAGCCTGGACTTGTTGGGTGTTCCGTCGAGCTGTATGATTGCCCTGTCCACCTCACGGAAGTAGAACGAGTTCATCCCAATGATCGCGGGCGCTATGTACTTTCTCACGGACTCTATGGCCTTCTGGACCCCCATGCCACCGAATGGCCTCCCACCGTCCCTCAGGTCAACAGCCTCTCGCTTCCCTCTTGAGGCCCCTGCCGGGGCTATGCCAACACCCGCTCCCTCATTTGTTTCGACCTCAACCTCGATGGTTGGGTTGCCTCGGGAGTCGAGAACAGTTATCGCATTCACCGAGACTACCTCGAAGGGGTTGCTCAATTCGTACACCACCCATGGGTACTCTGTAAGGCCTTTATCTTATTCGGGTGACTGAAAGGACAGACTCTTTTTAAGGATTTCTAGGGCGCCCTCAAAGATTGGGTGTGCAAAGAAAATGTCCTCCCTAACCGTTGACACTATAGAGAAGTTCGTCGGGCGTGAGGTTAAGGATCCTTACGGTCGCGTAGTTGGTAAGATGATATCGGTCCACACAGACGAGGAAGGTTTTGGCATCGTGAAGTACGTGGAGATAGCGACCAATGACTTCGAGATCGTTAAGGTTGAGGCCAAGAGGCTCAAGGTCACCCCCGATGCCCTGCTCGTTATACCGGAGTGGAAGGTGGCGGCGATAGAGGTTGAGAGCAGGCTTGAGAGGGTTAGGAAGAGGCTCAATGCCGTCGACAACCTCTTCAGGCAGGGGAAGATACCCGCCAACATCTATGAAGAGATGAAGAAGTCCCTCAGCAACGCCTTCGAGAAGATCAAGGCGGAGGTCAAGAACGTGAAGGAGATGCTGAGGAAGAGGTATAGGGAGCTCGAGGTAAGGAATATGAGGCTCGACAGAGACATGGCCAACCTCCAGATGATGTTCATGAGCGGGGAGATCGACGAGGAGCCCTTTAAGAAGGCGTTCGAATACATGGAGTCTCTAAAGAACTGGAACAAGGAGGAGATGGAGGACATAAACTCCCACAGAGCACAGATCGACAGACTAGAGCGCGAGGCAAGCGCCGTGAAGCCCGCAGCTCGTTCAGTTAGTGCCGCTAAGGAGGCTCCCAAGCCCGAGCAGCCCCTGAAGGTTCAGATAATCGACCCAGCAGCGCTAGAGACGGCCTAAGGGAGTGATCGGCCGGGCGGAGGGGGTGATGTGGCCTGACACCTGGTATTTTAAGCGGAGGGATTAGCGGTTTCTTCAACTGGATACTGAGGGGGCTGACCCCTAGCGAGGAGGCCAAGATAAGGGCTAGCATCCACGAGATAATCGTTAAGCTGAGAATGTACCAGGAGGAGGTAGCGATAGCTGTTCAGAGGATGAAGAAGAGGTACAACATGCTGACACACAAAGCAGTCGACGCCTACATGCACAACCATAAGGAGAGGGCACTCATCTACGCAGACGAGCTCTACACTGTCAGGAAGCTCGCAGCCCACCTAAACGTGATCCACGTGGGCATAGAGAGGATAATCGAGAGGCTTGAGACAATAAGCGACGTATCCGACGTGGCGAACGTGATGGTCAACATATCGGGCCTGCTCTCCGGGCTCAAGCCGTACGCTGAGGAAGTGATGCCAAGGCTTGCCCGCGCTATGGACTCGATAATAGAGCAGGTGAACAGTATAACCGCATCGACAGCCCCTGTTCACGAGGTCCCGGAGAACCCGTACATAGTGACTAGGGAGTCTGAGGAGGAGCTGAAGAGGATCAAGGAGCTAGTTAATGAGAAGATAGAGCAGACGATGCCGCTCACAGTCTTCGAGGTCGTTAAGAGGATGGGTGAGGGAGACGAGAAAGTAGGTGTCGTGGTGAGGGACAGCAACACGGTCAAGGCCCCAGTGAAGATACCTAGGAAACTAATGAGCCCTGAGGAGGTGGACAGGAAAGTCCTGGAGTACATAGTGGCCCACGGCGGCTTCATTGACGTCGCTGACGCTGCGAGCGAGATAGGGGTGCCGAGGGAGGAGATAAGGGCCTCACTCCACAGGCTGAAGAGCCAAGGCAAACTCATCTTTTAGGCAAACACACATTTGACACTTAATAACAGAGGTGTTATGCAATGGCGGTCTCGTCAGCCGAGTACCTAGAGAACATTGCGCGCGGATACGTGGTCCAGGCGCTCAAACTCGAGAGACAGGGAGAGTACGGGAAGGCGGCCAAGTACTATAGGAAGGCCTCAAGCGTTCTTAGGAAGCTCGTGCAGCTCTACCCAGACATGGGTCTTGCCCATGTCTATAAGGAATGGATAGTCAGCTACGAGAGGAGGGCCAAGGAACTCGAGGCGATGGACAGAGAAGGCCTAAGGGTAGGGGACGGAGATAACCCACAGCAGGTCGCTGCAGAGGTAGAGAACATGATAGTTAAGGAGAAGAGCGGCGTCACCTTCGACGACATAGCAGACCTCGAGGAAGCCAAGGAAGCGATCAAGGAGGCAATAATATATCCCACCAGGAGGCCGGACCTGTTTCCGCTAGGGTGGCCAAAGGGCATCCTACTCTTTGGCCCCCCTGGCTGTGGCAAGACCCTGCTAGCGGCTGCAGTAGCGAACGAGATAGACGGTTACTTCATAGAGGTCGACTCAGCGTCCATAATGTCTAAGTGGTTAGGAGAGGCCGAGAAAAAGGTATCGGCCATATTCAGGAAGGCCAGGGAGCTGGCTGCCACAGGTAAGCCCGTTGTCATATTCATGGACGAGGTTGACTCGCTGCTCGGGCACTTCAGTAACGAGGTGGGCGGAGAGGTCAGGGTAAGGAATCAGTTCCTTAAGGAGATGGACGGGCTGAACAGTAAGGGCAATAACAAGGAATTCGTGTATGTCATAGCCGCGACCAACAAGCCCTGGAGACTGGATATGGGCTTCATCAGGAGGTTCCAGAAGAGGATCTATGTGCCGTTGCCCAACAAGGAGGCGCGCATCAAGCTCTTCAAGCTCTTCACGAGGAAGATCAGATTAGCACCCGACGTAGACTTCGAGGAGCTGGCGAGGAAGACAGAGGGCTACACCGGGCACGACATACAGCAGATCGTGATAAGGGCCCACCTAAGGACCGTGAAGGAGCTCTTCCAGAAGACCGGCGGGAAGGGCGAGGCGAGGCCTGTGACAATGCAGGACTTCCTCGAGGCTATAGAGGTGATCCGTCCGAGTGTTGCGCCGGGCGTGCTAAGCGCCTACGAGTCCTGGTATGAGAAATATAAGGCTGTCTAACCGGATTTAATACATAATCTATAATTTATAAACAACGTAAACGTTCGTACCCCCTCCCCCGGCCTTACCCCGGTATTACCTCTCTCTTCTGGAGGGCCCGAACTAAACGACTTCCGATGTTCATACATCATCTAAGATTTCTATGATAGGGTGTGGTGTTGCTAGATATAGCTAAGATCATCGTAGTCAAGAGAGACGGTAGGGAGGAGAGGTTCTCGCTTGAGAAGCTCAGAAGGAGTGTGTTGAAGGGACTGAGTTATGCCGGGATACCGGAGATGCTTGATGAGATCGTTGACGATGTTCTTTTCGAGCTTTCGGAGAAGAAGGATAGGAGGGTGTGGAGTGCCGAGATAGCTGACAGGATTGAGAAGGCACTGATTTCAAGGGTAGTTAAGGACTCTAGAACCGAGTTAGCGGCGAAGGCGCTACTTCTCGCTCGTATCTATAATCAGGTGTTCGGGAAGGGTAAGTGGGATAAGTTCGACCCCGTAGATGAGGGCCTCTCCTACTCAGCTCTCAGGGTACTGATTTCGAGGTACCTCCTCAAGGATGTCAAGACCTTCACGCTCCTTGAGACTCCCGCCATGATGTTTAGAAGGGTTGCTAGACACATAGCCAAAGCAGATAGGATCCACTGTCTCGAGGCAGGTAACCCGGAGGATGTGTGCGATAGGCTGGCTGCAGAAATGGAGGAGAAGTACTTCCGTCTTATGGCCGAGAGGAGGTTCCTCCCGAACTCGCCCACACTCATGAACGCTGGGACGAAGCTCGGGATCCTCTCTGCATGCTTTGTGGTGCCGGTCAGGGACGCGATGACCACGCCAGAGGGGGAGGGAATATACGATGCTGTGAGGGCACAGGCAATAATATTCCAGCAGGGCGGCGGGACAGGTTTCTCATTTTCCGAGATAAGGCCGCAGTGGGACGTCGTGGCATCAACTGCTGGGGCGGCTTCAGGCCCTCTATCCTTTATGAGAATCTTTGACCTCAACACGGACGTGATTAAGCAGGGAGGGAGAAGGAGAGGCGCCAACATGGGCATACTTCATGTGTGGCACCCCGACATTATGGCCTTCATAAGGTCCAAGCGCGGCCAGAGCAAAATGTTCCAGAACTTCAACATATCGGTCGGGATGTACGACTGGTTCTTTGACGCCCTCGCGGAAGGGAAGCCGGCGCCTCTCATAAACCCGCGTCTCACGAGCATTGATGGCTCCCACGACTCAAGAAAATACGCCGTCGTGTGGGCCAGGCACAGGATGAGTGAGGAATGGGTACAGAAAGTAATCCTGGACGAGCTGGAGGAGAGAGGCGGGTCAGTACCCCTGGACGAGACAGTAATCATAACGTGGGATGAGGCCCTGGCAATAGCGGAAGCCAATGGTGCGATAAAGGAGTGGAAAGATCCGGCAGAAATTTTCGAGGAGATCGTTAAGGGAGCGTGGGAGTCAGGTGACCCAGGCCTCATCTTCATCGACGAGATAAACAGGAGGCACCCTACATGGTACCTAGGGAAAATAAACGCTACTAACCCTTGCGGGGAGGAGCCCTTACTTGAGTGGGAATCATGTAATCTTGGGAGCATTAACCTAGAGAGGTACGTCATCGAGAGAGACGGCAAGCTAGTGATTGACTGGGATGGTCTCGCAAGGGATATCGAGACAGCGATCAGGTTCCTCGATAACGTCATAACAGTGGCCAAGTACCCGCTGCCCCAGCTGGAGAAGGCTGCGAGGAGAGCGAGGAAGGTAGGGCTGGGGGTCATGGGCTGGGCCCACATGCTGATAAGGCTTGGGATACGCTACGATTCCGTAGACGCTGTTGTGCTGGCCAGCAAGCTGGCCGAGTGGATAGCCTACAACGCGTACAGGGCCTCCGTAAAACTCGCGAAAGAGAGGGGGCCGTTCCCTGCCTGGAACCCCAAGCTCTATATGCCTTTCTGGAAGACCGCCAGACCTGTTGAGAAACTCTTGAAAATAGCTGGTGTTGAGGGAGAGCCCAGTGAGCGTGTTAAGGAGCTGATCAGTGAGCGCCCCGATGTTGACTGGGGCTCACTCGAGGAGGAGATGATGAGGCACGGAATAAGGAACGCGACAACCCTCTCCATAGCGCCAACGGGGACCATAAGCATAATCGCGGGGACATCTTCAAGCATAGAGCCGGTGTTCGCCCTAGCATTCATAAGGAGGGTGACCGTGGGCGAGTTCATCGAAATAAACAAGCTCTTCCTCGAGGACCTGAGAAAATTTGGCCTCGACGAACCGGAGGTCGTGGAGGCGGTTGCTGAGACAGGGAGCATAGCACATAACGTGTTTATGCCCAGGCCCCTAAGGCATAGGTACAGGACAGCCCACGACATAGACCCAGTATGGCATGTGCTACACCAGGCAAGCTGGCAGACATACATCGATGCAGCAGTGTCTAAGACCGTCAATCTAAGACACGAGGCTACCATAGATGACGTAAGGCAGGTGTACCTACTGGCATGGGCGCTGGGCTGCAAAGGTATAACCGTGTACAGGGATAGAAGCAAAGAGACGCAGGTCATAACGTTCGGCGTGAAGGAGCTAAAGAGGAAGGAGAAACAGGAACTAAAGAAACTCTTGAAAGCCAAGGCCGCTGCTCAGCAGCCCGAAAAGGCGCCGATAGATTCCGAGCACCAATCACTGGGTGGGGGAACACACCCCGTCAAACAGGCACAGGCTTCAGAACCCCCTGCAAGGAGTAGCCGGATAAGAAGGCTTAACGTGAAGGTGGTGCTTGAAGAAGGCGACATAGGGGATTGCGCCACATGCGAATACTAGCTATTTACTATGCTAGATAGGCGCATTACTTCAAATTTTATTTAAAAATAAAAGCGTTGGTTTCGACGAGAGCCCTGTTACGCCTTACTCGCTGTCTATTATCTCCTTCTTCAGTTGGCTCAAGGTTTTCTTTATCATCTCTTTCCGTAATGCCTCCTCGGAATGTCTCACAACAGCGTCCAGCAGAGCCTGTTCTGTAGGCAGGCCTATGAACTCAACCTTTCCATTAATAGCGATTGCTGGCACACTGAATACGTTGTACTTATCCGCGATGTCGGGGTTCTCGTACGCCTCCACGGTATCGGCTATTATTGCTTTGTTGCCGCTCAAGTACGAGGCATATGCGAACATGTTGGCCATGAGGGCAGCGTATGGACAGTACGGGCAGGTCGGAGTAACGACAACCTCTATGTGAACCTTACCCTTTAGAGCAGAGAGCTGTTCCATGGTCTCCTCCTCAAGACCTGTCTCGCCTGTACTCATTCTTAGGATTGTCTCTATGAGCCCGTTCACCTCCTCGCCTGCAGGCATCCCGGTGTACCTTATGAAGCCCTCAATCATTGCTACCGTTGGCACTCTTGAGACGTTGAACCTCTGAAATAGGTTATCATCCTGCCCTTTTCTTGCCACTATATGACGAATTAACGGCTTGCCATCTCTAACTGGTGCAGAATTCGATATTATCTCTATGAGTTTAACCGTGTTGTTGCAGTATCTGCATCTATCTCCAATAAAAGTATATATTTCTATGGGATCCTTCATCTCGTTTAGTATCTCACTTAGTGTTTGTATATCGTCTTTAGTTAGGTTAATTTCGAACATTGAGTCCATAGCAGGGCTTATTTCCGTGGTCATTCTATCACCGCCCCTCATCAACCGTTAACTGTGTTAAAAATGTTTCATCAACTCTCAGAGCACCTGCTCAACCGCTACCTTGATAGATCTCCTAACGTTTTTGAGCCAATCACCTCTACCTAAGTTGAGGTCTAGGTATGTGGCCTTTACGTTGAAATATGGTGGTCCAACTCTTGAAACGAGCGTTATGACTCTTCCGTCATGATTGATCTTGTAGCCTTCTGCAGGAACTTCGTGGCCCCTTATTACGTACTCAATCTTGAACCTCTTAATCACCCATCTCGTGAGTTTCCTTCCAAACAAGTAGCCTATGCCCCTGGGCGAGGGCGCTCTCACGATCTCCCTTTCTATTGGGTCATTCCAGAGTATCTCCGCCCTTATTATTCTTTTATCCGTAGGCCCCATCCCACCCAGATACTCCTGTATAGTCGTTGCCCTATCGTACGTCGTCGTCGGTAATCCACCGTGCAGCAGGAGAACACTCCTCTCTAGCAACGCCGTCAAGGGCATGATATAGAAGAGCTTCTCGAACTCTAGGTTGAGCTCGTTACCTCTCCTGAGTCCGTACCTCCTTATGAGCTCATCAGGGAAGTCATGGGGAGCGACCCGAAGATCCGGCGTCGATTCATGATTCCCGCGGAGGACGGTCACGTTCTCCGGGAACTCCAGCTTTAGTTTGAGCACGGATGCCAGGACTTCTACCTGATTCGGTCCTCTATCAACGTAATCGCCGAGGAACACCAGGTGGGTATCTCCATTCCTAAGTTCCTCGACGGAGACCCTCTTAAGGATGCGGAGTTCCGTGTCTAAATCGCCGTGGATATCCCCGAATACGATGACGCGGTTTCTGCTCATTATCTCTATGAAAGGGTCGCGTCTCTTACGTTGCTCCTCCCTGAAGAGATCTACTGCCTTGTTCACAAGGTGTCTGAGGGCGTCGGGGTCGTTGCATACGTCAATATAGTGCTTAACTAGCTCGCTCACCTGGGGCACGTTGGTTAACCTCCTTCATCTTTTGTATTCTCAATAACCCACTCAATATAGGGTTTATGACCCCCAACCACGTCAATGAATATTAGTTCAGGTACCTCGTAAGGGTGCTCCTTCTCGAATACCTGCCTTACCTTATCGACTAAGTCCTTCCTGGTCTTGATTATCATTAACGACTCACTGTCCTCAACTATCTCCCCCTTCCATACATAGATAGAGCGGATGTCCGGAACTACGTTAACGCATGCGGCCAGGCCTTCCCTAACAAGTTTCTCTCCAAGGGCCCTAGCGACATCCTCGTTAGGCGCGGTCGAGAACCCGATAACTATCGAGATCCTGTCCTCACTCATCCCTCTACACCTAAGAATACATTAGGTCAAGGCTCTCATAACAATTAGGGTTTGGATGCTCGGCGCCGATGAGGTTGCTAGGCTAGCGTGCGGCACAGTAGCAACAGAGGAGGTTTTCTCTGTTCTCGCCTACGCGTCGACGTCTGCGATAAAGGCGGTGTCTCTCGAGTTCTCCATTGAAGGCTGTGACTACCTTAAGCAAGCACGCTTAATAATGTCGGTCCCCCTCGACGAAGCCGTTGCTGAGTGGGTCGGTTTCGAGGCATGGTTGATCCCGGAAGTCCCCGCCAAGGACTTCGTCACGAGGGCCTACAATGAGCTGGTGGGTCGGGGATTCTCTGTTACGATGAGTAAGGATGGTGTATTCATTCACAAGGAGAGAGTGCGGAATGTGTGCCTCAGAACCCTCGTTGAGGAAATATGTAGGGTTGTTGAGGGCAGAGCACCTAGTAAGATCGAGTACCGCGGTTACTCGGTGATGGAGGAGTGGTAGGGAAGCTGTATTTGGTGGGATGCGGGCTTGCCCCGGATCTAATTACGTTAAGGGCCCTCACTGTTGCTAGGGAAGCGGATTATGTCTTTGTGGACTCATACACCAGCAGGCTCCTGGGCGACGGACTAGGCGAACTTGAGGAACTGATAGGTAAGGCAGTTAAGGTTCTGGGTAGGTCGGATCTCGAGGAGGGCCTCACAAAGAGGGTGCTCTCCCTCGCCTCTGTAAAGCGCGTAGCGTTACTGGTTGTTGGTGACCCCCTGGTCGCCACTACCCACAGCGCGATCGTTGTTGAAGCCGTGAAGAGAGGGATAGACGTGGAGGTTGTGCCGGGGATAAGCATAGTTCCCACAGCGCTCACTCTATCGGGTCTAATGATCTACAAGATGGGCAGGATCGCAACAATAACCTACCCAGTTCACGAGGTCCTTAGTGAGTATCCCTACAACGTCTTGAAGGATAATGACGAGAGAGGTCTTCACACACTGTTCCTCCTCGAGATGGACGCTGAGAAAGGCTATTACATGACGGTTCCCGAGGCCATCGAGATTCTGTATAAATTAGAGGAGAGCAGGAGAGAAGGCGTTGTTTCCCCCGAGAGATTAGCCGTCGCCGTTGGGGCATTAGGTGACAGGGAAAGGCAGAGGGTATGCCCAGGTACCTTGGACGAGCTTATGAGGTTTGATGCTGATGTACCCCACACACTAATAGTTGTATCACCGAAACCACACTTTATGGAGGAGGAGGCGCTGGATGCCACCAAACGAATGCTCTGCAAATGATGTCTCGCGTGTCTGGACGTACATAAGGATGGTGAAGAATGCCCTGTCCCAGGTGAGTCCGGAGGGGCTCAGCAAGGAGGTTCGGAGAATCTACGACCTTGCCTCACTTTATGTCAAGGATGCGGAGTACTACCTTAGCCTCGGTGACTGCATAACGTCCACATCATGCATTGCCTACGCCGAGGGCTTGCTGGACGCTTTAAGGATGCTGGGCCACCTAAGCATAGAGTGGGTGAGGGAGAGGCCAAAGAGGGTTTTAGTGGGCGGCACGTTCGACATCATACACCCAGGGCACATACACTACCTCCGGGAGGCGAGTAAGTACGGACTCGTCTATGCCGTGGTTGCTAGGGACGTTAACGTCGAGAGGATCAAGGGTAGGAAGCCAGTAATGAGTGAAAATGAGAGGCTCGCCGTTGTGTCATCGATAAGGTATGTCTATAAGGCGGTGCTCGGTCACGAGTCAGACTTCGGCGAGACGATAAACAGGTTGCGCCCAGACCTCATAGTTCTAGGACCAGATCAGCCAGTGGATGAGTCCTTCCTTGAAGATGTCGCGAGTAAGTATGGTCTCACTTTCGACGTGGTTAGGCTGAAGGAGAGGGTCGGCGGCCAGCACATGGCGTCACGAGCATACATTAAGCTAATGAAGGAGAGGTTATGCAGAGAATAGAGCGATGATGTAGGGTGCAAACGCTGAGGCGTGATGTGTAATTAAGTGCTGAGCCCGCCCGTGGTTACGGGCCAGCATTTCGTGGGTGACGGAGATCCTTTTGATGGGGAGAAAACGTGTTACTTTACCGCGATTACTTACTCCTAGCTCCGCGCTTTCTGCCAGTTCTCCTAGCGGCTATGTGGCCAACCTTCCTCCCGGGCGGGGCGTTCCTCGAGACCGTTGACGGTATTGAGACGCTCTGGTGTGAGCCGCCTCCGAACTTGTGGGAGACCACGTTCATGGCGACGCCCCTCACCCTAGGCCACTTATGCGCCTTAGACCTCCACTTGTAGTAAGCGTTCCCAGCCTTCAGCAGGGGCTTCTCGTTCTTGCCGACGCCGGCGGGCACGCCTATGGTTGCCCTTGCCCTGCTCAGTATCATCTTATCCTTACCGCTCGGCAGCCTCACTATGGTGTAATTGCCGGACCTGCCGACTATGAGCGCGTAGCTGCCGGGCGCTCTGGCCAGCTTGCCTCCGTCCCCGGGCCTGAGCTCGATGTTGTAAACCTTGGTACCCTCGGGTATGTTGCCTAGAGGTAGGGTATTACCTACGGAGAGGGAGGCTCCGGGCCCTATCTCCACTACCTGCCCAACGTACATCCCCTCAGCGGCTGGTATGTAGTACTCCCTCCCGTCCTCAAGCTCTATCCTTGCGAGCGGCACCCACCTGCCGGGGTCGTGCACTAGCTCCATGACGATACCCTTCAGTGTCTCATCCGTCAGCGGCGGGTACTTAGCGTCGGCCACCTTTCTATGGCTCGGGCTCCTAAACACTGACCCGCCTCGACCAGCCCTCTGCTGCAGGATCCTCTTACCCATGCGTCACCACCCCAAACAAGTCACAGCAGGCCTAGTCTGGTAGCTATTTCGTGGGCTTTATACTCAGGCGCGAGCTTCACGTAAGCCTTCTTTTCTCCCCTGGGCGTTATAAGTGTCCTTACCTTAGCCACCTTTACCTCGAACATGTCCTCAACGGCTCTCTTTATATCGTGCTTGTTGGCCCTCAGGTCAACTATGAAGGTCAGCGTGTTCTGCTCCTGAATGAGCTTTATGGCCTTCTCCGTGGCCACGGCCCTCAGTATTATCTTTGTCAGGTCCTTCACGGCGTAACCACCTCGTACTTCTCGCTCAGCTTCTCAAGGGCTGACCTGGTTATAATAGTTAGGCGACCGGGCTCACCACCAGGTGCGAGATGGAGAATGCTTAGGTTATCCGGCGTGGCCACGTCGACACCCGGCAGGTTCCGCACTGCCTTTATGACCGGTGAATCGTATGATGACACCACGATCAGTAGGGACCTGGGCTCCACGTACCGCCTCCCGCGCATCTTGCCCTTGCCAGCCCTGATTCTAATTCTTTCCTTAGCCCTCTCCACATCCTCCCACACGCCGAGCTTCTTCAGAATCTCCTTAGCCCCGGACGTTCTCTCGATCTTCTCGAAATCATCCACGACGATCACGGGCAGGGAATCAGCAGAGAACCTGTGGCCCCTGGCCCTCACGAGATCTGGTGACGCCGTCGCTGAGAGTGCCGAGAGTATCGCCCTTATGCGCTCCTTCTTGTTTATTCTCTCGTGGAGCACCTTCTCAACCTTGGGCGGGTGTGCCAGGCGCCCTCCACGGACGTTCGGGGCGAGGACGGCCCTTCCGTTATCTAGCCTGGGGACTCTGGCTACGCTGTGGCCGATGCCCCATGACTCGCCGGCCCTCCTGTTGCCGGCCATCGGGTCCCTGCCCTTAGGCTGGAGCCTCGCCGTGTGGGCCGAGTGGAACGCTCTCCTTATGAGGTCCTTCCTAACCGGGAACCGAAAGATTGGGGGTAGCTCGATCTCCTCTACGACGCCCCCGTCTAGACCCTTAACCACGGCCTTCCTTTCTTCTGAGAGGTTCAGCGTGAACACGGCCCTCATCTCAGTCACCCCGAACCTCTCATATCTTGCTCTCTAGGCTTATGTAGACTATTCTAGGCGGCTCCTCCGGGGCCCAGTCCGGCGGCCTCACAGGCCACCTGAGCACTAGAGGCCTCTTCGGCGGCCCCTGCACACTCCCAGCTAACACAACGAAGTCGCTCCTCACTATCCCGTAGTGGGGGAAGCCTCCCTTCGGGGTTATTGTCTCGATCGATGCCCTAGCTAGCTCGTCCTTACTCAGCTCCACGCCATCCTTGCACGCCTTCAGGCAGTACTCATTGCAGAGGAAACCGGACTGCGTCACCTTCTTGTCCTTGCCCTCGGCCAGGGTGAAGGAGGTGTTGCAGCACATCATCAGTATCCTCTTGTTGTACTCTGTCCTTCTATGGAAGCCCATCTGCCCTGCCTGCGGGGTCGGGCTTATGGCGCCTATGCCGGGCGACCTCGAGCCTATCCTCCTGCTTCCCTTCCTGTGCTTGTGCCACCTCGGGAGTTCCTTGACGCCGAACCTCTTGATCACTCCCTGGAAGCCCTTGCCCTTAGTCACCCCTATGACGTCGGTGAAGAAGCCCGGCTTGAGTATGTCGCACACCCTCACCTGCTTGCCGAGCATCCCGAAGGCGTACTCTACCCTATCAGCTAGCTCGCCACCACCGACCACGACCTCTATTATGTCCGGGACCTTCTTGCTCAGACCTCCAGCGAGTTTCGGCTGTGAAGCGAGTATGAGAGAGACCCTGGAGAGGTAGTCCTTGTAGTCCTCAACCTTCTTCCTGGCATTTTCTACGTGGTTCTCTGGGATCGATAGGGTCTTTACGCGCCTCCAGACCTCGAGCTCTTTGGGAGGCACTGCCCAAGCCTCTGTGAGCGCTCTGTTGGCCGTTCCGTACTTAATATAGAACCTCGCCCCCAGCACCACCATCGGCGGTACCTCGACGACGGTGACTGGTACGAAGATTTCCTTACCGTGTGTCGGGGTACCGGCTCTGTCATCGATCATTAGTACATGGGTCATCCCGGCCTTATAGCCCAGGAGGGCGAGGGGCCTTGGTTCTGGGAAATCAATCACTGGCCAGCTCCGTATCCTAGGCACGATTTCAGCGGCTCTCTTTCTCGGCCTAACGCCGAGACTCCCCCGCCTCGGTGCCGAGAACTTCCTTCTTGCCATAGCTTCCGCACCACGCTACCACTCAACTTGAATAAGTCCTTTAAAGACTTTCTCGGTTATCAGTTCTGGTTCTTCATCACGGTTCAGAACTCGGCAAACACATCATCTGCTCTAAGATTGAGGTCAGCCTTAATATCCCCGCAGGTAGACACTCCGCGGTGATACGGATGGGCGGTAAGCAGAGAACAACCTTGTTCATGGGCTTCGGTAGGGAGGAGAAGACCTCTCAGCAGCAGAGTTCGGGCAAGGAGAAGAAGGGTAAGAAAGGGAAAGGTAAGAAGAGGTAGTCACGGTAGCCAGACACCATATACGGGTAACGCTGCTGAACGAGTAAATGATGTTTTGATGTGAGGGATGAGTTACGGCGTTCAGGTGGCCGCCAAGCAAGAGGGAGGACTTAGTTAGGGTGTTTGTGCCCTCCTCGGTAGTCTCGACCGAGCCCTCAGATGATGAGAAGGTTAGGGAACTCTCACGCCTCGCCAGGGCACTGGCAGTGTTCAGGGTTGACGAGGCCGTCGTCGTGAGCATCGGGGGTTACGAGGACGATGCCAGGCTCGTTGACCTTATTCTTAACTACGTCGTTACTCCCCCGTACCTTAGGAGGGTGATATACCCCCTCAAGCCGGAGCTGAGGTTCGCAGGGCTAACCAAGCCCTTGGCCATATACACCCATAACCCAACCAACGAGCCGCCGCGGAGGGGCCAGCTAAGAGAGGGCATCGTGACACGGTCATGGGATATGAGAGCTAAGGCCTACGTAGGGCTAAGGAACGAGTGCGTTGTTCAGTCGTTTAGAGAGTTGAGCCCGGGCTGGAGGATCCTGGTTAGGATCGAGAGCATTAACCCGCTTAGGTGTGTCGAGGTTAGCAGAGACGATGTTGAGGAATACACGGGCTACATCGTAAGCGTTGTTGACCAGGAGCATGTTAGGAGAGTTTTGAGGGGGTGCTTCACCGTTAATGCCACGAAGAGAGGGGCCTCAGTAACCGATAGGAGGATCGCGGAGAAGGTCGTGAGCGGATGGAGGGGCGCTGGCTGCATAAACGTCCTATTCGGTGACCCAAGACACGACTTCGACGAACTCGTGGCCTTCAAGCCCGGTCTGAACGTTAATTTCATACCGGGGCAGGGCACGCTGACGGTGAGGTCCGTTGAGGCTGTCTGGGCTACGTTATCTATCCTTAATTACTTATATGAGGTAAGGGGCGAGTGAGCTTTAAAAGGTGGGCAATGCAAAGGTTGGCGGTGCAGAGCAGGTGTCGAGCGACCTAGGTATAGAGATACCGCCCGAGTGGAGGAGGTTCAGGTACAGGGGCAAGACCCTAGAGGAGCTCCTGAGCATGAGCATGGACGAGTTCATCGAGCTACTGCCTGCGAGGGCGAGGAGGTCCCTCCTGAGGGAGTCTAACCCCGCTGTTCAGCAGAGGAGGGCCGAGATGGGGATTAAGGAGTCGCCGAGGATGAAGCTCTATAGGAAGGTGATGAAGGCTAGGGAACTCATGAAGCAGGGCAAGAACGTCTTGATAAGGACCCATGTGAGGGACGCCATAATCCTCCCGATAATGGTCGGGATGACATTCGAGGTATACAACGGGAAGGAGTTCGTGAGGTTCAGGATAACGCCGGAGATGATAGGCCACTACCTCGGCGAGTTCTCGCACCCGACTAAGGCGGTGCAGCACGGCGAGCCGGGCCTGAAGGCGACCAGGTCCTCGCTCTTCGCCGCGATGAAGTAAGGCCTAATCCTCCCTATACTCCCTCCATTTTCTCAGCAATCTCCTCAAGAGATGCGGGGTTATCAGTACACGTGTGTCGCTATCGCCCCAGACGATCCTCGTGTCGTAGACCCTCGTAACCTCCTCTGGAAACAGCTCCCTCAGCTTCTTCCTCTTCTCTTTGGTTAGGTCGATCTGGGAGTAGGTGATGTCGTCTATCTCATCATACCTTATAGTAATAGTGAATTCTCTCCCTCTCTTGGAGACTATGGTGAGCTGAGAGAAGTGAAGCGATCCCTTCCTCCTATGTGTGGTCATTACCGGCTCGCGGACGTACTTAACGGCTACGGAGTCCTCCATGAAGTCTAGAAAGCAGGGAAAAACTATCCTCTCGATTACGACGTAGCAGGAGCGCCTCCTCATCCCTTAGCCACACCTATGGGCCTCAGCCTGGCCACGAGCTTCGCTATCTTGACCTCATGAGTTACCATCACGACCCTGTCCACGTCCTTGTACGCCCCAGGGGCCTCCTCGGCTATGACCCTGGCAGTTGCTGCCCTCAGGTATATGCCCTTCCTTAGGAGCTCCTCCGTTATCTGCCTCGGGCGATAAGTCCTCACAGCGGCGTGCCTGGACATCCACCTACCAGCGCCGTGTGCTGAGGAGTAGAACGTCCTGGCCCCCTCTGGCACACCGACCATGACGTAGCTGGCGGTGCCCATAGAGCCTGGTATTAGGACGACCTGGCCGTATGGCCTGTGATCGGCGGGTATCTCGGGATGGCCCGGCGGGAACGCCCTGGTCGCCCCCTTCCTGTGAACGACCAGCTTCATTCTCTTTCCGTTGATGACGTGCTCCTCAATCTTAGCGATGTTGTGGGCGACGTCGTACACTATCCTCATTCCAAGGGCGTCGGGGTCCCTGTGGAAGACATTCCGGAAGCTCTCCCTGGCCCAGTGAGTTATGAGTTGCCTGTTGGTCCACGCGTAGTTGGCGGCGGCGGACATAGCGGCGAAGTAGTCCTGGCCCTCCCTGGAGTTGATCGGTACTGACGCAAGCTCTCTGTCGGGCGGCCTTATGCCGTACTTCCTCATCGCCCTCTCCATTATCATTAAGTAATCGCTGGCAACCTGGTGCCCCAGGCCCCTTGAGCCCGTGTGGATCATCACGGTTACCTGGCCCTCATGCGTTATGCCTATGGCCTTCGCTACCTCCTCATCGTAGATCTTGTCCACAACCTGCACCTCCAGAAAGTGGTTGCCCGCGCCCAGCGTCCCTAGCTGAGGAGCGCCTCTCTGCTTCGCCCTCCTGCTCACCTTTGTTGCGTCGGCGGTCCTCATGTGGCCCTTCTCCTCGATGTGCTCGGGGTCGTCGGCCCAGCCATAGCCCTTCCCTATAGCCCAGTCAACACCCTCCTCAAGAACGCGGTCGAGCTCGTCTATGCTTAGCTTCACTCTCCCCCTAGAACCCACACCCGAGGGTATGTTGCGGAAGAGTTCGTCAACGAGCTCCTTTATCTTTGGTCTCACATCCTTCTCATCCAGGTCCGTTCTGATGAGCCTGACGCCGCAATTGATGTCATAGCCTACTCCGCCGGGCGATACGACGCCGTCCTCGTAGCTTATGCCTGCCACACCCCCGATCGGGAAGCCGTATCCCTGGTGCCCGTCCGGCATCACGTATGTAGAGAGCTGGACACCGGGGAGACAAGATATGTTGGCTGCTTGCTCAAGGGTTCTGTCACCCTGCATCTTCTTTAGGAGCACCTCGTCAGCGAATATTGTGGAGGGTACCCTCATGCACGGCTTATACTTTTTCGGTATCACCCACGTATAGCGATCAACTCTCTGAAGCGGTACGTGGTGGCTCATCATAGCACCCGAAAGGGGTGTTCATGCGGGGTAATAAGGAGCTTTAGCTTCCTATACAATCATCACAGGCGGTGATTCGGGGAGAGTACCTTATTTATACCCCTGTGGAAAGAGCACTAGGCAGTGGGCGATGGGATATGCCAGTCTGGCATTACTCAGTAAAGGAGGTGGATGAGGAGAGAACGGCTAAGGCCATGAGCTGGGACCAGCCAGTGTCCCTGAAGGAAGCGTATGAGATAATGAAGATCATCAGGGGGATGAGGCTGGACGACGCGATCGACTTCCTTAAGAAAGTGATAAGGAAGGAGATGCCGGTGCCTTACGTCAGGTACAAGAGGAAGGTGGCTCATAAGCGGGGTCTGGCGAAGGCGTTCCCTAAGTGGAAGACCCCGATAGGCCGGTACCCTGTGAAGACCGCTAAGGCCATACTCAAGCTCCTCGAGAACGTCAGGAATAATGCCGAGAACAAGAACCTAGATGTGGACAGCCTCGTGATCATCCACATAGCGGCCCATAAGGGCCCCGTACTCAAGAGGTACATGCCCAGGGCCTTTGGGAGGGCCACACCCAAGTTCGGCACAACCGTTCACATGGAGGTCATCGTTAAAGAGGTTCTCTCCAAGAAAGAGGGAGGTGCGAAGAGGTGATGATGAGTGGCTAGGGTGAATATAAAGAAGTACTTTATTGAACTCTCCAAGCTCAGGATAAAGATTGACGAGTACCTGGCCAAGAACTTCATGAGGGCTGGCTACTCCCACATAGACCTAATAACGACTCCTCTGGGCACGAGGATAGTTATCTATGCCGACAGGCCGGCCCTCATCATCGGAAGGAGGGGCCAGACCATAAAGCGCCTCACTGAGGTATTCCGCAAGCACTTCAAGCTCGAGAACCCCCAGATAACCGTGACTCAGGTACCTGACCCAGACCTTAACGCTAGGGTCATGGCCCAGCGCCTCGCCATAGCGATAGAGAGGGGCTATCACTTCAGGAGGGCAGCGTTCGTCACAGTTAGGAGGGTACTAGGCGCTGGCGCCGTGGGCGTCGAGGTCATCGTCAGTGGGAAGCTCACCTCGGAGCGCGCCAGGTACGAGAAGCTCAGGTTCGGTAAGGTCTACAAGAGCGGGCACCACGTCGAGCACCTCGTGGACAGGGCCGTCGTCCACCTCCTAAGGAAGCCCGGCATGTACGGTATACAGGTGACGATAGTGAAGCCCGGCGAGCCCGACGACATCGTCAGGATAAGGACCCCGGAGGAGATGGCCGCGGAGGCCGGGCCAGCTCCGGAAGAGGGGGGTGAGGCTGCATGAGTCTCTCGCCGGAAGAGATACGGAAAATGAGTAAGGAGGAGAGGGAGAAGCTGCTCCGTGAGCTCAGGATAGAGCTGATAAAGCTGAGGACCCAGGCCAGGGTCGGCACTCTACGCAACATCGGTAGGCTGAGGGTCGTGAGGAAGAACATAGCCAGGGTACTCACGATAATGCGTGAGGAAGAACTAGGGGGTAAGCAGGGTTGAGGAGAACTCGGAGGAACCTACCCTATCATGAATTAATAGGTTTGGAAGTTATTGTGAAGGAACACACAGACCCTACCTTGAGGGGCTTGAGCGGTAGGGTCGTTGACGAGACACGGAACACACTGGTTATCGAGTCTGTGGATGGGAGGGAGAGGATCGTGCCTAAGCATGGCGGTGTATTTGTTTTTAAGCTCGGTGCCCGCGAAAGGGTAGAGCTGGCGGGCACCTCAATAGAGGGTAGGCCTGAGGACAGGCTCAAGAGGTATGGGAGGTGAGCAGTGTGGCGCGTGCAAGAACCCGTGATGTGGGGATCAGGTACCCAGGGCTTAAGCCGCCGGAGAAAGCGTGTGATGACCCTAAGTGTCCCTGGCACGGTCACCTAAAGGTTAGGGGTGGCTTACTGGAGGGTGTGGTAGTAAAGACCAAGATGAAGAAAGTTGTGGTCGTTGAGAGGAACTACCTGATCTACGATAGGAAGTACATGAGGTACGAGCGCAGGCGCTCAAAGATACACGCGTACCTGCCCCCGTGCATTGATGTAGAGCCGGGCGACGCCGTGCTCATTGGCGAGACCAGGCCCTTGGCGAAGTCTGTTGCGTGGGTGGTGTTAGGAGTCATTAAGAAGGGCGGGGGTGTTGCCTGATGCCGAAGAAGAAGATAGCCCAGTTTAGTCGGCGGGGCTACTCGCCTGGGATAATAGTTGGGACAAGACTGAGGGTGGCAGACAACAGCGGTGCTAAGGAGGTCATGGTAATAGGTGTTCCTGGTCTGAAGACGAGGGCGAGGAGAATACCCTTCGCCACTGTCGGTGACATGGTTGTTGTGACTGTGAAGAAAGGTAAGGCGGATCTGGTCGGTCAGGTCATGAACGCGATAATAGTGAGGCAGAAGAAGCCTTACAGGAGGCCCGACGGTACCTGGGTGGTCTTCGAGGATAACGCGTGTGTCATAGCGAAGCCCGACGGCAGTCTGAAGGGCAGCGAGATAAGGGGTCCGGTCGCGAAGGAGGCTGCTGAGCGCTGGTCGAGTGTGGCGCAGCTGGCCTCGATAGTTGTTTGAGAGGGGAGGTGACTTCGATGCCGTCAATAAAGCCTAGCAAGCAGAGGCTCGAGATATATAGGGCACCGCTCCATAAGAGGCACAAGTTCTTCAACGCCCCTCTCTCGAAGGAGCTGAGGAAGAAGCTCGGGGTAAGGAGGCTCCCTGTTAGGGTAGGCGATGAAGTACTCATAATGAGGGGGTCATTCGCTGGGAAGGTCGGCAAGGTTGTTAAGGTTGACTACAAGAGGGTAAGGCTCCACATAGAGGGCGTTATGATTAAGAAGGCTGACGGAACCCCTGTCTACTACCCGATCCACCCATCCAACGTCATGATCGTTAAGGCTGACGTAAGCGATGAGGTGAGGAAGAAGATAATTGAAAGAAGAAGGAAAGTTAAAGAGTCCCCTACTGAGGAGAGTACCAGGTCAGAGGAAGGTGAGGGTGAGGAGTAATGGCTAGGATGGGCGGTAGGAGGCACCTGACGAGGTTCGCGGCGCCGAGGTTCTGGCCTATTCTAATTAAGGAAAGGCACTGGGCTGTGAAGCCAGTGCCCGGCCCGCACCCCCTGGAGCGCTCGTTCCCGCTGCTTGTTGTTGTGAGGGATATCCTGGGCTATGCCAGCACCGCGAGGGAGGCCAGGAAGATCATTGCGGAGGGTCACATCAAGGTCGATGGCAGGGTCAGGAGGGACTACAAATTCCCGGTAGGCCTCATGGACGTTGTCGAAATAGTTGATACGGGGGAGTTCTTCCGCGTAGTCCCGGTACCAGTTAAGGTGATGACGCTTGTCCCCATACCTAAGGATGAGGCTTCCTTCAAACTCTGCAGAATAGAGAACAAGACCACGGTCAAGGGAGGGCACATACAGCTCAACCTCCACGACGGCAGGAACATACTCGTGAGGGTGTCTGACCCAACCAACCCGGAGGAGGACATATACAAGACCATGGGCACTGTGAAGATCTCGTTACCTAACCAGGAGATTCTTGACTACATACCGCTCGAGAAGGGCGTGACAGTGATCATAATAGGAGGAAGGAACGTCGGTAAGGTGGCGAAGTTCGTCAGCGTGTCCGAGGGCATGAGGAGGTACAGGAAGATCGTGACGCTGAAGGACCTCGCCGGCAATGTATTCTACACCACTCTAGACAAAATAATGGTTGTAGGCAGAGAAAAACCTGAGATAACGCTACCGGAGGGTGCGCTGAAATGACGTTTGTGGTGAGGAAGGTAAGACCTGCATTGGATGAGGCGACCATCGAGAGCGTGGCCCAGAGGTGGAGCAAGAACCAGATGCTGAAGCCCAGATTAGCTAAGGTGGTCATTAACATAGGTGTTGGAGAGTCCGGCGAGAGACTGCAGAAGGCTGTCCAGGTCCTTCGGGAGCTGACCGGCCAAGAACCATCGATAAGGAGGGCTAAGAGAACAGTTAAAGGATTCGGAATAAGGAAAGGCGAGCCCATAGCTGCCGTGGTAACTCTCCGCGGGCAGAAGGCTATGGAGTTCCTTCAGAAGGCGCTTGAGGCAGTCAACTGGAGGGTGAAGGCCTCGAGCTTTGACGACTACGGCAACGTATCGTTCGGTATAGCCGAGCACATCTCGCTTCCCGGCGTGAAGTACGACCCCAACATAGGCGTGTTCGGGATGGATGTCGCGGTGAAGATTGAGCGCCCAGGCTACAGGGTGATGAGGAGGAGAAGAGCACGCTCGAAGATCCCGAGAAGGCACAGGGTCAACAAGCTCGACGCCATGGTTTATTTCATAAAGGAGCTAGGTGCGCAGGTGGTGACCTATGGGTAAGTACAGGACACCGATAATAAGGAAGTATGGCAGGGGCGTGCAGGTCTGTCAGAGGTGCGGGTCCAGAGATGCCGTGATACAGAAGTACGGACTGTACCTATGTAGGCAATGCTTCAGGGAGATAGCCCTGGAGCTAGGATTCAAGAAGTACAGCTGAGGGGTGATCGTGGATGGTATCGACTGACCCGCTGGCAAACGCCCTCTCAACAATAATGAATAACGAGATGAGGGGGAATAGGGAGGCGCTCATAACGCCGGCATCCAAGCTGATCGCCATGGTCCTGAGGGTAATGCAGAAGTACGGCTACATCGGCGAGTTCGAGCACATAGATGACGGCAGGTGGGGTAAGATAAAGGTGCAGCTTCTCGGCAGAATAAACAAGGTTGGCGTCATAAAGCCCAGGATCTCGGTGACCTACAGGGAGCTGCGAGAGATGCCGGCCTGGCTGAGGAAGTACCTGCCCTCGAGGGACATAGGGATACTGATTATATCGACCTCCCAGGGAGTGATGTCCCACAGGGAGGCCTTAGAGAGGAGGATCGGCGGCATACTCCTCGCGTACGTCTACTAAGGGGTGAGGAAAATGGTGCGCCTGGTGCACATAGTGAAGGAGGTGCCGGTTCCGGAGAACGTAGAGGTGAGTATTGAGGGTAAGAAGATCACGGTCAGTGGCCCTAAGGGAAGCCTAACGAAGGACTTCAGTTACGCGAGGGGGGTAATGATAAAGTACGACCCCGATGGGAGGCGTGTCATAGTTGAGTCATACTTCGCCAAGAGGAAGCAGAAGGCGATGACCTTCAGCATAGCTGCTCACATAAAGAACATGATTGACGGCGTGACGAAAGGCTTCAGGTACAGGATGAAGATAGTGTTCACGCACTTCCCGATAACTGTGAGGATAGATGAAGAGAACAAGATCGTTTATATAGAGAACTTCCTCGGGGAGAGGAAGCCTAGGGAGGCAAGAATCTATGGGAATGTCAGGGTGAGGCTGGAGGGCAGGAATGACGTCATCGTTGAGGGCATCGACATAGAGGAGGTTGGGCAGACAGCCGCCAATATAGAGCTCGCCACCAAGGTGAAGGACAGGGACCCAAGGATCTTCGTTGACGGAATCTACATATACAAGCGGGAGTACATGGTGGGAGGTGAGGAAGCGTGAGCGACCTAAAGAAGATCAAGGAGCTGATAGCGAGGAAGAGGAAGCCGGAGTTCTACAGGAACCAGTGGTGGAAGTTCTGGAAGTTCGAGAACAAGCTCAAGTGGAAGAAGCCGAAGGGCATCGATAACCCTATGCGCCTCAAGCTAAAGGGCTATCCACCCGTTGTCTCAGTTGGGTACAGGACCCCTAAGATAATAAGGGGTCTTCACCCAAGCGGGCGCAGGCCTGTGGTCGTTCATAACGTTGCCGAACTCGAGGGCCTGAACCCGGAGGAGGTAATTGTGTACGTGTCCGGCAAGGTCGGCCTCCGTAAGAGAGAGGCCATAGTGAGGACGGCCCTCGAGAAGGGCTTCGTAGTAGCGAATGCCAGGAGGTGAGCAGTGATGACGGACCTCACTCTCCAGAAAAGGCTTGCGGCCGGGGTGCTCGGCGTCGGTGTTTCTAGGATAAGGTTTAACCCGGAGCGCCTTGAGGAGATCGCTGAGGCATTCAGCCGCGAGGACATAAAGCGCCTCATCAGGGACGGCGCGATAGAGGTGCTCCCAAAGAAAGGGAACTCGAGGAGCAGGTGGAAGGTACTTCATCAGAAGAGAAAGAAGGGCCACCGCCGCGGCCACGGAAAGAGGAAGGGTGTCAAGGGAGCGAGGCAGGACCCGAAGGAGAAGTGGGTGAACACGATAAGGAAGCTGAGGAGGTACCTGCGCTGGCTCAGGGATCACGGAGTAATAGACAGACACACGTACAGGAAGCTCTACATGGCCGCCAAGGGTGGTCAGTTCGACTCTCTCTCAGACTTAAAGAGGTACCTGAAAGAAATGGGGTATCAGGTGAGGTAGCATGGCGAGAGGGCCGAGATACAAGGTGTCTAGGAAGAGGAGAAGGCAGGGAAAGACAGACTACTACTTCCGCTACAGGGTACTGAAGTCTGGCCAGAAGATAAGGGCTGTTGTGAGGAAGACAAACAAGTACATCATAGCGCAGTTCATAGAGTTCGCCCCAACCGGTGACAGAACCCTTGCCGGGGTGACCAGCAAAGCCCTCAACAAGCTTGGCTGGAGGGGCGACCCGAACAGCACTCCGGCGGCGTACCTCACAGGTCTCCTCGCAGGTTTGCTCGCGAAGAAGAAAGGCATAACCTACGCCGTCCCGGACATAGGTCTGCACAGGGCGGTTAAGGGTGCGAGGGTGTTCGCCGTAATCAAGGGTATGAGGGACGCGGGTGTTGAGGTCCCTGCATCTGAGGAGATACTCCCCACGGACGATAGGGTGAGGGGGGAGCATATCGCTGAGTACGCGAAGAAGCTGTACGAGGAGGACCCAGCGAGGTTCGAGAGGCAGTTCTCGGCGATGCTGAAGAGGGGCTTCGACCCCAGGAACTACCCCGAGCACTTCGAGGAGATAAAGAACAAGATAATCTCTTCTTTCGGAGGTGAGTGACGATGTCCCTCGGAACACCGAGTCTCGAGGAATGGGTGCCCAAGACAAGGCTGGGGTGGATGGTTAAGGAGGGCAGGATAGCGAGCATAAAGGAGATCTTCGACTCCAACATGGTCATCAAGGAGCCGGAGATAGTTGACTATTTACTTCCGGATCTCAAGCATGAGGTCGTTGACGTGAACATAGTTCAGAAGCAGACTGACGCTGGCAGACTAACTCGGTTCCGGGTCATGGTAGTTGTGGGCAACTTCGACGGCTACGTAGGAATAGGGCTCGGAAAGGCGAAGCAGCTGAGAAGAGCTATTGACAAAGCAATACGTGAAGCAAAACTAAACATTGTCCCGGTTAGGAGGGGTTGCGGTAGCTGGGAGTGCTCTTGTCACGAACCTCACAGCGTCCCCTTCACTGTGACAGGCAGGGCAGGAAGCGTGAGAATAAGGCTCATCCCTGCCCCCAAAGGGACCGGGCTTGTGGCTGGCGACGCAGCTAAGGTAGTTCTTAGGTACGCTGGCATCCAGGACGTGTGGACATGGACCAAGGGAGAGACGAGGACCACTATAAACTTCGTTGCCGCTACATACGACGCTCTCCGGAACACCTACAAGTTCGTCACAGTATATGACTGGGCAAGGAAGTGAGGTGGTCGAGGATGACGTTATACGTCATAGTGAGGATAAGGGGCACGGCCGATGTGCCTCTGAGGGTCAGGGACACACTGAAGATGCTTAGGCTGCACAAGAAGTTCCACGCGGTTCTATACCCAAAGAACCCCACCATTGACGGGATGCTCGCTGTTGTGAAGGACTGGGTAACGTGGGGCGAGATAGACGCTGACACACTCAGGCAGCTCATACTCAAGCGAGGGCGCCTCCCAGGGAACAAGAGGGTGACTGAGGAGGACCTGAAGCGCATATTCGGTGTGGGCTCCATAGACGAGCTCGTTGAGAGGCTCCTCAAAGGGGAGATACTGTGGCACAAGTACAGCGACAAAATAAAGCCTGTCTTCAGGCTACATCCGCCGAAGGGAGGTTTCAAGGGAAGTATAAAGCTGCCGTTTAAGGAGAAGACCGAGGACAGGCCCTACAGGGTGAAGGGTGAGCTGGGCTATAGGGGGAACAAGATCAATGAGCTTATATTGAGGATGATCTGAGGGGTGATGCAGATGGTCGTTCGTAGAAGGAAAAAGATGAGAAAACTGCGTGGAAGAACTCGTTCAATGGGGTATGGGAGAATAGGCCAGCATAGGAAGTCGGGTAGTAAAGGCGGCGTGGGTGCTGCCGGTTTCCACAAGCACTTTTGGTCGTGGGTTGTGAAGTACTACCCAGACTGGTTCGGTAAACACGGATTCACGAGGCACCCGTCACTGCAGACAGTCTTCCGCACCATGAACGTCGGTGAACTTAACGAGCTCGTCAAGGAACTGGAGAGGACGGGTATGCTGGCAAGGTCAGGCGGCATGATCGAGATAAACCTGACCAGCCTTGGCGTTAATAAACTGCTTGGGAGAGGCAGGATAGACAGGCCTGTTAGGGTTACCGTGTACGCGGCGACGGAGCTCGCCATAAAGAAGGTTAGGGAGGCTGGCGGCGAAGTAATAATTACTAAGCCTGCTTCAGAGGGCGAGTAATCTTAACCAAACCCGGTATTGTTTTGATTCTTTGGTCCTACAGCAGATAGCCTATTCACCGCTTCATTCCGGAGTTTCGTTAAACCTTTATATCCCGGTCTAAGACCCCACTAGGGCCGATGATATGGGGGCACTTCAGGCGTTAGCGAAGATCGGCGAGTACATCCCGTCGCCGCCGAGGCCGTCGAGGAAACCTGACCTCAAGTGGAGGTTAATCTACACCCTGCTTGCGCTGGTCATTTACTACGTACTGGCCTCCACGGTCGTCTTCCCATTGGTCTCGGTGGCGACGCAGTTTCAGGGATTCCAGCTACCGGCACTTATCAGTGTGGTCTTCGCCTCAGCTAGGGGGACGATAGCCCAGCTGGGAATAGGCCCCATGGTAACTGCTGGCCTAATAATACAGATCCTCGTAGGCGCTAAGCTAATAGACCTCGACCTGACGCTCCCTGCTGACAGGAAGCTCTTCACGCAGGCAGAGAAGGGACTGGGAGTAATCATAGCTGGCGTCGAGGCAGCCGGGTTCTCCATGGCCTACGGCTTGCCCTCCTTCCTCACGCTCGCTATATTCCTTCAGTTCATGTTCGGAGCAATAATACTGATGATACTAGACGAGGCGATCCAGAAAGGATACGGAATAGGGTCAGGTATTAGCCTGTTCATCCTCGCGGGTGTGGCAAGAACGATAGTCTGGGACATGCTGGCGCCCGTGCTGGCACAGGGAACCGATCAGTACTACGGGATATTCCCGTACCTTGCCCAAGCACTCACGACAGGCACCGTTGACATGACCAGGTTGCTGTACGGATTCAACTCAGCGTTCTACCAGGCCACAAGGCAGGTGGTCATGCCATCCCTGACTGGCCTGATCACGGTGTTCGTGCTCATAGCCGTGCTGGTCTACCTACAGCAGATGAGGGTGAGGGTGCCCATAATGACGCAGAGGGCACCCGGCATAAGAACAAGCGTCCCGCTACAGTTCATCTATGTTACCAACATCCCGATACTGCTGGTCGGCATAGTCCTCTCGGACCTGATACTCTTCAACAGACTGGTCACTGCGTACCTGAGCGAGAGCGCTCCGTGGCTTGCAGGTGCACTGCAGACAGCCATCAATTATTTGTCACCACCCAGGGGACTCCTTTCAGTAATGATTGACCCACTGCGGGCCCTGATAAACTCAGTGATATTCGTCGGGCTAGCAGTACTCTTCGGACTAATGTGGGTCGAAATAGCCGGGCTAAGCCCGTCAGCCTACGCTGAGAACCTGATCAAGTCCGGTTTACAGATGCCGGGCCTCAGAAGAAATCCGAAGGTCTTGGAGATGGTGCTTGCTAGGTATATCTACCCGCTTGCGATACTTAGCTCCATAATAGTCGCGGTGATAGCGCTGACAGCTGACATCTTCGGAGCATTTGGCACCGGCACCGGCATACTGCTGGCCGTCGGCATAGTGCTCCAGTTCTACCAGCAGATAGCGTACGAGAGAGCGTTAGAGGCTTATCCGTTGCTGAAGAGACTGATCGGGGAGTGATCTCGGTGCCTGAACCCAAGATCGCTGTCGTGGTTGGACTCCCCGGGGTCGGCAAGAGCACAGTACTCTCCATAGCTAAGGATATGTTGGAGACAAAGGGGTACGGAGTGGAGATACTTAACTTCGGGACAGAAATGCTTGAGTACCTCAAGAAGAAAGGCATTGTTCAGTCCAGGGACGAAATAAGGAGGCTCCCCCTCCGCGTCCAGCAAGAGGCTCAAGGGGGTGCTGCTGCAGCCATAAGGGAAAAGTTTGAGGCACTGGCAGAGAAGTACGAAAAATTCGTTGGTTTTGTTGATACGCACGCGATAATCAAGACCCCCTCCGGCATCTGGCCCGGGCTACCCCTGCATGTGATGACCAACCTTAGGCCTCACACAATAATAGTCGTGGAAGCGGACCCGGACGTCATCGTGGCGAGACAGCTACGAGATAAGACGAGGTACAGGGCGGATTACGCTGATGTAAGGCTTGTGAAGGAGCTGCTCTCATACGTTAGGCAGTTCAGCATAGCGAGCGCTGTGCTGGCGGGTGCCTCCGTGAACTTCATAATAAACGAAGAGGGTAAGGCAGAGGAAGCAGCTGCTGCAGTAACGAGCATAATCGAGAATATCTGAGCGTGGTCACAGTGATAGTTACGGCGTCCTATGCGTTCTTTACTGTGCTCTCGCTTCTACCGTTCTCCTTTATACTACGAGGCTACGTTCAAAGACTAGACCTCCGGTCAACGTTAGAAGCGCTGCAGGAGATCGCCGAGCGCATGTCCAGAACAACTAAAGAGAAGAAGCTCAGGGAGCTTAGGGCGAGGTATGACGCGTTACGGAAAAGGGTCTCATCCGTAATTTTCATGAACTTAATGATGCTTTGGGTTAGTCTCTTTACGGCCCTTACTTTCGGTAGGGTCACAGCTACTTATCTGTTAGTTTCCCTCGGTGCTCCGGTAATGCCTCCATCGCCATTGGTTCTCCCTTTTGTCTCAATTAAGGGCCGCCTCAATATATTACTGATAATACTCGCAACAGCGATAGCGTACCAGCCATTACATGCTAAAATCTCCGGTCTTTATGCGCTAACAGAGTGGAGGGAGAGTCGCTGAAGAAGGGTTCTTAAGCCCCAATCATCACCCATATCGGGTGTTGGCGGATATGGTGAGGCCTGGGCTAAGGTCGAGGTCCATGAAGAGATTGAAGAGGAGGAGTCCCTCAGGAGATACAAGGATAATCTACAGAAGGAGGAAAAAACATATTGCACATTGTATGATATGCGGTAGACCACTCGCGGGCGTACCTAGAAATAAGAAAGACCTCAGAAAGGGGCCGAAGACAGCGAAGAGGCCAGAGCGGTACTTCGGCGGTGTAATATGTCCTGACTGTCTAAGGACAGCTCTAAAGATAGCAGCTAGGGCGAGTCTGTGAGGGTTTTTGTGTTGAGCAATGCACTAATGGACGCTTGTAAGCTAGGCCTTGTGATAGCTGTTAGTGGCAAGCCCGGTAGCGGTAAATCAACGCTTGCTAAGGCGTTGGCCGAAAGATTCGGCCTAAGATATGTATCTTTGGGAATGATCTTCAGAAGACTCGCTGATGAACGTCGAATGAGTCTTGAGGAATTTTCGCGTCTTGCCGAAAAAGACAGGAGTATTGATGAACTCATAGATGCTATCAGTCGGCGGGAAGGTAAGAGAGGTTGTGTAGTTATTGATGGTCATATTTCTGCGTGGATACTTGCAGATATAGCGCATGCAAAAATTCTTGTTTATGCTCCAACTGATGTAAGAGCAGCCCGGATTGCTCAGAGAGATAGAAGAAGTATAGAGGATGCTTTGAGAGAGCTTAAAATCAGAGATGCTAGTGAGGCGAGGCGGTATAGGAAATACTATGGTATAAACGTCGAGGACATTTCTGTATTTGATGTAGCAATAAACACAGCCACCTTTAGTAAGAGGGAAATGATTGAGTTGGCGTCAAAGGCTGTGGAATTAATATTGAAGAGATTAGGCGGTAAGCAAAAGCTTATAGAGGGTACCAAAATCTAGGGAGTAGGTGCTAGGTATGCCCGCAATAGAGGTAGGTAGGATAGTGGTCAAGCTCGCAGGTAGGGAAGCAGGTAGAAAAGCTGTTATTGTCGACATTATTGACGATAAATTCGTTGTAATAACTGGGCCAAAGCAGCTCACAGGAGTGAAGGCGAGAAGAGTTAACATAAGCCACATAGAGCCTACCGATAAGAAAATAGAAATCAGTAAAGGGGCAAGCGAGGAGGAGGTGATTAAGGCTCTTGAAAATGCGGGTCTATTAGATTTTATGAAGCGGAGAGTTAGGATAGGTCGCAAGGAAATTCTTCAAGTTAAAGCGCAGAAGTCTTGAGATCCCGGTTCTTCTTATTATCCCCAACGCTTCCTAGAGTACACAGGTGATTAGTTGTCGAAGGAGGACGTGACACGTGAGGGAGTAAAATTTATCCGAAAACTTGACGAGTACGGTGAGGTAAACGATAGGTTCATAACCTTGAAGGAGGCGCGCACCGATCCTACCTACGGGAAGCTTCCAACTCAGAGAAGTGCCGAGGAACTCCTCGACCTGGGCGTGGTAAATCTCGATAAGCCGCCAGGGCCAACGAGCCATGAGGTCGTCGCGTGGCTGAAGAACATCCTCGGCATCGAGAAGGCCGGGCACGGGGGTACCCTAGAGCGCCCGTAGAGGGCACGGGGAAACCCCAAGGTGTCCGGAGTTCTTCCTGTAGCCCTTGGGTCAGCAACTAAGCTGATAGGCCTGATAATGCTCTCGACCAAGGAATACGTCGCCGTAGCTCAGCTTCACGAGCCCGTTGAAGAGGCAAGGCTGCGGGAGGTGATCAAGGAGTTCATAGGGAGGATCTATCAAAGGCCCCCGCTTCGTTCATCGGTTAAGCGTGCCCTACGCGTTAAGACTGTCTACGAGATCGAACTCCTGGAGTATGAGTTCCCTTACGCGCTCTTGCGGATTAAGTGTGAGCACGGGACATACGTGAGGAAGCTCATCCATGACATAGGTCTGATCCTCGGAGTAGGCGCTCACATGAGAGAGCTGCGCAGGATCAGGACGGGGCCGTTTAAGGAGGACTCGACTCTCGTCACTATGCACGAGCTTTCTGAAGCCGTGTACCTGTATAGGAACGAAAACGATGACTCAGCCCTACGAAAGACGATATTGCCCGCTGAGTACATAGTCTCCCACATGAGGAAGGTTGTGGTCGTTGATGGAGCGGTTTCAGCGATTTCGCACGGCGCTGACTTAGCTATACCTGGTATCTCAATGATCCACGAGAACATAAGAAGGGGTGAGAGAGTAGCGATATTCTCCTTGAAGGGGGAAATTGTGGCTGTAGGCAGGGCCCTCATGTCTACCGAGGAAGTGCTGGAGAGGAGGAAGGGGATAGCGGTGAAGACCAGGAGAGTCATCATGAAGAGAGGCACATACCCACGGAGCTGGAGAAGAAAGCAAAGTAAATAAAAGACTCGCAGAAACCCTACCTACGGAGCCGGGGTGCCCGAGCGGCCCAAGGGGCCGGCCTGGAGAGCCGGTGGGCGCATGCCCACGCGGGTTCGAATCCCGCCCCCGGCGCCACAAGATAGCTTAGTGAGACCTTGAAAACGAAGTGCTCAGCTGAAGCCTTAGGTTCCTCACCCTCTCAGGCCGCTGAAAGCTCATCATCTCCTACCAAGGGCCTCGGCATTTCCGGCACTCTTCATTTCGAGTCCAGTGACCCTCTTCTCCTCACGGGCCCTCACTTACCACGTACCCAATGATGCTTAATAATGTGCTCCTTTAATTCCTGCGACAGAATTGTTGATATCTTTATTAACACCGTTAAATAACCTAAACGTTGGGGATAAATCGTGAAGTCATTCGGTGAATTAATATACTCCCCAGACCGAGCCTCAGGCGAAGCCATAACAAAGGTCGAGAGCCATACACCGAAGATCGAGGCACCAGACAAGGTAAAGCCTGGAGAGGTGTTCACAATAAAGGTCAGTGTAGGCCCCCATCCCAACAAAACAGAACACTCGATAAGGTGGGTGGAGGTATACTTCTACGAGGAAGGAAGAACCTTTAACCCCGTGATGCTGGCAAGGGCGTTCTTCGCCCCAGGCTACGTGGAGCCGGAGCTGACAATAAAGGCGAAACTCAGCAAGAGCGGCATCATATATGCCATAGCTTACTGCAACCTCCACGGTCTCTGGGAGGGCAGAAAGGAGGTCAAGGTCGAGGAATGAGCACAGGGAACGAGAAGCTGAGAAAGGCGGTAGAGAGGGCGATAGAGGAGTATAACAAGTACCGCTCACCGGAGGCCACAGCAAGGCTGATTAGGCTGGAGAACGGTGAGGCCGTAATAGTATTTGAGGGAAGCTTTTGCGAGACGTGCGGCGTTAACGAATGGGTGGTTGACATGGAGTATGTGATGAAGGACCTGGGGATAGATGCGGAACTCGAGACCATAGAGGAGCCGGAGGACCCTAGCGAAGACAGGCGTGTGGGTAGGTTCCGAATCAAAAGAATCTCTTTTCCACACTAAACTCCCACTAAAACGTTAACAGGCCCTTTTCCCTTAACTATTTGAGCTGATGGTGAATGAGCGGCCAGGAATACCCAGTAACTGTGGAGGATGAGGACAGCCACGATTTCTCGATGCCTGAGAGGAAGGAGGGCGGTACCACCGTTACCGCAGTGTTAAGTTACCTTGTCCCTGCATACGTACTCACGATAAGCATATCATACCTCGGGGTGTACCCCTTCGCTAAGTTCTCCAGGATAAACCCCATAATAGCGGCGTCTTTGCTTTCCTCCTTCGTCGTTTTTGTTGTGTGTTTAGCACTTCATTCGTACTCCTCCAGAGAGTCCACGCGGCTCGCTTCAGCGATATCGGCGGGTGTGATGGTGGTGGCCTACTTCACCTACTTAGGGAGCATCTCAGTTAGCCGGGGCTTAAGCATCGTGCCCCTACCCCTCTTCGATCTCCTCTGCGGTAACTCGCATTGCTCGATCTCGCTCGACCTGGGCCAGTTAGGCCTCATAACTGTAGCTTACCTATTTAAGGATAGACTGGCCAGGGCCATTAGCAGGGCTCGTGAACCTTAAATACTCCTTGACCAAGGACTTGAGGGGTGCCCCGGTAGTATAGCCCGGCCAAGTATGCGGGCCTCTCGAGCGCCCATGCGGGGCTGCGTGGAAAGCCCGTGACCCGGGTTCAAATCCCGGCCGGGGCACCACACATTCACATTATCTTGAGAAGCCTCTCACACCCCGAGGCAATCCTTGATGCTACAACCCAAGTATCGAGGGGTCTCTTGTAGATTGACGCAATAACCGATGCTCTCTCCTTGATCAAGGGGTCGAAGTCCCCGTGAGGGAACCCGCCTATGACGATGGGCTCACCGCGTTCTACGGATTCCCTGCATAGCTCCTCAGGCTTCATTATTTCTCCCTCCTCGCTGAGGAGTATGACGCTCTCAACCCCCACCCTCTTGAGGAGGTTATCGAACGTCATGGGGATCGCCCTTAGCAGAGGCTCCTCGCTGTCGGGAGGCACCTTGCCTACGTTCAGTAGTTGCTCCATTAGGCCAACGAACCTGTTATAATTTCTAGGTATCCTGGCAGAGGGATCGACCTCTATGACATAGTCATTCACTGTATGCACAAATGTGGTCAGCCTTCCCTCAATGTTGAGAGGAGATGAAAGGAGCTCCAGTAGGGTGACGTGAACTATATCTGGTCTACCCCTCTTTTCCCTGATTCTTAACTTCTTCATTGCAGCGTAATGAAGAGATATATCCAGGAGCACCTCCCTCGGGCTCTTACCCCGCTTTCTAGCATTTCTCACGACTGCAGGGTGATGTGCTATCTCGGGCGGGACTAGCTCGAGGGACGCCTCCGCCAATATGATCGTTATCCTGGCATTGCTCAATACCTACCTCACCATACATTTTGTTGGGGAGGGAGTTATAGCCAGAAAAAGACCGGGCCGCGGCATGAGGGACCTAGCAATCCAGAGGGCCCTAATACTCTACTCCGAAGCCGTGAAACAACTCCGTCTCAACCGCCCGGATAGAGCAAGGAGGTACGTGGAGATAGGGCTCCGTCTCCTAGCTAAAGCAAAGGCGAGAAAACCTATGCCCTACAGGAGGTGGGTGTGCAAGAACTGCGGCCTACCCCTCGTGCCGGGGCTCTCAGCAACGGTTAGGGTCCGGGGTGATAGGAAGCACGTAATATTAGTGCGGAGATGCGTATTCTGTGGTTGGGTGAGTAGGTTACCCATGCCGAGGAAGAAGAGGTCGGGAAAGATTGTTGAGGTGATTCAGGGCGAGGCCCACGTACGCATAGGTAAGCAGGGTGTGACAGAGGGGGTACTGAGAGAGATCGATAGGCTCCTTGAGGATCGTGGAGTGATTAAGGTGAAGGTACTGAAGTCGCTCCGGAGGAGGGAAGACTTTGATATCGATAAGGTGGCCGAGGAAGTAGCTGCGAAGCTCGGTGCCAGGGTCGAGGACGTGAGGGGAGGTACCTTCGTGCTGAGTAGGAGGAAGAAGAAGTAGGCCCTGGTGCCGCCGCGGGGATTTGAACCCCGGACACCCCGGTCTTCAGCCGGGTGCTCTCCCGGGCTGAGCTACGGCGGCCCAATGAAAAACGGTTGAAGACCCCTAATTAAGCTTACCTCGCACTAGATGTCCAGAACCACTCTGGCGTACCAGCACCCGTTGTCCTTACCTATCTCCATCATCGAGTACGTTACAGCCTTGACCTCCGTTCCCTTGACGTGCTTACTCTCGTCAAACGGCTCCCCCAGCACCTCACCAGCGAACTTGACGACCTCTCCCTCCTCCCTTACGTATTCGACATGGAACTCAGAAAACACCAGGCCCTCCGCGTCGTGGAGTATCAGCAGCTCCTCCAACCACCTATACAGTGCGTTGAAGAGGTCTATGCCCTCACCCTCAATTCTCCTCTTAACCCTCTTCTCGACCTTACTGATGTCGGTGATCACAGAGAACATCGCCTTAGCAGCCTCCTCAAACACCTCCTCGAGAGTCTCTCCCCGCGCCTCAAAGTACACGTCCGCCGTATGCTCCAAGAACCTGAAGCCTCGGCACTTACTCATCCCAACCACCACATGAGGTGGGTGAGTGCCGGGTTAAAGCTTAAACAGCTCCACCACCTAATAACCTCGGCGGCGGTCGTCTAGCCTGGTCTAGGACGCCGGCCTTCCGAGCCGGTAATCCCGGGTTCAAATCCCGGCCGCCGCACCACACAGGTGTTATTGGCGTTATCTATATCTATAAAACCCCTAGCTCAAGATACGGAGGAGGTAGGGTAGTAATGGTCACAGCGAAGGAGGTACCCGCGGACGAGCTAATACGCGAGCTAGCGGAGGAGCTGAAGAGAATCCCTCAGGTGAAGCCCCCCGAGTGGGCGATGTTCGCGAAGACAGGTAGCCATAGGGAGAAGGTGCCGGAGGACCCAGACTGGTGGTATGTAAGGGCGGCGAGCATACTGAGGAAGCTGTACATAAGCGGTGAGCCGATAGGGATAGGCACGTTCAGGACTATTTACGGGGGCAGGAAGGAGCGCGGGTCAAGGCCTCCGCACTTCCGCAAGGCAGGGGGCTCACACATAAGGAAGATACTTCAGCAGCTCGAGGCAGCGGGCCTCGTCCAGACAGTTAAGGGCAAGGGGAGGATACTCAGCCCTGCCGGGAGGTCCTTTGTCGATAAGGTCGTCAAGAGGGTGTTCGACAGGCTCGTTGAGAGGATGCCGGAGATGGCGAGGTACGCGGGGTGACCGACGAATGAGTTACGACCCCGAACTCGAGGAGCTTTTGAAGAAGAAGGCGGCGCAGCTGCAAGAGAAGGCCGCCGAGTCTAGGGCAGCGAAAGCGGAGGAGGCCGAAGCGCAGCGGAGGCTGATCTTGAGGGCTGCGCTCACTTCCGAGGCTTACGACAGGCTCTACAGGGTGAAGCTCGCTCATCCCCAGCTCGCGAAGCTCGTTGAGGACTACGTGATTAATCTCTACCTTAGCGGCGCCCTCCGCAGGAAGATAACTGACGAGGAACTCAAAGCTCTTTTAGCCGAGATCTATGAGAAATACATGCACAGGGAGACGAGGATAGTGTTTAAGAGGAGGTGAGTGAGGTGGCGAGAAACAAGCATGTGGCGAGGAAGATCCGCCTCGCTAAAGCGGGCAAGTCTAACTCACCAACCCCGGTGTGGGTCGTAATGAAAACCCTCAGGAGAGTCAGGTACCTCCCCAGGCTGAGGCACTGGAGGAGGACCAAACTAAAGAACGTCTGAGGGGTGACGTACGATGTCCTCTAAGGAAGAAAGGAAGTCCCGTGTTACCGAGGGTCTCTACATAATCAACCTCTCAAGGGTTTACTGGAGCGGTAGGAGGAGAAGGGCTCCAAGGGCTATAAGAACGATAAGGGAGTTCATCCAGCGCCACACCAAGGCCGAGAAGGTCATCGTTGACAACAGCGTGAACGAGTACATCTTCTCCAGGCGCTACGATAAGCCGCCTAGGCGCGTAGCGGTGATGGTCGCACGAGTCTCCTCAGAGCCACTCGTCGTGAAGGTCAGTCTGGCGGTGCCGATTCAGCAGGAGAGCGTGGGGAAGGAAGAGAGCGGTGAGGGCTGATGGCACTTGAGAGAGCACGTATTTTCGGCAACCCGAATATCGGTATCTACGTGTTCGTCAATAACAAGTTTGCACTAGCGCCGAAGGGGATCGACGGCAGGGTCAAGAGGAAGATAGCCGATATTCTCTCTGTCGAGGTCTTCGAGGTCGCGATAGCTAAGTCACCCCTAATCGGTGTCTTCGTCGCAGGCAATGATCGGGCGGTACTGGTGCCCAGAATAGCCGAGGAGGAAGAGGTCGAGTACCTCAGGAACATTGGCCTACCAGTCTCGGTCATCGACACGACCTACACTGCATTAGGAAACGTAGTTCTCTCGAATAATAGGGCTGCATTGCTTCACCCCGAAGTACCGGATACAGACGCCGAGAAGATCGTGAAAGCCCTCGGCGTCGAGCGCTGGAGAAAGGCCACCATAGCGGGGGTCCCCACAGTCGGCTCGGCAGCAGTTATTACCGAGAAGGGCGGCGTGATTCACCCAGACGCTAGTGACGCAGAGCTCGAGGAGCTAAGAAAGTTCTTCGGGGTGTTCGTGGACACGGGCACAGTCAACTTCGGCATAGCATTTATTAAGACTGGGTTGCTAGCCAATAACGTCGGGGCACTCGTCGGCGAGAGGACGACGGGCCCGGAGATAATGAGGATAATGAGGGCACTGAACCTGGGGTGAGTAGGAATGGGGTATGTTAAGGTTTACCGGGTTAAGGGAGTGGCTCTCTTCAGTCCGGACCACGTAAGGGAGTGGCAGCCGTTCACCATAGACGTCAGGGCGGTGAAGCCCGAGGACGCTGTAGAGAAGGTGTTCTCCGACTTAGGGAGCAGGCATAAGCTGAAGAGGGCGCACATACGCATACTCTCCGTTGAGGAGATAAGGCCTGAGGAGGCCAAGAAGAAATACATACGTGACCTCGACATCATCAAGGGGTGGTTTATTGAGTAAGGAAAGCGCGAGGGGCATATCACTCAACGACCTCCTCGCCATGAGGGAGCTCCTCCGGAGCTACATAAACGAACTCCTCAACCTAACGCTGAGCAAGCAAACCCAGCTAAGCAACATGAGGGCTTCCCTAAGATTTATTCAGTCACTGGCCTCAGAGAAGCCCCCTGAGGAGGCGATGGTGCCCCTTGACCCTACAGCGACGGCCTTGCTCAAGGTGCCTGTTAAGGGGGACTCAGTTGTTGTTTACATAGGTAACCAGTACTATGCTGAAGTTAAGCCTGATATCGCCAAGAGAATTGTTGAGGATCAGGCCAAGAGAGTCGAGGACGACATAAAGTCTATCGAAAAGGAGATCGAGAAAGCTAGCAGAGAACTAAATGAGTTAGAGGCATTCATAAACAGCGTGGTCTCAGCGGCGAGGCAAGCAACAGCTAAGGGCAAGGAGGAGAGGCCCTCCAGAGAGTAAAGCGCTCAGGGTAGGTGTCATGTTCGGGAAGATAGGCAAGGCCCTCAAAAGCCTCACAAAGAAGGTCTCCGAAGTAATATCCACGAAGGAGCTTACGGAAGAGGAATTTGACGAGATCTTTGACGAATTCAGCATACAGCTCCTTGAAGGGGACGTGGCGTATGACGCAGTGGAGGAGCTCAGGGAGATCCTCAAGAGCAGGCTCGTCGGCCTCAAGCTCCCGAGGTTCGGGGGAGGCGAGAAAGTTGTTGAGGAAAGAATAAGGGAGGCCCTACGCGAGCTCCTAGCTAAGGGTAAGCCCAAGAAAGACCTCATCGCGCTCGTTAAGGAAGGCCCCCGCCCGTATAAGGTCGTCTTCATGGGAGTGAACGGGGTCGGAAAGACGACCACCATAGCTAAGGTAGCTAATCTCCTCCGCAGGAATGGGTTACTGCCCGTTATCGTGGCGTCAGACACTTTCAGGGCGGGCGCGCAGGAACAGCTAGCGCTTCACGCAAGAAGGCTCAGTATCCCCTTCATAAAGGGTAAGTACGGAGGTGACCCAGCGGCGGTGGCCGTGGACGGCGTCAGGTACGCTGAGGCGAACAGGCTCGACGCTGTCTTAATAGATACTGCTGGCAGGATGCACACCGACAGAAACCTGATGGAGGAGATAAGAAAGATCGTCAGGGTGATAAAGCCCCACATGAAGGTCCTGGTTCTTGACGCACTAACAGGTAACGACGCAATCAGTCAGGCCAAGTGGTTTGACGAGGCAGTCGGCGTGGACGCCGCCATTCTCACAAAGCTCGACGCCGATGCCAAGGGCGGCTCGGCCTTGAGCATACTCCTCACGATAAGGAAGCCAATACTGTACGTTGGTGTGGGCCAGGGATACGACGACATCCTCCCGTACGACCCAGATGAAATACTTAATAGGTTATTGGGCGAGGGGTAGATAGCCAGGTGGAGACAGATGAACCTCAGCGAGCTATTCCTAGCATGGAGAAAGATACTGACGATCGTTGAGAAGCCAGAGCCCGACGACTACAAACTCTTCCTCAAGATCGCCCTAGGAGGCATACTCCTTGCAGGGATCATAGGATTCGCCATACACATAGCCTTCTACTTTGTGCAGGGTGGTGCAGGTGGCGGCTGAGGGGGAGACGAAGAGAAGGCGAAGGGAGAGGAGGGAGTTTATACTTCTCCGCACGGTCGCGGGCAAAGAGGAGATAGTTGCCTACGTAATAGAGGATAAGGTTAAGGAGCTGCTCGAGACTGGGCAGGACCCCGGAGTTTACTCCATAGTCGTCCCGGCCGACATAAAGGGGTACATCGTGGTCGAGGCGAAGAACATACACACAGTCATAGAGCTGGTTAAGGGATTCAGCTACGTCAAGGGCAGGGTCCCCGGAGTCCTCAAACTCAAGGAGATCGAGAAGATGGTGAAGACAAAGCCGTTCATAGAGCTCATAAAGCCCGGGGACATAGTCGAGATTATTTCAGGCCCGTTCAGGGGTATGCATGCCCGCGTAACTGATGTGAACCGGGTTAGGCAGGAGATCACGCTCGAGATCCTGGACGCGGCCTTCCCCCTAGAGTTAAAAGTCCCCGTTGAACAGATACGTCCAGTAAAGAGTAAGGGGTGATGCGTGATGGGTGTCAGGCTTGTTAGGATCAGGGTACCGGGCGGTAAGGCGACTCCCGAACCACCTCTAGGTCCGGCTCTACAACAGTTCGGCCTCAACGTCGAGGAGGTAGTGGACAAACTCAACGAGCTAACTAAGCACTTCGAGGGTATGGAGGTCACCGTCGACATATACGTCGACCCGGACACTAAAGAGTACTTCATAGAGGTCAAGTCCCCGCCGACATCCGAACTACTCATAAAAGCTGCCGGCGCCAGCAAGCCCTCAGGCGACCCGGAGCACCAGAAAGTGGGTGACGTCTCTCTAGAGGATGTGATCAAGATAGCCTTGATGAAAAAGAAGCAGTTAACAGCTAAGACACTGAAGGCGGCTGTCAAGACTGTCCTGTCCACCGCCCAGACAGTAGGTGTCACAGTCAACGGTAAGGAGCCCAGGGACGTGCTGAAGGAGGTCGAGCAGGGCCTCCACGACGAGCTACTGCTTAAATATGAGGAGGAGTGGAGGAAAGAGGAGTGAGGAGGTGCTCAGCTGATGTCCTTGGCGAAGGAAGTAATAGCTGACGCGGTGAGGAAGGCGATAGAGCTGGGTAAGGGCAGGCGCTTCAAGCAGTCAATAGAGCTCATAGTCGTCCTACCGGGCATAAACCCCAAGTCGCCTGAGGGCAGGTTCAGGGAGACCGTCACCCTCCCGCATGGCCTAGGAAAGGACGTTAAGATCCTCGTCGTTGCCTCCGGCGACACCCTCCTGAAGGCAAGGGAGGCGGGCGTTGACGCTATCACGCTCGACGACCTGAAGGCCATGAACAAGAGGCAGATAAAGAAACTCGCGCGAACCTACGACTGGGTTCTCGTAAGGGCGGACCTCATGGGCCACGTCGGCAGGATACTCGGGCCAGCGCTAGGCCCGAGGGGTAAGGCTCCTGTTGTTGTCCCGATAAACGCCGACATAAAGGCGTTCATAGAGAGATACAAGAGGAGCATAAGGCTAAGGAACAAGGAGCAGCCCTGGGTAGGGTGCAGGGTCGGCACCGAGGACATGGATCCGGAGAAGCTCGCTGAGAACATAATGACTGTTCTGGATGCTATCAAGAATAAGGTGAAGAGGGAGCTCGAGAGCTTCGCCGAGATTTATGTCAAGACAACCATGGGACCCTCAGTAGAGGTGCTACCACCTCCCAAGAGGTGAGCATGAATGAAGTGGAAGACCCGGGCGGCACTGGACAGGCTCCTGCGCTACCTCCAGGCACAGGAGCAGGCTAAGCTAGCTGAGAAGAGAGTAAGGCCGGCCATCCAGAGAAAGGCCCAGATTGTTGAGGAAATAAAGGAGAATCTGAGGAAGTATCACACACTAGTGATCATAGACCTCGAGAGTGTGAGGAACCAGACATATAAAGCACTCCGCAGGTCCCTGAGCAAGTACGGTGTCATAAAGGTGTACAAGAACAGCCTCGTCCTCAGGGCTATGAAGGAGCTGGGCCTCCCCTACGCTGACGAGGTGGCGAAGTACCTGACAGGGACGAACGCGTTCTTCTTCACCGACCTCAACGCATTCGAGGCAGCGATGCTTATAGAGAAGGTCGGGTTCTTGAGGTACGCCAAACCCGGCGAGATAGCGCCAGCGGACATATACCTGCCTGAGGGACCAACGGGTATACCGCCGGGCCCGATGCTCTCGGTCTTCGGCAAGCTGAGAGTCAAGACCATGGTGCGTGAGGGGGTCATCTGGATACAGAAGGAGACAAGGGTAGCTAAGGCCGGTGAGGAGATAGGGCCGGAACTCTCGTCACTCCTAAGAAAGCTCGGGATCAAGACAATAATAGAGAAGGCGAGGCCAAAGGTAGCGATCGATGAAGGCCTGGTCATACCGGGCGAGAAACTGAAGCTGGACATAGACGAGTTCCGGGACGAGCTGATGAGGGCAGTGGCCATAGCCAAGGAGCTGAGCATCGAAACCGCTCTACCGCTCCCGGACGTGATGCCCGACGTAATAAAGAGGGCGCACATACGTGCCCTGGCCCTGGCGGCTGAGGCAGGGTACGTGGTGCCGGAGACGGCCGAGGACGTGCTGAAGCTAGCGCACATCAAGGCTGTATCGCTCGCCGCCGCGCTCCAGGCAGTGGAGCCAGGCCTCGACTTCGGTGTCGCGGCTGCTGCCCCGGCGCCGGCGGCTGCTCCCAAGAAGGAGGAAGAGGAGAAGGAAGAGGAAGAAGAGGAGGAGAAAGAGGAGGTCAGCGAGGAGGAGCTCGGCGCCGGTCTCGAGGGCCTCTTCTTCTAGCCCCGCAACCTTTCTTCTCCTAATCAGTAATTAGCCCCAACGTCAGCTCTAATTTAGTTGTTGAGGCGGGGTGCGTGAATTGGGCAAGAAGATACCCTCAAGCGTTAGCAGGGATGTGTTCCGGGTTAGGCCGTTCATGGAGAGAAAGTACTTGAGGCAGAAGTGT